>Ga0153953_1000362_pt1 | contig 15928 bp, 18 predicted proteins | sample TSNJ037MetaG_FD_104718 | JGI IMG/M metagenome (GOLD analysis project Ga0153953, IMG submission 104718) | Attine ant fungus gardens microbial communities from New Jersey, USA - TSNJ037 MetaG | ecosystem: Host-associated > Fungi > Mycelium > Unclassified | place: USA: New Jersey, Wharton State...
CACGAGGCCAAAGTTGAAGTAAACGAACTTGCAATACAGACAGTGATGAAAATGCTGGGAGCAATGGGCGAGCAATGGGCGAACAGATCACGAGCAATTATCTCCCCCGAGTCCGATATTACGACTCAAACATCGGCAAGAGAAAATCGTTAAAGCATCCCCATTCCATCTCCATCATCATCACCGCCCCATCCTCTGACTACCATTTCCTCTTCTGTCTCTGCTTCCGGTGTCCGAAGTCGACCACTTTCGCTTCCCGCAGAAATGGCAGAGGTCTCAGTAGGCACCTTGCCAGACGAAACTGGGACCAAAGTTGCTGAAGACTTTCCGGTATACCAGGTCAGCCAGACCCGACCAATAGTTGAGATATCTTGCCCTTTTGCGAGACCCTGGAATGCCATTCAATAAGGACTACGTATATAAAGGTATACAAGATCGAACCAACCTGCTCTGCACCTGCGCGAGTCTTAAAGGACACGACGATATCTCCGTTCTCCTGAGAGTCAACCATATCCAACTGACCTGTAGTCTAAAGATTCTTAGTGGATATTTGGCCCATAGGGCGAGAAAATGGCGTACTTGATACCAATCCTTGACTGCTTGTATCTGTTCGCTCTTCACACCCTTCAACAACAGCTTTTTTGGCCTGTTGTCCAGCGTCATATTGAATTTTGGTGGTGCGCCCCGTTGGGCACCACGGAAGAAACTGCGTCCTCTAACACGTCCACGGTAGCCGCCTTTATGAGATGCGCTGCTTTGCCAGTCTCCCGATGGGAGCCCCGTATCCAAGCCCAGACTTGCTGCCTTTGAAAGTCCAATGTTGAGTAAAATGAAAAATCAGTAATACAGGATGGACCGTACCTCGGCTTGAAGTTTTTCTAGTTTTGCCTTTAACTCCTCGGTCGTCTCCTGCTTCTCTGTCGATGTTGGAACAGATGACGATGGGTCTGAAGCACTGTGAAGTTCTAATTCCTTGTCAAGTCTGTCTCGTACCCTCTTCTCCTTATTATCAGTTGTTGGCACAGGTGGTTCTAAACTCGTCTGCGAGACTGATGGAGAAGTAGCGGAGGCTGTTCGCATTTCTTCGCCCAATCTTCGTAATCGCGACATGATATTCTTCTTATCCTCCGGCGTCGCAGATTCGAGTGAAGTCATCAGCGATTTTTGTTCAGCTATCTGCTGCTCAAGCTGTCGTTGTTTTGCAGCTAATGCTGAGGTAGCAGAGCTTGCAGGTATAGAGGACGTCTTCGTTTTCGCACTTGTTGGCGACAAAAGAGGCATTGAAGTAGATGGTGTCGTATTAGTTGTCAGATTTGCTAATACATCGGCGGATGCAGCCAGCATTCGGGCACCAATCCGACCTTGTCCCTCCATTGGTCGATGCCAAAATACCTTTACAAACCGGTTGTTGAAGACAGCATCTTCCGACTTCCAAGCTGCATGCGCTTCGTCGTGCGAGGAAAAGCTGACGAGCGCTTTCCCTCCTGCCTTATCAATAGCGACGTTCGTCACAGAGCCAAAACGCTTGAACCAATCATTAACATTTTCCAGTGATAATTTATCTTCAGGAATCCTTTCAACGACCAGCGTTTTGCTATCTCTCCGTTCGGGTCGGAAATTATGCACCTCTCCGTCGAACGTGCCCCGACCTCGACCCCGACCTCGACCACGAAAACCACCCCGGGTGTTGTTGCCCATTCCCATCTCTGCTTGTTGCATAGGCATGAAATTTATGAAAGGCATTCCAGAAAATGTTTGCTGTGTGTTGTAAGGCGCATCCAATTGTGGCGCGGATGATTTGAACTGCATTTGATCATTTCCAACCGCTGAGATATCCTCGATTGGAGTTTGGTTTTCGGAGGAAGAAGTGTCTGTGGGATCTCTTGGGGTAGCAGGCGTCAAATCCTGGATGACGGGCAATTCACCGGAAACGCGAACAAAACCACTTTCTTCTTGCTGACTTCGTGGGAGCATAGGGGTACGCTGGTACTTCGGGCGCATATCCATTCGAGAATCATTTGGATCATAACCACCGCCCGGTACAAAAGGCATCCCTTGAGGAAACATTGGCAGGAATGGCATTGGATATAATTGCCCCGGTATCACAGCATCTCCACCATGGCTGTATTTGCACATCACACCACGGACACAGTATCCATTGTCTAGAAGCCTGATCAGATACTATGTTTCGTTTTGAGAGGGAGTCAAAACTCACTGTGATAATCCCTACAAATTCCCCTCTTCTGATCAGGCGGTTGGTAAGATTGTGGCCTTCTGCTCCCATTCGCATGTCCCATGATATGAGTATTGTAGCTGTCCATCCCTCCGTTAATATAACCATGTCCTCTGCCTTCGCCTCCCTTCCCTTCCCACTGGCCACTCGACCGACCTTCATTCCCATATCTTGAAAATTGATCCTCTGTATTTACACGAGCTCCTTTGATCGGACGACCATCTCTGTCATCGCCTTCCATCGCCCGCTTCCTGTTCATATCATTGCCAGAGTCTGCAGGTGGAGATGCGATGAGGTCAAGTGGGATTGGAATGCCATTGTCAATTGGTTTTTGCGGTGTTGCTTCAGCAGTATATGGTAGATATGATTTTGTTCGAAGAACAGTGAATAATGTCTCAACAAAAGATGGGCATTCTGACGTTCAGTTAGCTTGGATTCATCAACCTGAATTTGCATCAGGTGTACCTTTTTCCAGGAATTCATCAAGTTGAACTAATAGCTCCTTCCGCATTTCGTGTTCGGCCACATTATGTTTTAAAAGTGCTAGGATATAATCTGCCAATGCTCCCGGTTCAGCGTCGCATCTAGATAGAAGACATGAGTTGCCGTCCGCCACAGAAGAAATTCACGAGATGGGCATACATTGGTTCTAAGGTACGGACAAGCCATGGCTTAAGATTGGAAGCTGTAGTCGGGTCATAAATCATACTGAAGAGGAGGGGCTGAGGATTAATAGAGATTTCTGAGCTCGGCTTGGTCACCTCGGCAATTCCCGGATTTTTTCCCAAGGTCATTTCATTTCAAACATTTGACCTAGGCTACTGTCCGGAACTAATTGCCTGAAAGAAGACAAAGTCTTGACACTCTACATTTTAAACAACGATCCACTTTCAGATTTGTTCGAAAGAGTTATCATTGGTTACCTGCTCCCGTAGCACTCAAGGTTTTACAGCAGGAGAAATCAATATTGTATCTAAATAATGTTGAAATTTCCTCTTCAGTAGTCACTATCTTAGATTGCTGGATTACGATGACACGCCATACTGTCAAATCTCTACACATCACCTACCTGAGTTACAAGCTGCCACAAACTCTGAAGTCAGCGTTAATGTTCAGTTAATAAATTTTATTCCCTCACACAATGCTCAAAAAATCAAAGGCCATCCTCTCTGACTCTAAGCAGCTAGGGACACCCAGTAATTGCCGCATCGATAAGCGCATACTGGTGCGCTTGATTATGGCAACTCAACAAGACCATGCATCATGCATCCACCGACAGAATCTGCCTGTTCTTCAATGATACGCCAAGCGAGTGTTTATCGATTGGCTGAAAATCAACGTTTAGACGATAATTTATACCTGAATAACCATAAATTATTAATACGATAGTATTTTGCGGGTAATCTGAAGTGTAAACAATCTATCGCATCGGATTATCCGCCTGTATCAATTTGAATTCAATTCAGACACCACGAACAGCCAAATGTGATGAGTTCCCGAGCCAGCCTCTGCGTTCCCGAGCCATCTGCATGATCAGAGTTGACTCGGGAACTTCACCTAATAAGGGATGCATGAACGAAGACCGATGACTGCTTGACGATTGCTTGACACCGTAAACAGCGGTTGGGATAACCATGCGACCCGAAAAGCTTGGCGTTGACTCGGGGAATGACTCGGGAACTGCTCACGTGGTGGACAACGATGAGTAGGTTCAAGGCACTTGAGCGAGGCTGTGGTGGAGGTCAGGAAAAATCTTGACCTTTGCTGGTTAGTTGCAGAGACCAAACGGCGGTCAGGTAGTGACGAACAGAGAGGAACATTGAAGAACATTGATGAGCAACGATGATGATGCTCCATGTCCTTCTATTGTTTAGAGGCTGGTCCAACGGCACAACTGTGATCAAGGAAACCCCTCACCATCATTCACACTTGAGCTGTGTCCACAACGCAAGGATGGGATGGTCAGAAAATTGGCGCGGAATTGAGAAATGGCACTGATCTGGCAGGTTTGCCAGGGTGATGATCAGGTATAGCACGAGCACGAGCACGGATGCCGAATATCGTTAATTATAAGGTCTTGCGCCCAAGTTAGAAGCCAAAGCCATGGAGTAAGGGAGCTCCTTGGTCATGTACAAGAAAGGAGACCGTATGAGGAAAACTGGGCAGAAAGGGAGAGGAAGAGGGAAGGATAAAGATCGGATGATTGCACAGGAATTTCAACGCAGGCTTTATATGCGAAAGCCCGTCAATTCCTAAACAGGCAGGCTGAGAGGCCTTTGAGCTGGTCGCAATTCTGCGATTGGCTGAACAATTGATCCAGGACCCTGAACACCTTCATATCTAAATTTAGTCCTGAGGCATTTTCTTTTTTTCATCAGGCAAAGAATTATTTCTGAATCTAACACGATGTCATATCACAATTGTGAACTTCCCAAGCCCGCAACTCTCCTATCCATTCCTGGGAATGAGATCCTCCTTTTTAATTATCTTGTCTGAAATGTAAATAATTGGTTTCTGGCTACTCGATCCTGTTCTTCCAGGGTACGGACAAAAGTCAACCTTTCATCCTCAGAAGGAAAAGCTATTCCCTCCAATCTGAATTCAAATGCAAATACTCTTTGATTTCTGTTTTTTTCCTGGCACTGAAATGCGTGTCCGCGTTGTGTAGGGAGACGACTTGGCCGTGGTGACGAAATTTAGATAAATATGCCCAGAAGCAATAACATAGAAGTCAGTCCATGAGAAAGAAGGTTGTGACTTTGGGAACATGTTATCAGAACGGTAGACCAACCGCGCATCTCATACAGACGTCATCTAATAATCTATCCTCTACCAACATAGCGCTGCTTCCCATATTCTTTCCAGATCATCTTCAGAACAGCTTTGCCATTATTGTCAAGACTAACATACAGGGCATCCCTGGCATGTTCACCCATTATTTCACACAAAGCATAGAGCCCTGGTTCAAATTCTTGTCGTATCTCCATCTGGATGATACAGAGCGGATCATTGAATGCCTCGATGTAGGCCGCCAGAGCGTAGGCTGCGTGCTTTGACAATGGTTTTGCAAGTGATTCGGCCTTTTGTAATTTGCTGGAGACATGAGTTCGAACCACAGTCTTCACGATCAGAGTCTCGAGCAGGCGGGACAACATACGGCCCTCTGCCGGTCCTAAAGGTTGGCCGATGGCTACCCATCGAGGGAAATTCCGCATAACCATATCTGTTTGTTTGGAGCCTAGCTGGGGGCGACAGCTGCGTATCAGAGAGATCAACTTGGTTAGAACGAGGCTGAAATGAGGTAGGACGGAGACCATGAGGTCTCTCCGAAGGCGGACAAGAGCACTGATGCTAGTGATAATCTTGTGGAAGACCTCTGGTATAGTCCTTTCATCATGTTCTTCTGAAGGTCTGAGGAAGCTAAAAATGATCATGAATATGCTTCCGATATCGATCGAACGCAGCGTTGCAGGCTTTCTCCGAAATTAGTGCAACCTATAAAACCCACAAAATCAAGCACCTACCCGTTCGGAGCACTGTTGTTCCACGAACTCAAGTATCAGTAGACGCAGCGCGGCATTCTCCCGCGTGAATGTGCTATCTTCGGAAAACTTGTTCAGACACTGAGTTGAGAATGCTTGCATACACCTGAGCGCATCTGAAAGCATCTTTCAGAGATCGCTTTCTCAGGAAGTAAAAACTAGACTCCAGGTTCAAACTCACAAGGTGGATTGTTCTTGAGGAGTAGGTTGGCGAGATGGACAACAATTGCAAGTTTATCCATGGGTAGAGAGCCAGGCGACAAAGATTCTAAAATTAAGTCAAGGGTATATGAGTAGTCATCTATCCCTAAAAGTTTAGATGTCGCAGATACATGAATATCTAAATCTCTACGAGCTAATGATGATGAGTAGCTTGGACAAAGAGCTGAAAAAGTAACTCACCAACGTCGCTGCAAGTACCATGAAACACAACGAAAGCCGCAATCATCAGATCCAACTGTCTTCGTCGATTTTCCTCTTCAACTAGAAGGGACATTTCTGCCCGAAGGATGGCAAATATCGAGATTTTACAATCGTCCGCTAACTGGCTAGATCGAGTAGCAACAGAGACAAAGTGTTTTCCAATATAGGTGTCATCTTCTGGACCACAAAGGTCAGCATCAGGTGGTGTAAATGAGGAAGGACCCACCAGGGTGATTCTCGCCCAACCATCTTCTCAAATTCAGCACGCAGCACCATCCAGTCAAACTCTCCGAGTAGTATGTCAGGTTGGACGGGTTGACATGCTTCACATAATGTGAGATTGTCGAGCTTAGACGATTATGGAATGTACGCAAGGAACTGATGCAATCAGAAGGCAGACTTGATGGGATTGTCAGTGACCGTCCCAGGTAGCAGAGGTCAGATTACCTTGCACTATCCTTTAGTTTGAGAACCTCAGCTACCAGACTATAGATGATTTGAGACTGTAAGCGCTGTCGACCACCATCGTTTCTAACGAGAGTCATACACTCATTGAAGGAAGAGAAGATCCTAAACAAAGAATCTGGATAGGAATTTGCTTTTCTCAGGATTTCGCTGATGTAAAGGCGTTAGGACTCGACCGATGTAAAAAAGTTATCAGCACACCTGAAACATGTAACAGTCAGATCAAGAGTAGACTGGACGAAAAAATCATATTCTGGGCCTTCCATTCCACAATCGAATGTCGTGAGGTGGACAATAAATCCACCCAAGTCAACATCCTGTCATCTATCAGAGCTAAGAAAAGAGGCCTCGACATGGTTCATGCTCACCGATATACGCTCAAAACTCACGAGTCCAATCATCCTCCTTAGGAACACTCGCAGAGTAACTAGATTTCGTAGTGTGGATTTCTGGTGGTCTGAGTCGTGCTCCATCCATTTCTCCTTCTCGACGAAACCCTTGACCAGCTGAAAGTCTGCTTCATGGGCTCTTTTGACAAGACACGTCCGAGCATTCTTAGTGAGGTACTCTGTTGGAACATAAAGGAGGAGGTGATATACAGCCAATTCACTCTTCTGAATTTGAGCAGTTGTGGTACTGGTAACCTCAGTAAGATGTGATAACATAGCAGCTACAGTCAATCAGTCAAAAAACAAATCCAAGACAAGGACACCTCTTACATCTCAGGTTCTGCATTTCCCAAAATTCAGCAGAATGAAGAAGACGAAGAAGGAGGCACTCCGGACGTAACTCCGTATCAATTTCATTTTGAATATTTGCTACAGATTTGAGGTCGATGCTCAGGATAAGCTGAATGATATTGGTCAGTTGGAAAGAGGTCGCTAGTTGACTAATCCCGATATGAGACAACTGGACAACACTGGTGCAAGAAGACCTACTCTATCAAGAAAAGCCATCTTTCAAGAACGAGGTGTAATAAAGCTAATGCACCTGATTCGGGGCTATTCAAGTGGCAAGGCAGACCAGACCACGTCGTGCCTGTGGGTTTGAAGGCGCCGTTGAGGTATGAGAGAACAATATCGAGAATCCGAGACGAGGCGCCTTGTTGGACATCAATCTGAGAAAGGTAGTGTAACAGAATCCTGAACTGCCAAGGAGGATATGAACAAAATGTAATCGACTTCGAAATCACGACTCACAATCTCAAGTTCTAATTCTGCAATCAATTGACCATTTCTGCCGTTTGGGCTGATAACCTCCTTCGCTTGCTCGATGACTTTCACCATACTTTCCTGTGCGGTAGTAATCTTTGTAATACTCAGTGTATATTCAACCCTCAGCAGGGCAGCAGCAACGATCTGCATTTCCCACCCATCTGTAGCCATTACAGACTTTCTTCTCTTCTTCCCTCTTCCGGGGAGTAGTCGTTTCACTCTGAGTATTTTGAGCAAAGCCTTGCGGACAGTCTGTTCCCTAAAGTCAGAAACCAGACAACACACACTCTTCGCCGACTCTTCCGTAAGATGTTGCATTGACAGATTGGAGAGGATGAAAAGAGTTAAATATACTTGCAATGAGAGTGACACGGCCAGGGCTTTAGGACCTTGAAAATCAAACCCAGAATCAACAATCATCGCATTTTCCTTGACACCGTCCATTCCCTTCGAAACATCGTAAAAGGCTTGCCAGCTATTTCTTATTGTCTCGAATATCATCTCGACACATCTGAGCGTTTGTCCAGGTGTCAAGAACGTCCTGACTGCGCGGCCCAACCTTCCAAGATGCCGGTTACTTACAACATGACCTGAAAAACACTGAATATATATTTCATGCATGTCACCAATATCCTGAGACGGGAAGGAGGTTGATAAGAAGGCGGTAAAGAGATTATGAATGTGGTCGCTGAGAGTACGGGTCTTGGTATGATAATCGAGAACAAGGTCAAGGAAGGATGCTGTTGCTGAGTCTGTGGACGATATCTAATAGTAAAAGCCATCAGAGTGTCAGGAGAATAGGGCAAAAGACTTACAGGAAGTACAAGTGATAGGATGCGGGGAAGTGAAGGGAGGAGAAGGTCACAATCGATTTGACCAATTTTGAATAGACATTTGACAGCAAGCGAGATCGCGTCTCCGTATTCAGCTAATGAGAGAATATGAATCAAGTTTGCATGGATGACCAAATAGACTGACCGACCTTGCCACGAGTGTTCAAGCATGTACATTGCACCCTGAATAATGGTTCCCAATATTTGGAGAGCATCTCCTTGTTGAGTATAGAACAACTTTTCCTCATAAACGCCCTCCAACAGTCTGAACCTTGCATCCCAGATTTCCTTGCGTATCTCTCCACTTTTATCAACGGAAGCGATTACTGCCTCGCAATTCACAAGAAACCTGATCGATGCAGCATTAATCCCGTCATTCAACCCGGCGCCGATAGCCTTTGAAGTTTGACTGAAAAGAACGCCACGGTGCCGTTTGACTGCTTGCACATACGAGAGAAATATCCTTGGTATAATTGACAAAACGGCTTGAGATTCAGAAGAGGAACAAGCTGTCTGGAGGTATTTGAAGAGTGTGGTAGATTGATCTGTTGGGTGATCTTCGCACAATTGACGGAGGGTATCAAGATTAAAAAGCGTATCCCTGCCTGCATCGTATATGTCTTTGTAGAGAGAATCGGCCCTGCCTTCTTCGGGCGAAAAGTTTGTTAATAATGGAAGGGATTGCGAAAGAACACGCAGCCAACAGGGAAAAACTGATTGGAAGAATAGATTGAAGAACTAGGGATAAACGGTCAGAAAGATCTACAAATTGTCAGTGCGGGGGAACAAACCTTCTTCTTGTTTGCGACGTTCCCTAGTGAGGTGCGATACGATGAGGTAACAAGGATACCAATGCTGATAATCCCCGAAGTCAGATGTCCTTCATCTATTTTTCGCAATACCAAGCTGAAGAGTTCTGCCAAGTCTTCGAGTAACATCTTGGATTCGGCGAGAGTCCATAATCTACTGACACACGAGTACACCACGGTAGACAGTTCCACTGGAGATCCAGCTTCTCCAAATTTTGACATAAAAGCAGACAGAACTGGCAGAAGAGGTGTACGATAAAGGAGGGACGGAAGCCATGTTGAGAGAGGACCTTGGCATGTAAGCACATCCAGAAGTAATTCCCAATGACTGGAATTAAAGATAGAGCTCGTAGACCTAATGAAATCGATGAGTAGAAGTCGGAAACAAGAGATGCTCAGTGCCCACGTTGATTGAAATTTGTCCTTGAGGAAGGTAGATAAGAGCCAGTCAGCAATAACTTGGGCCTTGCTCGGCAAGAAAAAAGTGTTGTCGTCCCAGGCATGTCGAGCTATTTCAATCTTAGTCCATCCTCCAGGTACAGGAGGATTCGAAGACGCCTTCAAGGCACGAATAAACTCTTGAATCGTCGTCATATAAGTTGTTTTTGTTCAGTTGTTTATATTCAGTACAGAAGATGTGAAGAGAACGTTAAAAAAAGACTCCTAACCTTAAGATAGGTGCAGGTGAATCGGCCCCAACTCCGGACAATTATAAGGCTTCTCTCTTTTTACGATATGTTAGAAGACAGTGTAGAGTTGGAAACATGTCTCAGAATGCAACAAGAGGAATGTGAGGTACTGGAGGTAGGTGTCTTCTCTTAGATCTACTGCACCATTCTCATTTGCTTACTACAGTCAATATATCCAGAATGCGTAGCAAGTCAGACGAACAACGGGTTGCTTAGACTGGAGATCCCAGTAGAATTTAATGGCACACGTTTGGTCAAAATCGAGCCACAGATTTTGTCAAGTAGCAGTAAGGTGTTGCCTAGCCAATCAGTGAGGCTATCAACATTGCCACCACTTCTATTACAGCTGTCTCTACCCCAAGGATATCCAATTACTTTTCCTCCTCGGATATTGTCTCTTCGTGCTACCCATTCCTGGCTATCCAAACCTTTATTAGAGCTCCAAAGCAAGTTGAGGAGCCAATGGCGAGCCGGCGAAGGTGTTCTCTATAACTGGATAGAGTACATCCGCACGGGAGAGTTTTTGTCTGAGCTTGACATGCTATGGCATGAAGATGATGAAACTATTCTGTCCGTAATGTCTTTCGATTAAGACTCCAGAGAGTACTGACCGCCTGTAGAATTTATCACACGGCACCACATGCTCTGGTATCAGTATTACAAGCACATGAAACGTCATCAAAATCACTCGAGTTCGCGAAAAACTCATATCTATGTTCGATATGTTTGACAAGCCGGAAGGGATCAAAGTGTCTGCAGCTGTCATGTGCTCATGTCTTCTGTCGATCATGCCTCGAGGATTTCTGGAAATTATGTATAGAAGAGGGTGACGTAGGACGAGTGGGCTGTGCTGACCCAGATTGCGTGAAAGTGGGGCGGGAGGCTCAGGAAGAGGAAGTTGCGCGTGTGGTCTCGGAAGGCAACCTGCAACGTTGGCGATGGCTTCGAGAAAAGAGAAATCTGGAAGGAGGCGAGTGGACCCACGGACACCTTCACAAGCGGACTAACCATGGTGTAGATCCATCTATCCTACATTGTCCCTTGGAACATTGCCAAACTCCCGTAATCAAACCTTCAGACGCGGAGGAAGGGACAGGATGGGAGCGATTTCGGCAGTGCCCCAAATGTGGCTTCACATTCTGTGCATTTTGTCGGAGGACATGGCAAGCAGTCAATTTTAACATCCGCCTAACGACGCAATGCTGAGAAAGCTTAGGCATGGGCCGATCACTGAGTGCCCGATCGCATACTCGGAAAAGATCGTCCTTGAGTATCTGGCGGCCCAGGATGGATCGTCAGAACGCGAATACATAGAAAAAACATACGGCCGAAATAGTATCAAGCGCCTCGTGCGCTTGTACGAGGAAGAGCTGGCAAATAAGCGCTGGTTACAAGCCTCAACGATGGCCTGCCCAGGGTGCGAGATCCATGTGGAAAAAAATTTGGGGTGTAACCATGTAGGTGTTGAGTCAGTGAAGAAGAATGAAGAGGCTGAAATTAATAATTGCAGATGACATGTTGGCAATGCGGGCAACATTTTTGCTACCGATGTGGGGCAAAGCTGGAGCGATCGAATCCATATCAGCATTTCTCGACGCCTGGGCTGGCATGCTACTACAAGTTGTTTGACTTCCAGGACGAGCAGATGCGGGAGCAGGAGGAGGATAATTTACAAGCAGCATGGCCCGGTAGATAAATTGCTATCCAAGGCGATAAAGTATGCAGACGGTAGTTAATTATTATCATGGACTTGGAATAAAAATGTTTTTCATTGAAGTGAGACAAAATGCGATTATATATTGTCTCCTTTTCGAAAAAGACTGATCAGTAATACCCTTCCTCCTCATACCCTCACCACTACGATGGATGCCTACACAACCTCCTTTGTCTATCCACGTCGGTCGCGACATATGTTGTCCACTGCTCCCTCTAGAGATTTCCACCACCATGAACCATATAAACCGCCCCTTCTGCCGGAGCATCTTACCTCTGACGCAGATGCAGTTCAGAAACTCGTCGTCATAGCCATGCAGCTCCATGGCTGCCATGTTTCTTACTATCCCATTGACCATGGCACGGCCTACAATTTTCACGTCACAGGCACATACCAGCAGGTCATGCTCACGAGAGGTCTTATCCTCAAGGACTGTCCCATCCAGGTAGGTCTCCTGTCTGAGTTTTCTTAGATCTCTCTTGACTCCTCGACAGCATCGGGCCGCAATTAAAGTCTCCCGCTCAGAGATCCTTGATTCTCCTTTTTCTAAACCAACCCTCAAGCCTGAAGTCCGCCGTCGTTTGGATGATATTGCGTCTGAGACGCTCGCACATATCGCCGTTGTCAACAGTCCTCTTTCCGCCGTGAACCGTACTCCCCCTGATGGTATCAGCCTCAATGGCGGCTGGTCAGGTCTTGAAACAGAACGCGTTTGTGAACTCGTTATCACTGGCACGGAGGATGCAGTAGACCTTGCCCGCGTCCGCCTGCTGGTCATGCTGGATGAACTGGTGAGTCATGAATTATCTATCATCACCTGTCTCTTACGCCGCTTTTCATCCCAGAGTGGTCTTCACGCTGAGATTTGCGACATAGATCATAAAATGCATCCCATCATTGCGGGCAAGAAGCGGCATGTAATCCAAACTATCCAGGAAGAAACGGCCACAAATATCTACTTTCCTTCTCCTCTACAAGGAGTCTTTGCCTCTGATCCGACGGGAACGGGGACGCTGGGGCCCAATACTATCTGGATCACTGGCGAATTTTTTGGTGTGCAACGGGCGCGAGATATGCTGTATCAGGTTTCTTTGAACAAGGTGTGTAATACCTTTAATGGTGCATGAAAAAGTTTTCACGTACATATTATCAGCGTAACAACACGTTGTCGAAAGATACGGCAATTCTTCCGCGCAAGCTCGATTGGATGATTACCGACCGTGCGGAAGATCTCAAATCAATCATGAGTGACAACTCTACTTTCATCCAGTTTCCTTCCCTAGGAAGCTCTGCTAGCCTTTTGTCTGTCTTCGGCGACTCAAAAGTGAACGTTCAACGCACAATTAGATCCATTATGCAATTAGTATGTTGTGGCAGCCCTCTCATGAACCAACATTTACGTCATCTGTCTAGGCATGTCAATCTTATGTTGGGTCTTTCTGGTTATTGCCCATTCAATTTAATGCGCTCCTTCCACCTGCTACTCTAAACCCATCTAACGTCACTACCCTTCTTAATCAAATATCCGTTGCGACTGGTGCTGAGGCTGTATTCAAAAGTATGTGTTTTGAGATGCACGGGCTAGAACACGAAGTATGTGCCGCTGTAAACATGGTGCTAGACTTAGAAATGGTTAAGGCGAGTATTGTTAGTTGAAATCAGTGTCTAATGTTGATAAATTTCTTAGACATTCCATCATGAGATCCGTTTCCAGATTGAGCTGGCGAACGAACATCGGGAGTTCATCAGCGGGAAAAAGAACGGAAAAATAAACAAAATTATGCAAACTACCAACGTCAAGATTAAGTTTGAGACATTTAATGACTACAACTTCTTGATAGATATATCGAGTCCCGATAGCTCCGTTCTTCAGGGCCTGTCACTTCTCCAGGAGGAATTGCCTGCCGAAATCTCATTCCATGTCCCTGAAGCCTACCACAAACGTATAATCGGGGTTGGTGGTCGGAGTATCCAACGTATCATGAAAAAGTATGGTGTTTATGTCAAGTTCTCGAATGCAGAGGAATTTGCGGCATTGGGTGGTTATAACGATAACGACGATAACGTGGTGGCCCGCACTCCTGCCAAAAATGCGATCAATCTCGAGAATCTCAAACAGTCAGTGATGGAACTCGTAAATCCCAAGGTTTGCATTCCTCTTCCAACTCTTGGACGTCGACTGATGCCTGCCTAGGACAAGGATTTTGTGAACGAGACTGCCTCCATCCCTCGAAAATACCATCGAATACTATTGGGCGAGAAGGGTATCTTCATTCATGATATTGAAACGAAAACCAATTCCCGTGTGCGGTTCCCCGACAAGGAGACTGCATCTGACGTAGTTACCATTTATGGTCCAGAGAGTCAAGTCCAAATCGCAGCCGCTATGTTACTAGTATGTCCCTCGCAACCTCAATCTGGTGAAGTTCAATTCATTCCTTGATAGGATCATGTGCCTTTTGAAGCAGACATGGCCGTCCCTCCGAACTCTGACCTCGTTTGCCTTTGCAGCACTCCTGATTTCATCGACCTTGTGGAGCGTGCTAAGTGCGAACTACAGGTGTCCATTATCCCGAATTTCAAACAGACACTTCTGGCGAATGGCGCATCTAGTTCTGAAACGCCTATCGATTACTCGTTCAAGTTCAGGTGCCAACGTAGCAACACCGATTTCCTCATTGCGGCCCGTGAGATGTTGGAGCAATTCCTTCAAAATTTGGGAGTTCATGTCTATCCTTCCCCGACGTCACAAGGTCACAAGCGTGGCGACTCCTTCGCCGATGCCTTCCCTCATTTCGATAGCAAGGTTCTATCGACCGCTCGCACTCGTGGGCATGGTAAGAAATTATCCTCAGTAACTTCCATCACCGGATATTCAATTTTTCATAGCCTATGCAGAGTCGATGGACATTAACAGGTCTGAATTCATAGGCGACCGGAGACTCCGCCTTGCAAACTCATCTCCCGATGTCAAAGCACTGTTTCATTCTCCTGTGAACTCCTACATCTTCGACGATCATAATCATTCAGAGTCGAGTTACCTTGGTTCTGGGCCTTCTGGAGGCGGTATAGATTATTGGTCACCTAGTGGACCCCTACCCCCAATTGTAAGTCGTTTTTTGTCTTGCCGTGGGAATCATCACTCCACGGGCCACATTCTTCAGGGTTCTGGAGTATCTAGCCGTACAAAACATACAATGGAAGATGCATTTAAACGTGGTTCTGATTCTTTTCTCGAGGCCAAACTCAAAGATCAGTCACTCAAACCTCGTTCCTTAACAAACAGAGCACAATCGCTTGATCTTACATACTCGCTTTCAAAGATCACTGAATCAAATTCTGGGATGGTGCCGCCGGATTCACCAACGACTTCAACAGCGGGTAATGACACGTGTGGCGATATCAGTCCTATCTCTGGAACTACACCTTCGTTTCCGAGTGTGTATGGGCCATCTTCAACAGGCGTTCCTCAAGCAAGTTTGACTCCAACCGCTGGTTGCATCGTTGGTTCGTGTATCACTGCCAGCGGTATTCCATCTATCGTCCCCTCTGCTGCAAGATTATCTGGTCCTTCACCGACTCGTCAGAGACCTGGTCGAACGCCGGATAATAACTCGGAAGATGTCTCAAAGATGCTTTCTAACCTCGGATTGTAGATCTGGCCTTCTGTTATTGTCTCCTAGAGATCTTATGCTGCTTTTATTGCATTTGATGCCACATGTGCAGGTTGTCTCATACAGATACATTTTCCATTTACCTACTTGCGTTTCTAGCATCGCTCCATGTTCCAGTAGTTTCTTTGAATTCAATAATGGGCTAATATCTTTCCCTTCATTGATTCTTTTCTTTTTTACTGCCTCTACGCTCGCCCTTTCCACAAATCCTCCTTTCGCATTACCTTGGTTCTTGTCTTGTTGCTCTGGTCTTTCCTCGTCGGGTTGCATTTCATCTGATTTCCCTGCCCCTCTGCTTGTATCCTACTCATACTCGACAACATATGTGACCA
>Ga0153953_1000364_pt1 | contig 15905 bp, 14 predicted proteins | sample TSNJ037MetaG_FD_104718 | JGI IMG/M metagenome (GOLD analysis project Ga0153953, IMG submission 104718) | Attine ant fungus gardens microbial communities from New Jersey, USA - TSNJ037 MetaG | ecosystem: Host-associated > Fungi > Mycelium > Unclassified | place: USA: New Jersey, Wharton State...
CATTTACTCATTTTAATATATCTTTCATGACTTGGAAAAGCCGAACGTTTTCGAACCATGAGCTGCAATTTCTCAATATCCTCTGCCACCAGATACCGGGACAGGGTACCTCCCAAAATAACATCACTCGTAATAAACATATGAAGATTATCTATCACCATGGCAAGATGCTCCAGATAGCTTTCCCAATTTTTTTTATATGTCTTGTCTCCGGAACGGAGCATTTGGAAAAAGGATTTTATGTCTTCTTCCGGTTTCAAAAAAGCAGAAATTGAACAGTAGGAATTCGCACATCCTTTTTTTCCGCAATAACAGGGGCGGCCGTTGGGTACAATTGTCATATGTTCAAAAACACCGCTCTTTAATTCTCCGCCACGAAAAAAATCCCCATCAATAATAACCGCTCCACTCAGATTATCCCTTATGTTAAAAAAAATAGCATTCTTTATTGTCGTGTCCACCCAAAGCTCTGTGTTTGCCAGAGACTCCGCATCATGATTGAAAATACACCTGTAAGGTATTCTTTTGGTAAATTGTGTAATATTTAGTCCGGTGCAATTCAATATTTTTCCATATATGATGCTTTTACCATCGGAAGAGATCAATGCCTGAAGTGCAATCCCCACACCAAGCACCGAGTCATTTGGAACATTCAGGCTTTGAATAAATTGATTTACGGATTCCGAAACGGTTTCAAAATAAGCATCCGTATTTGAAAACAAGCAGGTCTTTTTTTCGTATTTCAGCATGTCTGCGTACAGGTCGATGGCGATTATTTCGTATCGGTCAATGAGGAGTTCCAAACCGATTGCAATTTTCCTTGCACTGTTGAACGTATAAATGTTTGCTTTCCGACCACCGGTGGACTCCGCATAGCCCTCTTTGGTAATGTGACCTTCTTCCGTTAATTCCTTTAATATTTGAGTGACAGTAGGACGGCTAAGATTCAAATTCTGAGCAACAATCGGCTGGGTGGTTCTTTTCAGGGAATAGATACAATTCAAGATGTTTCTTTTATTGCTGTCTTTCAGCATTGCCGCTGTATAGTTTATAGGCGCTGTCATTTTTCATCCGAACCCTTCCGCTTTTTTATTTCTATTATCATATCAGATTGCATTGAAATCACCTCCTGGTAAAATCATACCAACGAGAATGCTAATTGTCAAATAGTTTGCCAATGTGACTGTGCGATTTGTTCTAATCAAAGACTATTAGGTACAAAATGAGCTATTTGTAAAAGAGCATTATCATGGTGTAACGATTTTTCGGACTTCATATAAAGCACTGATAAATGCCCAGTTTTGTGAAAAAGGCCGCATAAGATTCCAATACCCGGCGCCAAGCAGGGAAAATTCATCCATCAGTTCAAACTTTGCCTGAATACTGCGCACATCCTCAAACCATACGATGTGCTCACGGTTATTGTTCCAATACTCAAAATATGGACTTTGGGCCGTTGTATCAAATTGTATTTGGACATTGGCCTGATCAGCGATTTGAATTGCTTCCTCATTGCCGATATTTGTGGCCATGGTAATTCCACGTTCATAAGGAAGCGGCCAATCGTAGCCGTAATTTGGAATGCCCATCAGAATTTTACCGGGCGGAATCTGGGTAACGGCATAGCTAATGACCTCCCTGACTTTGTTCAGCGGTGCAACCGCCATAGGAGGGCCGTAGGTGTAACCCCATTCATAAGTCATCAGCAATACCGTATCGGTAATAGCGCCGATAAGACCATAGTCATGTGCTTCATAAAGAAGCCCCTTTTGTTCGGAAGAAATCTTAGGCGCCAAATCCGTATTGACAAAAAAATTATAAGCATGAAGGCGATCCGTAATATTTTGGAGAAACCGGATATATGCCCCGCTGTCTTTAGCCTCAATGTATTCAAAGTCTATATCCAGTCCCAGATATCCTTTTTCAAGCATAACAGTGATAATATTATCAATCACCTTATTTTGCAGTTCCAGATCCTGAAACAGCCTGCTGGCGTGGGCACTGCTAAAATTGCCGTCCTCTGTAATGGACGACAACAGCATCACCGGAGCGGTCTGATACTGGTATGCCAGATTTATCAGCGGTTGGTCATCTATGGTAATCAGCTCACCGGTTTCGGTAAAACCATAGCCGAAAATGGTCAAATAGGTAAGGTAAGGGAGCGCACGCTCCAGTATGTTCATCTGAATGTATGGATATGCATATCCATTTATGGAAACGGTCCGGCGTTTTTCATCCTGAAAACGGATGATTAAGTCTTGCCCGGCATAGGGACCGGACGGTATCAGAAGGTCGGGATTATTTTGTATAAGGGCAATAGGTGTTATGCCAAAGCGATCAGCAATGGAGTAAAGCGTATCCTCCTGCTGAACCGTATAAACAACAGCGGGCTCTAGAAGAATAAGTGCCTGGCCAACGACCAGGCCGGCCGAATTTTGCAAGCCGTTATCGCTGATAACTCTTTGTGGTGAAATACCGTACAGGTTTGCAAGCTCCCAGACAGTGTCACCTTGCTGTACTATATGAATATTCATTGATCAAACCTCAGAAATCTTCTTAAAACATTATATGCAGCTGTCTATCCATTTAACCTCCAAAGCAAGTCTCCCGCTTCTAAGCGAAGCGGATTACGAGTATCCGCTTTGACTATCATCTGCATTTCTACGTGCTCCGGACAAATCGGTGACAATCAAAAATAATACTTGCTGTTCGTATTGTGCTCTATTATAATCTATTCAGGACAGCGATACTGCGTGGGTGATTTCCACTTCAGGAAGGGGCTGGTGTCCCAGATAAAATCCAGTCTGATTAATAATTTCAAAAAGATAAAATAAGAGGAGTCAGAGGGATAATTCATGGATAATCAAGGAAAAAAACACAAACGACGTGTTCGTTATCAGGGAACTCATCCAAAAAACTATAAAGAAAAATACAAGGAACTGCAACCGGAAAAGTATCCCGATACGGTAGCGAAGGTAATTCAAAAGGGAAGTACACCTGTTGGTATGCATATTCCGATTTGTGTCAGAGAAATATTAGAATTTCTACAAATAAAACCAGGACAAATTGGTTTGGATGCGACTCTGGGATATGGCGGTCATACGTTAGAAATGTTGAAATGTTTAGAAGCCAGGGGTCATATCTATGCTCTTGATGTAGACCCTATTGAATCAGCCAAAACCAGAGAACGCCTGGAAGACCTGGGTTATGGTTCGGAGATATTAACAATCAGGCAGTTGAACTTTGCCAATATCGATCAAGTTGCCGCCGAGGGCGGTCCCTTTGATTTCGTGTTAGCAGATTTGGGTGTCTCTTCCATGCAAATAGATAATCCTGACAGAGGATTTTCGTATAAAAAGGAGGGACCATTAGATTTACGCCTGAATCCGGAAAAAGGAATATCTGCTGCACAACGTTTAAGGAATATTACACAAGTAGAATTACAAGGTATGTTGATTGAAAATTCAGATGAACCTTATGCGGAAGTAATTTCCAAAGCAATTATTTCTGAAATAAAAAAGGGAACCGATATCTCTACTACTACGAAACTCCGACAAATCATTGAAGATGTTCTTGCCTTTATTCCGGTTGATAAACGCAATGAAGCGATTAAGAAATCATGTCAGAGAACTTTCCAGGCATTACGAATTGATGTGAATAGTGAATTTGAAGTATTATATGAATTTTTAGAAAAACTTCCTAATGTCATTGCAGGAGGTGGACGTGTTGCCATATTAACGTTTCATTCAGGAGAGGATCGAATTGTTAAAAAGTCCTTTAAACAGTTGCTGCGTGAAGGAGTTTACAAAGAAATCGCGACTGAGGTCATTCGGCCATCAGCAGAAGAGTGTAATATGAATAGTCGTGCCCGCTCTACGAAAATGAGATGGGCTGTAAAAGCGTGATTTAACCTCTTAGCGTCCTGTTTCAAGGCAAAAAAACAGGCATCCGAAGACACCTGTTTTAGATTAATTGAATGATTCAATTAATAAGTATGAATTAGTTGCGTTATCTAATAAACGTATACTTCCCCTCGCAATTCCCAGTCTTATAGAACTGGTTGGATATTCCAGTACGCAGGTGTGAGAGAATTGCCCTTTGCCTGTAATTGGAATATTTATATCGCTTTCGAGTTCGCTGATAAAAACGAACAGTTCGGGTTCGCCTGAAAGAATTTCATCTACATGGATGCTAAAACTGATTTTTTGATATTTTGCGGTGTCTAAAGTTACGGTTGATTCATCATCGCCGATGGAAATACCTCTTTGAATTGGGAGTTCCGTAAATGTAAGAAAATCGCCGTCATTTAAAACCGTAGGCTGTCTGTGAACGTAACTGCCGAATTGAAGTATTGGGGTTTCTCCGGCCGCGCCCTGCGGTCCTGCCGGTCCTGGTTTTCCCTTCATTCCCGGTTTTCCCTGTACTCCCTGAGGTCCTGTTGGTCCCGTATCCCCCTTTGGTCCCTGAGGGCCTGCCGGTCCTTGAGGTCCTGTTGGTCCCGTATCCCCCTTCGGTCCTGTTGCTCCGGCAGCGCCTTTGAAACGGGACAGGAATCCTTTGCGGTTATCAGCGTCATAATCTTTCCATTCGTCACCCATATTAACATCTCTCCTTATTATGTAGATTTAAGAGCAGTGGCAGGCTCTGGAATCCACGCAGTTACTTTATAATATGATGAGAAATATTTTGTGTTACAATTCTTAATAGATATTGAATAATTATTTACTCCCGGACAGGAAGCGCAATCATAAATGCAGTACCTTTACCCGGTGTACTTTGAATGGTAATCTCTCCATTGCACAAATCAATGATTCGTTTTACCAGTGCAAGTCCCAGCCCGTTTCCTTCCGCATTTCGGGTGGTATCTCCCTGGTAAAATTTATCAAAAATATGATTTATAACCTCCGGAGTCATACCAATCCCTGTATCGGTAATAGAAATCATAACATTATGTTGCTTCGGCTCTAATGCCGTAGTGATCAATCCTCCTTCTGGGGTAAACTTTATGGCATTGCTGAAAAGATTTGACCATACCTGAAATAATAAATCTTCATTCCCATAATAGGAAACAGGGGGAAGAGATAAGTCAAGGTCAATATTTTTGGCGGTCCAAAGATTTTCAAAGGGCAGAAGTGCCTGCCGAATCTGTTCGTCCAGTTCAAAATAAGATTTTTGAACAAGGATTTCCTGGTTCTCCAATTTAGAAATTTTCAATATATTACCTGCAAGAGAGGATAACTGTCTGACCCGTTCGATAATAATACCGGTATAAGCAGCCCGTTCTTCTTTGGATAAGCTCTCATCCTGTAAAAGTGTAGCATAGCCTTCAATGGCAGCAAGGGGAGTCTTGAATTCATGGGAAACATTTACAATGAAATCATTACGGAAGGTTTCAATTCCCTGAAGCTCCTGTATCATCTTATTAAAATTAACGATCATATCCTGCGCTTCTCCATGATAAGACTCATTCAGTTTGATATCGAAATTTCCTTTGGCAACGCTTTTTGCTGCATCGCTTAATTGCTTGATCGGCTCTATCATCTGCCGCCCAATTATGATTGAGATAAATGTACCAATGATAAGACTGATAAAAAATAATGCTATAAATGGAGAAATGGAAAAATGACCCGGAGTAGAAACATGATTCAGTCTGAGAAACACGTAGCCGATGGACAGAATGATCAGACCGGTAAAAAGTAAAACGAAAAATATATACAAAACCATTTTAAACCAAAATGAGGATGAAAATGTCCGCTTCATTTCTTCACCACCTTATAACCTAACCCTCGTATGGTAATAATTTCAAAATCGGGATTTTCCCCGAAATGTCTTCGAAGACGGTTGATATGGACGTCAATCGTCTGGGTATCTGATTCGCTGTTCATTCCCCAGATCTCATCCATCAGCTGCCTTCTTGTGAAAATCTTATTTGGATAGGAAACCAGTTTATACAGCAGATAAAATTCTTTCTGCGGCAAGACAACGAAGTTTTCATGAAAGCTGACGGTCAGGGAGTCATAGTCCAGAGTCGTTTCGCCTATAGTCTGTCTGCGTTCATGTACGATTTTTGCCCGGCGCAGTAAGGCAGTGACCCGGAGAATCATTTCATTCACATCTACAGGCTTTACCATATAGTCATCTATTCCCAATACGAAGCCCTGCTTCTTGGAAGAAAAATCATCTTTTGCCGTAATCATCAACACAGGAGTGTCAAAGTTCCTATCCCGGAGAGCTTTGACAAATTCATAGCCATTCATATTTGGCATCATGATATCTGAGATAATCAAATCCACATATTCCCGTTCTAACAGAGTCCATGCCTGCAGACCGTCACCGGCCTGTAGGGCGTGATAACCGTTTTTGCTGAGTACCGTACTAAATAACTGGCATAATTTCGGGTCATCTTCTATAACTAAGACAGTCAACATAATAGATCACTCCTTGTCTGCATATTTATTAATAGTAGCATAACCCTAAAAAATGAACTAAACATGAATTTCTTAAAAAAATCTAAAACATGAAGAATTCATCTTGAGTTCATCTTCAGTTAATGTTGAGTTTAATTAGAGGTAGTACCTTTACAAAGCATTCATCAGTGAGGTATTATATAAAAACAACCTTTAGAGGCTAATATTATGAAAGAGGAGATTTATTATGTCAAAAAAGCAAAAAAATAAGGGCAGTAAGAAATGGACTGTTTTGGTGGTACTTGTGCTTATTATAGTAATAGTAGCATTTTTTGGTAAAAACATGTTCAGCCCCAGGACTGTAGCAACCACCATGCAAAGCGCCCAGACGGCAAAGGTAGAACGGGGCGATATTGAAGTGGTAAAAGAGGGGAATGGGACCGTTGAGGTGAAAGACAGCAGTCTGGTCACAATCATACACGACAGTAAGATCCTTTCATTTGAAAAAGAAAACGGCGATTATGCAGAAGAAGGGGATGTAATTGCAAAAGTAGAAAGCAGCGGGATTGATGACAGTATAACCCAGTTGGAAAGCGAGATATCAGATCTGGATACACAGATCTCAAACAAAGATTCTTCCGGAGATACCTACATATCGTCAAAGGTCACGGGACGGGTCAAAGTAATTAACGTGGAATCGGGTGATTCTGTTAAAAATGTAATGCAGGAACATGGTGCACTGATGGAAATTGCATCAGACGGAAAGCTGAAAATTGAAGTTTCAACAGAATCAGCACCTGCAGAGGGTAGTAAAGTAACCGTTAAATTCGGAGATTATTCGGAGGAAGGAACGGTAACCGGCAATGAAAATAATCTGTTGACCGTTACGATAGCAGACGGATATTATTATGATCTCGGAGAGAAGGCTTCCGTATATGACAGTGATGATAAGCTTCTGGGAGAAGGTACTTTAGAGATTAACAAGCCGTATTATGTGACCGGAGATTATGGAACGGTCGATAGTCTCAATATAAGTATAAATGATAAGGTCTATGATGGAAGTACCCTGCTTTATCTGAAAAATATTAAAAATTATCCGGGCTATACGGATTTGATTGACAAACGAAATGATAAAATAGAAGAATTGTGGAATCTCAGAGAATACAGGCAGTCACTTGCCATTATAGCACCTGCCGCAGGAGTCATCTCTAATATAACGGCAACAGAAGGTATGACCCTGGTCAAAGACAGTGAATTCTGTAATATATTAGACAACAGCGTCTATCAGTTAAAAGCTGAAATTGATGAACTGGATATTGACGGAGTAAAAGAAGGTCAGAAAGCAACGATCGTATTTGATGCTTTTGAAGACGAGGAATATGAAGGTGTCGTAAGCAAAGTATCCAATATCGGAAATAATACGAATGGAGTTACGACCTACACAGTAACCATTGACGTAGAAGGTTCAGAACGAATGAAATCGAACATGAGCGCCACGGCAAAAATTGTCACTTCAACCAGTCAGCAGACACTTCTGGTTCCTGTAGATGCGATCCAGACCATTGACGGAAAGAAATGCGTCAGCGTTGTAACAGGTTCAGGAGATACCCAGACTACGGAATTAAAAGAGGTAACCTTAGGTCTGATCAACAGTACGCAGGCAGAGATCACCTCAGGATTGGAAGAGGGGCAGACAGTAACCGTAATATCAAAAGAAGCTACAGGCATGGAGTTCCAGATGGGAATGGGAGGTATGAGAAGCAGCGTGCAGGAAAACCAATCTCAGGCAGAGACAAATTAAGGTGAGGTGTTGGATTTGATTGATTTAAAGAATATTAAAAAAATATATGAGATTGGGGATGAAGAGGTTCGAGCTTTGGACGGAGTCAGTCTTCATATAAAAGAAAAAGAATTTGTAGCCATTGTAGGTACATCAGGCTCTGGAAAATCAACGCTGATGAATATTATTGGATTTCTGGATACGCCGGATGAAGGAACCTATACACTGGATGGCCAGAACGTGACGGAATTGACGGAACATGATCTGGGTGTTTTGCGAAATAAAAAGATAGGATTTATATTTCAGCAGTTTAATTTAATTCAGAAGCTGGATGCCTATGGAAACGTAGAATTGCCGCTGATCTATCAGGGTGTATCGGCGGGAGAACGCAAAAAAAGAGTAATTGAAGCATTAGATAAGGTCGGACTGGGGAAACGTATGCATCATAAGCCGACCCAGTTGTCCGGCGGACAGCAGCAGAGAGTGGCAGTGGCCAGAGCGCTGGTAACAAAACCATCTCTGATACTTGCAGATGAGCCTACCGGAAACCTGGATTCTCATTCTACCCATGACATCATGAATCTGCTTCATGAACTGCATGGACAGGGAAATACCATTTTATTGATCACCCATGACAAGGATATTGCAGGAGAAGCTCTTCGTCAGGTACAATTTGTAGACGGTAAAATTGTAAACGATACGGGAGGTGGACGTAAATGAAAATAACACAGGCATTTAAAATGGCAATCTTTTCTGTTTTAGCCAACAAGATGCGTTCTTTCCTGACTATGCTGGGAATCATCATCGGCGTTATGGCGGTTGTGCTTCTCGTATCCATTGTGCAGGGCGCAACGGGCACTATTACGGAATCTCTGGATTCTCTGGGAGGCAGTCAGATAACGGTATCGATTACCAACAGCAAGAAAAAACTGAGCATGGGACAGGTGGAAGGTCTTTCGGAATTAGAAAATATCGGCAGCACGGCACCTTATGTTTCCGGCAATGGAGTAACAAAAGCAGCAGGAAATTCAAAGGATGTGACCATTACCGGAATTACTGCGGATTATGAAAAATTCACGACCATGGACCTGGTGAGCGGCAGAAACATACTGCCAATTGATAATGAATACAGGCTGAATGTCTGTATCCTGGGCAATGGCGTGGCTACGGACTTATTCGGAAATACCGATGTTGTCGGCAGCCAGATCCGTTTATCCGGAAGAGATTATGTAGTCGTAGGCGTTCTGGAGGAAGAAGGGGCGAATCTTATGAATACGCAGGATTCGGTGGTATATATACCCTTCACTACTGCGCAGAGATTTCTGAAATCACCCGGAGTCACCAGCTTCTATGCGTCTTCGGATTCCGCCGATCATATAGATGCGGCTCAGGAAACCCTGGAGAATTATTTGCTGGAGAGTACCGGAAATGAAGATTACTATACCGTTTTCAATATGGCATCGATACAAGACAGCATCAACACCGTATTGAATACACTTTCTTTAATGCTGGCGGGAATTGCGGGGATCTCTTTAGTGGTAGGCGGCATTGGCATTATGAATATTATGCTGGTATCCGTCACTGAGAGGACGAAAGAAATTGGTATCAGAAAGGCGATCGGAGCACAGAAAAGTGATATAATTACACAGTTTTTGATAGAATCCGTTACTTTATCCGTGATAGGCGGACTGATTGGATTGCTGCTGTGTATGCTTATACTATGGCTGTTAACGCAGGCTCTTGCAGACTATACATTTACCATATCAATTTCAGTGGGCAGTATTGCACTGGCATTTTCCATCGCCGTGGGACTGATTTTTGGAATTTATCCAGCAAATAAGGCAGCAAAATTAAAGCCGATCGATGCATTGCGGTCAGAATAAGGGTAATATGATTTCTAATAAAGAAAAAGTAATATTTACAGCGGGAGTGCTGTTAACGCTCTCTGAAATTATCAAACAGATTTTATTATATTTCGTAGTGAACAACGGGCATTATGATTGGTGGTATTTTCCTTTTCAATTGTGCAGCCTGCCGATGTATTTTTGTTTACTCGTTCCGTTCCTGAAAAAGAAGAAAGCAATTTTGTGTTTTCTTATGGATATTAGCCTGCTTAGCGGTATTTTTGCTTTTTTTGATACTTCAGGAATGCACTATCCGATTTTAATACTGACGATACATTCCGTATGCTGGCACCTGGTAATGATTGCGGTTGCTATTTATACCGGTATAAATTACAGGAAGTCATTGAAACGGCGGGACTATATCGGGGTTATCAATATTTTTATCGTTGTGGTTTTTATTGCCGAAATGATTAATTACATGGTTTCAAAGCGCCATGTAATTAATCTATTTTACGTTAATCCCTATTTAAAAATGAACCAGGTAATATTCGCTGATATAGGTAAGAAATTTGGGAATAATATAGGAATTATCATATATCTATTGGCAATATTAGCAGGAGGTTATATAATACATTATATATGGATGCTTCTGGGAAATAATAAATCCATAAATAAAAGCCGAATGTAATCCGGAGGTAACGTAAATGATTTGGAATGTGACAGCAGGCATATTGATACCTTTTCTGGGCACGGCATTAGGGGCAGGGATGGTTTTTCTTCTAAAAAAAGAGATGAATGAATTGCTTCAAAAGGTATTGCTCGGATTTGCGTCAGGAGTTATGATAGCGGCATCGGTGTGGTCACTGCTGATACCGGCTATTGAGATGGCAGAGGAGAAGGGGATTATTACCTGGATGCCTGCTGCGGCCGGCTTTATGGGAGGAATTCTATTTTTATTGGTTTTAGACAGTATCATTCCGCACTTACATTTGGAAAAAAACAGGTCAGAGGGAGTTCCGTCCCGGTTAAAGAAGACGACGAAGCTGGTTCTTGCGGTTACGCTGCATAATATACCGGAAGGGATGGCGGTAGGCGTCACATTTGCAGGTCTTATGGCGGGAAATGAATTGATTTCTCTTTCAGGAGCGCTGGCACTGTCTTTTGGAATTGCGATTCAGAATTTCCCGGAGGGCGCTATCATATCGATGCCATTAAAAAGCGAGGGAATGTCAAAACCTAAGGCCTTCTTATATGGAGCGCTTTCGGGAATTGTAGAGCCTGCAGCAGCAGTTCTGACGATATTGCTTATGGAAGTCATGGAGCCGGTGCTTCCTTATCTGCTTTCATTTGCCGCCGGTGCCATGATCTATGTAGTCGTGGAGGAGTTGATCCCTGAGACCCAGTCGGGAAAACATACCAATCTTGGGATCGTCGGAGTGGCAGTCGGATTTGTTTTGATGATGATTTTGGACGTTGCATTAGGTTAGAGTGAATTATTTTAACTATGTGATAATGAATGGTCCATAAGGAAAGTGAAAGGAGTTAAAATGCATAATATCAGAAAAATAACAGAAGATATTTATTATGTAGGAGGAAGTGACAGACGTTTAACATTGTTTGAAAACATTTTTCCGATACCAAGAGGTGTTTCTTACAATGCCTATCTATTAATGGATGAAAAGACTGTTTTACTGGATACGGTGGATTCTTCGGTGGGAAGGCAGTTTTTGGAAAACATAGCTTATGTGCTGGGCAGCAGAAGCCTTGATTATATGGTGATAAATCATATGGAACCGGATCACTGTGCCTTGCTGGAACAAATAATTCTGAGATATCCAAAAGTGAAGCTGATCGGTAATGCGAAAACATTCCAAATGGTGAAGCAATTTTTTGATTTTGAAATGGAAGGCCGTTCAATTACAGTAAAAGAAGGAGACAGGTTTTTAACCGGAAAGCATAATCTCTCATTTGTCATGGCCCCAATGGTCCATTGGCCGGAGGTTATGGTGACCTACGATCCGGAGTCAAAGATTCTTTTTTCCGCCGACGCATTTGGAACTTTTGGTGCACTTAACGGAGCAGTTTTTACAGATGAAATAGAGTTTGATAAGGATTGGCAGGAGGATGCGAGACGGTACTATTCTAATATTGTAGGAAAATATGGTACACAGGTGCAAGCCCTGCTGAAAAAGGTTTCCGATCTGGATATTCAAATGATTTGTCCGCTGCATGGACCCGTCTGGAGAGAGGATATTTCCTTTATTTTAGATAAATATATGAAATGGAGTACTTATGAACCGGAAGAACAGGGCGTGCTGATCATCTATGCTTCCATGTATGGAAATACAGAAAATGCTGCGGATATTCTGGCAGCGGAGTTGGTCAAAGCCGGTGTGAAAAAACTTGCAGTCTATGATGTGTCCGGGATCCATATGTCTTATCTCGTAAGTGAGGTATTCAAATATTCTCATTTGGTCATAGTATCACCGACCTACAATGCGGAATTGTATCCTGTAATGGATCAGTTTGTAAGAGATTTGAAAGCATTGAATGTACAGAACCGGAAAGCAGCGTTGGTTGAAAGTGGGACATGGGCATTGTCGGCGGCAAAAAAGTCAAGGATATTATTTGAAGAAATGAAGAACATTACTATTTTGGAGCCGGTGGTATCCGTGAAGTCTTCTGTGAAAGAGTCGGATAGAAAGAATATTGAGGAACTGGCAGGAGTTATTTTGAAAAGTATGTAAATATTTATAAGGAGGGATTGTATGAATTCAGCAGTATTGAGAAATTTGTCTTATGGAGTTTATGTTGTTACAACGTTGGATAAAGAAAGACCGACAGGGTGTGTTGCAAACAGTGTAATGCAAATTACGTCATCTCCGGCTACTTTAGCACTTAGTATGAATCACGATAATTATACAAATGCATGTATAAAAGAATGCGGGCGGTTTGCAGTATCCATTCTTTCTGAAAATTCAGATAGGGGATTAATCGGTACATTTGGGTTTCAGTCAGGAAAAGAGGTTGATAAGTTTGCGGGTATGGAAAGGGTGGATAAGTCAGGGGTTCCCATTATTACCGGGACCTGTGGGTTTATTGTATGTGAAGTGATTGACAGTATGGAATCCGAGACTCATACTGTATTTTTGGGGAAAATTGTAGATGGGGATGTGTTGGCGAAAGAAGTGCCTATGACTTATGCCTATTATCATCAGGTGGTGAAAGGTAAGAGTCCTAAAAATGCGCCTACTTATATACCGGAGACGGAAGCGGCTTCTGATGGAGTGAAAGAGAGAGCGGTTTATGTATGCAGCGTATGTGGATATGTGTATGATGGAGAAGAGGCGTTTGAGACATTGGGGGAGGATTATCGGTGTCCGGTATGTAAACAGCCTAAGAGTAAGTTTGTGAAACAGTTGGGGCTTGGGTGATGGTTGTTGGTCATTAGGACGCCACCGTGGGAGGCGATATACTTCACGCAAACAGGGCAACGCTCTGGCGAACTAATTGCTAACTCCGACCAGGTCAGCGCCCGGGAGAGCCCGGGCGCCGAGGTCTGCGTAAGCAGTTATTTCGCCGCCGCTAAAGGCGCCCTTGAATTGTTTGCGTGAAGTATATCGCCTCCCACGGTGGCTGTTTTTTGGCGGCTTGAAGGAAGGAAAAGATCATAATTGTATGCCTTATTAGGGCTGTTCTTCCGTAAAATCAACTGTTCGGAGTTTCCGAGACTACTCCGCCTAATAAAGTGAGGTGATTATAAGAGATGGCATCTGTATTATATAAAAAATTCTTAATAGTGTTTTTAACGTTAATGATTTCCATTGTTTTATAGATAGCTCCGGTGAACAGCCTGGCAGTCCTTCTGGACTGACGATGAGCGTATACTTTAGCGGGTTTTGCAATAGTCTTTTTAGCATTCAGGAACGTATATACAATCCTTAATGCTAAAGGGTTTCAGAAAATTCGTTTACGAGGAGGGCTTACAATGAAAATGAAAAAAGTAAATATTTTGATTATAGTTTTAATGATTGGGAATATGATTTTTGGGAGAGAGTGCATGGCAATGCAAGAAACAGAAAAATTATCAAAACCTCAAATTGCACCTGACAAAACATTTGTGCAATCTAAAAAAGTTACTTATAAAAACAAAGGGAAACTTACTATTTATAAGAATTTATATTCCAGTGATGTGAATAGTGTAATATATTATTCCTTGAATGGAAAAGAACCCAAAGAGTATGGTGAAATTTATAAAAAACAAATAACATTAGCCCTTGACTATAAAAACGAATTTACGTTACAGGCAATTAATACAAAAGAAGGTTGGGATGATAGTGATGTTATTGAACGAAAATATTCAGTTAGTGTTGAAGCAAAGAAAGCACTTATTGGTATAAAGGTACGAAATGTTAATAAAAATCGTAAGACGATATCAGGAACATTAAAAAAAGATTATCTTACAAAAAAGTATAATCTTGTTAATTATATTAAATTGAAAATAAAAAAGAAGAATGGTAATAAAGAAGAATATATTGGCAAAGTGAATAAAGGAAACTGGTCAATAAAGCTTAAATCTAAAATAAAACAAGGAGATAAATTGATTTTTAATGCTACTACTAAAGATTGTGTAATCTATTTCAAAAAAGAAAATAAACGTTCAAACTTTGTATTTGTTATAGCACGTGAACCCTGTTGGGCAACAGAAAAATTCATATATAAAAATGGTAAACTAAAACAAAAGTGAAATTTAAGAATATGGACCTGAGCAGTAAAATGATGAGTATGTAGAAAATCAAGTCAAAGTGGACAAATACTGTATTGCTTTAGTCTACACGATTTTACTTGAACTGTTAAAGAAAGAGGTGATAGATATGAAGAAGCTATGTATTTCAGGTATTATATTTTTGATTATGATAATTATATTGGGAATAGGATATATTATTTTTATTTACTCCCCAAAAAGTAATTTAGTAGGATTGCAAAATGACAAAGTTTACTTTGGTATGTCCATGAGTAGTTTGATAAATATTAAGGGGAAACCTGAGTCAATAAGCAATAGCGCAGTCAGTGAGGAAAAAGATATGTTTTTCAATGAAACTTTGTATGGTGTCAAATGTAAAACATCATATTCCTTTTTGAAAACATTTTTCGGACAGAAATTATATGCAGCCAGAGTTGAAGTTCCTATTTTTAACGAACAGCAAGGCAAAGACTTATTTAATAAGTTTAACGAAAATATGAATGCTATCTATACCCAAAAAAAATTTCACTTTAATGACGGAGTCAAGGATAATTGGGATACAAGATTTGAGATGGAATCCCATTTTGGAACGAATGATGGAGCGACAGGAATCGATGTACATATTGAACGTTCAAAAGAACTGTTAACGGTTTCTATAGTTAATTTGTTTTAATTATAGGATGTGGAATTATCTGTGCACTTACGCTATGAAACTGGTTTTTTGGCTTAGTGCACAGCGACCATTTAAAATCCACGATAATATAAAAATTCATGTTTAATAGCAGGAACACACCGGTGAGCTTCCCGAGCTCAGCGGTATTGAGGGATGATATTCCCAACAAGGAGCGGCTTCATAGAGAAAAGCGAGAACAGGAAGCTTGTATGGTATAAGCTATCCGGTCGAGGCGGTATAAATATTATTGATATTATAATGCAGTATTAGAGCGTGTAGGAATAAAAATTTAATAGGTGTTTTCAGTGATTTGGCGTTGCTGACATGTTTCGGCAGAAGGGGGTAGAAAATTCTACTCTCTTTTTTAATATCTGCTTTTGCCATAAAGTATGTTCACATTCTGGCGGTCTCCGGCGTTGAATTTCTATACCTGGAAGGCTAAAAAAATACAAAAAAA
>Ga0153953_1000367_pt1 | contig 15792 bp, 14 predicted proteins | sample TSNJ037MetaG_FD_104718 | JGI IMG/M metagenome (GOLD analysis project Ga0153953, IMG submission 104718) | Attine ant fungus gardens microbial communities from New Jersey, USA - TSNJ037 MetaG | ecosystem: Host-associated > Fungi > Mycelium > Unclassified | place: USA: New Jersey, Wharton State...
AACGCTGACCGCAGGAGCATTACTATCAACCGTGGCATTATAGCAGATCACCGGTATACCTATGGAAATATTATCGAAAATAATCTGCGCTTTATCCCATGGAGTATTGACACATCCATGAGAACCCCCCGTTTTATAAATAGTACCGCCGAAAGACGAACGCCACTTTGCATCATGTATTCCTACGCCATCATAAAACGGCAGCCAGAAATCCACCGGAGTTTTATAATCTTCTCCCTTTAAAATAGCCTCAGTTTCCTTATCATAGATACAAAATATGCCAGTCGGCGAATCATGATTCTTACTGGAATTTCCCGTAACTACCGGAGTATCAACCAAAAGGTTTCCATCCTTATAGAACCACATGCGCTGATTAGTATAATCTATTTCCACATAAGTATCCCCAATGTCATTTTCCCCTCTCATTTGGGCACCTTCCAGATAAACCGGAGTTCTGGACGCCGACTCTCCCTCTTCCAACAATATCAGCAGTTCTTCCACTTCCGCAGCCTCGTCGACCAGCCATCCGTAAGTCTCATGCTTAACGGTCACCGTCTCGCCAAGAGAAGTGAAAAAGTCCATATCCTTACCAAATGTTTCATATCTATCCGTCATTTCCGTCATCCAGTCCGCCACCTGATTCCAGTCAAAGCTCACGTTGCCCTTTTCGTCCACAGTCATCCAGCTGCGGATCGTCACACTGTCCAGAATCTCCTGCTCATCACCCATATCATATGTAACTGACATTTTCGCATATTTTTGAAACGTAGCCAGCTTTTTATTCAGCGTTTCATCCTCCGATGTAACCTCCGGCTTCAGATAACAGTCTTCTTCCACCAGATCCACCAAATCTCCTCCCGTATCCACTGCATTTTTCAGCAATTCAAATACCTTCTCCTGATCCAGTTCATTACCGACTATTTCTTCTATCAACTCATAGCCGGTGGCAGTTTCTTCTATGTAAGCATCCGCAGACTTAACTATCAAAGCCTCATTAAATGCATCCAGACCTTCCATCACACTGCGCAGCAGCTCCTGATCATAAGTCGTCCGGGCAGTCATAGTATAATCTTCCGGATTAAAATACGCATACAGCCACTGATAAGGATTCTGATCATCCAGCAGCTTTTGAACCGCTCCGTCAGAAACATATTCAAAATTAATCTGAGATCCGTCAATGCTCTCCTTCTTATCGCCTTTTTCTATAATATGTATGGCATAATCCTGAACCATATTCGCAATCAGCTGTTCCGCCTTCTCTACGGTGATAGATGATACATCAATACCATTTATATTCGACCCGGGTAAAAAACGGTCTTTAAAGAACATTCCTACTCCAAGATATATGGCTGCAATTAATAAAATGACAGCACTAAAAATACTAATGATAATTATCCGTGATTTCTTTGATGATTTTTTCGATGTTTTCCCCATTTTCCCCATATTTTTATCCTTTGCATACTCTCTTTGCCAGCTTCTATTTCCTATTTTAACATGTCTTATAGAAAAGTAAATAAGTGTCGATGAAAATATTGTAATCTTTTGAAAAAATTAATATTTAGTAAAAATTGTAAAAAATTTGTGAGTGTGGAAAAGAGCAGCACCATGGTCCTACGTCGGCTTTACCGCTGCGTCTGCACTTTCTAATTTCCCTGCCCCTGCTCGAACCGGAAAAACCGCTCACAACTCGCACCGTTTCCTGATGGAAACGCCGCTCAAACAATGTTCGCTTGAGCCGCAAGGGCTCATTTTTCCTGACCGCAGGACCAGCGAAATAAGAAAGTGCAAGACTCGCTATATGCCGACTTCGGACCATGGTGCTGCTCTTTTCCACACGCCAAGTTTATTGGCTGAAAATATACTTCGTCATATTTTTTACGGATAATTAAAAGATTTTTTATCAATAAGCATTCGTTTTAAATGAAATAATTTCAGTTATGATACTTTCGATTCCAGAATCAGCTTTGGTCGATAAACCTGGCTGGAGGGAAAGATTGGAACAATGGTGCCGGACTGCATAGAGCGAGGATAGCGTTTTCTTATTTCGCTGGTTCTGCGGTCAGGGAAAATGAGCCCTTGCGGCTCAAGCGAGCATTGTTTGAGCGGCGTTTCCATCAGGAAACGGTGCGAGTTGTGAGCGGTTTTTCCGGTTCGAGCAGGAGCAGGGAAATTAGAAAACGCAGACGCAGCGGTAAAGCAGTCCGGCGCCATTGTTCCAATCTTTCCCTCTTTCATATCTCCCCACCAAAGCGTCCTCCTTTATTCCTTAACCCCCGCCGCCAACCAATTATCGCTTCAAGCCAGGAATTTATCTATACTAACTATTTTCACACTGAGCACAAAGATCTCCGTCGCCATCTCCAGCTCCTCTGTTGTCGGGAAGGTCGGAGCTATACGGATATTGCTGTCCTGGGGATCTTTCCCATATGGGTAGGTCGCACCCGCTCCCGTCATGACCAGCCCTGCATCCTTAGCTTTAGCCACAATCGCTTTTGCACACCCGGGAAGTGCATCAAAAGAAATAAAGTAACCGCCGCGGGGCTCGATCCATGAACCGATCTCCAACTCTCCAAGTTCCGTTGACAACCCTTTCAATACCGCTTCGAATTTAGGTCTGATAATCTCGGCATGTTTCTTCATATGTTCTGTCATTCCATGAAAGTCTTTAAAGAAACGCACATGGCGCAATTGATTCAATTTATCATGTCCAATGGTCTGCAGCGAAAGCTGTTTCCTTATAAATTCCAGATTCCCCTTTGAAGCTCCGAGTGCAGCCACGCCGGCTCCTGCATAGCTTACTTTGGAGGTTGAAACAAACTTAAATACCATATCCGGATTTCCTTCTTTTTTACATTCCCCAAGGATTTCTACCAGATTATCCTGTTTATCATCGTACAGATGGTGAATGTTATAAGCATTATCCCAATAAATACGGAAGTCCTCTGCTGCCGGTTTCAGTTTCGCAAATCTGCGGACTGTTTCATCGGAATACGTACTGCCCTGGGGATTGGAATACTTGGGCACGCACCAGATTCCTTTTACGGAAGGATCATTATTTACATATTCTTCTACCTGATCCATATCCGGTCCGTCTGCTGTCATGGGAATCGAAATCATCTCTATTCCGAAATATTCCGTAAGTGTAAAATGTCTGTCATAGCCCGGAACGGGACACAAGAATTTAACCTTGTCAAGTTTACACCATGGAGTACTGCCCATTACACCATGCGTCACGGAACGGGATACCGTATCATACATGACATTCAGGCTGGAGTTTCCATAGACGATAATTTCATCCGGAGAGACTTCGGCCATTTCGGCAAACAGTTCCTTGGCTTCCTTAATACCGTCCAGCAGTCCGTAGTTTCTGCAGTCTATGCCTTCCTCGCCTTTCAAGTCGGATGAACTGTTCAGAACATCCATCATCCCCTTAGAAAGATCAAGCTGGGCTGCAGACGGCTTTCCTCTGGACATATCCAGCTTCAGCCCTTTTGCCTTTATTTCCTCAAAACATGCTTCCAGGGCCGCCTTTTCCTTTTGCAGCTCTTCTCTACTCATTTCTTTATACGCTGTCATAATTTTTTCCTCCTCATTCCTTCTGTCTTTTCTCGAAACACATTTGTGCGTCCCACAAATATATTCGTTACTAAATGCTATTCTATTACTCAGACTTTGATTCGTCAAGCATTTTTTTCTTTTTATACGCCGCCAATTGTTTGGCATCTTCTATTTCCAGATCTCTCTCGCCGGCTAAAGACTCCAGATGATGACGAAATTCATGCAGAATCGTTTTACGTATACGCTCTTTTAATGCATTTTCTGTCTCAAATCTATAGACAGCCATAAATGAGCCGTAATAAATCACCACATATCTGCCCAGATAACGGCTTCGGCAATATTCTCCCATAATGCTCATTTCCGTTCCCACACTTTCCGGGTGTATTTTTCTCTCCGCTCTGACGATTACGCCGCCGCTCAGTTCCCGAAAAAATTCTTTCGGCAGGGTGCCTACAATATCTTCTGTCATTTTTTCAAATTCTTCCAGCGTTACCATGTTTACTCCTTTATTTCCGCAGGCAATGACCCGGTGCAAATTTGTTTTTTCAGTCTAATACTTCATAACTTTCAGATGCCTGTAAAGAAACCACGTACCTGCTGCTTCCACACACGTAAATACAACCGTGATGAGCGTCCCCATCGTATCAGGAAGCATCAGCAGAATCAAAACCGGTAACATCCCGTTAATCATCCCGCCAAAGATTCCCACCATAGCGGAAAAACTCTGTTTCACTACGGACGTTTCCGATTTCCATTCATAGTTGGGTACCTTTAGATTCACGTACATTCCAAAAACAGCAGTTGCTGCTGAATATACCACCGGTGTCACAAAAAGCATTACAGTCATCCATGGGTTTTCCATAGGAAGATAAATGGCCGCCAACAAAGAGCATAACAGCCCTGGTGGTATCTTCAGGGTCAGATCCAGCAGTATTTTGCTATTATAAATTGCCATAGTATCTACCGGAAGGGATTTCGGTATCCACAGATTTTTTCCTTCCAGAGACAGCGATACGCTTGTAGTAGATGTCATCGTTAAAAGTGACGATAAGACAAAAGGAAATATCATGACTATTACAGAAGCCACCCCCGGTATCTGTAATGCCGTTTCCAGTTTATCCATCCCCATCAGACAGATGGCAGCCGTAAACATCAAAGCCATTACCACACCCACACCCATGTTTATTACATAAACAGTGCAGGTGAAAAAGCGTTTTAGTTCTTTTTTCCATAACGCAGTCAGAGGATTTGAGGATTTCAGTTGTGTAAGTTTATAATTTGAGCGTGCATGATACGTCATGAGTCCCGTATTTATTCGTTTGTAGCAGATTCCCAGCAATTTTGCAAACAAATAATACCAGCCTGCCGAAATACCTGAAAATAACAAAAAATAGAGGAAACTCTCCCCCACAACTGCGTTGTGAAATAACATTGCCGGAGGATACATGCCCTGTACCTGTATCAGTACCGTATCACTAATCGATTGCATCTGCTCTGTGCTGAAGTTGACATTCTCCAACTCACCCGCACGAAATGATAAGATCAGTATCACAATCAGAATCGCAAAAGAAAGCACTGTATTCGCTACATTGGCATACCGGAATCTGGAAGAGAAAAAGACAATCAAAGCACCCAGCAGCGCAGCAAACGTCATCGGAATCAGGGGAACTACCAGTATCCCAATCAGCCAGAACGGATAAAACACTATTCCCGGTGCAGCAAAGAATACATATCCCACACCCATAGGTATCATAATCAAAATTGTAAAAATCAGGTTCCAGACATACATCGTCAGAAACCGGCTGGTAATAATCGTACTGGTTTTCACCGGCAGCGCCATCAGCATGTCATAGTCCTTATATGCAAATAAAATTCCATTGCTTTTCAGAGCTGTGAAAACCAGGTTAAGCAGGCTTGCAATGGCAACCCCATAGCTTGGAATCACCTCCGGCATTCCAATCATCCCCATGCCAAATGCCAGGGCAAAGCTATAGATACAGATCACTGCCCCGACCACTCCCATTGCCGCCAGATAAATAATCTGGCTTCTCTGCTTCCCTTTCATCCGGAACTGCCCTGACAGCAGAACTTTCAAAAGTGTCAGACAATGATTATTCATGTTCGATTACCTCCATAAAAAGGCTTTCTAAGGATGCGTCCCGGGTCAGCTTCTCCGTATCACCGGATATTACCAATGTTCCATTTTTAATGATTGCAATTTTATTACATAGCTTCTCCGCTACATCCAATACATGCGTGGAAAAAAATATCGCACTTCCATTCCGGCACATTTCACCCATGATATTTTTCAGCATAAGCGATGCCTTAGGGTCCAATCCCATAAAAGGCTCATCCAGTATCATCAGTTTCGGAGCATGTATCAGGGCTGAGATGATCACCACTTTCTGCTTCATCCCGTGAGAGTAAGAAGAAATCAAATCACCCAGCGCACTGGTGATCTCCAACTGATCGCCAAAAGTTCTGATACGTTCCTCCCGTTTTTTCGCCGGCACCTTGAAAATGTCTCCGATAAAATTCAGGTATTGTATCCCGGTAAGGTGCTCATAAACATCCGGATTATCCGGAATATATGCTATCTCCTCTTTGCAGGCAACAGGCTCTTTCTGAATGTCTTTTCCGTTAATCAGAATTACCCCTTCCTCAAAGTCCAAAATACCTGCTATTGCTTTGATCGTCGTACTTTTTCCCGCCCCATTGTGTCCGATAAAACCATAAATATCTCCTGCCTCTACTGTCAGATCTAAATGGCTGACAGCTTTTTTGTGTCCTTTGTATGTTTTTGAAAAGTTTTTTATTTGCAGCATCATATGTTCAGCACCTCTCCTGTCTGTCGAATTTCTGATTTACATATGGGGACTGTTAATCAGTGAATAACATTCACTAATAGACAGTCCCCGTTCTCTTTCTACTATCCTGTTACGCTTCTACAAATTCGTCTTTTCCTACTCCGCAAAGAGGACATACCCAATCCTCAGGAAGATCTTCAAAAGCAGTACCCGGGGCAATGCCGTTATCCGGATCACCGGTCTCCGGGTCGTATTCATAACCGCAAACTTCACAAATGTATTTCTTCATAAAATAAAACGTCCTTTCTTCTCTTATATTCAACTCGTGTGACTTCTTTTGCATACAATCTTATAGACCATATTGTACCATAAGTATTGTTAAAGTAAAAGAATTATTATTATTTGATCTTCACCGGTTTTTATTCCACTTTGCTATTAGGACGCCACAGTGGGAGGCAATATGCCTCCCACTGTGGCTGTTTTTTGGCAGTGTTTAAGTTCTGTGTGAATCAAATCCGTACTTTCAAAAGTGCATAGTTACAGTATCAGTCCTCTTCTACCCTGTTGAAAAATCCTTCCTGCCCCAACTCCGCCGTTCGAATGCTGGAACGGTCCTTGAACTGCAGTTCCGGATTCTTAATGCTGACTCTGGTACGGGTCGGAACGGAAGAAGTGACAAATGCATTACTTCCTATTACGGCTCCATCGCCAATCACCGTTTCTCCTCCCAAAATGGATGCCCCGGAATATACCGTTACATTGTCTTCCAGCGTCGGATGCCTCTTCTTATTCCTAAGACTCTGGCCTCCCCTGGTAGATAATGCGCCTAATGTAACGCCCTGGTAAATCTTTACATAGTTTCCAATATTCGTCGTTTCACCAATAACCACACCGGTACCATGATCTATGAAAAAATGATGACCTATAGTCGCTCCGGGATGAATGTCTATTCCGGTCAGATTGTGTGCATATTCCGTCATCATTCGCGGAATCAGCGGAACTCCCAATAAATGCAATTCATGAGCTATCCGGTTTACAGAAACCGCATATAAGCCCGGATAGGAGAAAATCACTTCATCCGTATTGAATGCAGCCGGATCTCCATCATAGGCTGCCTGCGCATCCGCTGTCAGCAGTTCACGCATTGCCGGTATTTTCTTTAAGAATTGGGAAACGATACACTCTGCCTGAGCATACGCTTCCTCCCTGTCTTTTGTCACATAAGCCGGATCATGCCGGAGTGCTTTTATCACCTGCTTCGTCAGGTGATACTGGATATTTTCCAGCATCTCACCCACATGGTACTCAATAGAACTGCTCTTTATATTCCTCGTATCAAAGTATCCCGGATAAAGAAGCCGACGCAGCATCTCCAAAATTTCCAGAATCGTATCCCGGTTCAGCCGGCTTTTGGAATCTATATTGCAGGTAATTGGATACTTTTCATAGCTATCCAATATCCCCTCTACAAGTCTGCTTATTTTCTGCTTTGAAGTTAGTTTCATAGGTGATTCCTCCTGATTTGTTACTATTGATTTGATACTATTGATTTCATAAATTATAATCTTTTTTGCCGTTACATATAGATATGATATGATTATACCTCACAAATGTCATATTTTACAAGGATATTCTTTTCTCCGCAGCTATAAAAGCACTTAACTCCGCACTAAAGGCCTCCTATGATTTTTTACCATAGAAAGCCCTTATATAACATATATTTAATTTGTAGAAAATTCAATGTCTAAATGATAGTTATTCCTCTTCATAAATTGATTCGGAGCGTTCACGGTCTCTTACTATCTGATTATCTAATGCTTCTTCAACCTCTATATATTCATCTGATGTTTCCAACACTTCTTTTACTACTTCTTCTTCCAAATCGGATAACTGAGTGCCATTTGGCATATCCATTTTTACATTTGAATTTGGGCCAGATATAAGTAAGGAACCATCTTCTTGTGCATACGCATAGAAGATATATGTTTCACCAACAACAGGTAATTCATCATCTTCATATAACTGATACATACTACCATCCTCAAAAAGACCGCCGTCCTTTTGTATGGGGATTACTGTATCAGTGACTAAGTTCCCTTTAATATCCTCAACGACCTTTATACTATAATTAGTATACGGACTTGTAACTACTTTTGTCCCGCCATCATCTGTTTCTACCTCAATAGGGAACAAATACTCCGTTCCATCCTCACTGACAACTTCGGCAACAAAAACATAGTCTGCATCACCCACTAACTCACGGGGATTATTTACATCAATTGCAAAACTTCCCTGTAACCTGGAAATTGGTTTACCATTTAAATATTCACCACTTTCAGCGCTTATTTCTGTACTGTCTACCTGCGCAACATTTTCAGTGTTTATAGATTTACTAAAATATACTGATACCAACACTACAGAAATAATTGCCACAGTTAAAACTAAAAATATAATTAATTTTTTATTTGCTGCTACTTTTTTCATCATAATTATTTTCCCCCCTAAAATTGACTATATTTTTTATATGCGGCATCATAAGACGCTTTGTCATTTGCCGACAATGTCACTTTTGATGAGATTACTTGTTTCATAACATCACCCGTTGTTTGACTATGTTCAAGACCAAGCGCATGTCCTAACTCATGAGTACAAGTTTTCCGTCGCTCCTTCTTTGTCATACCATCCATATTATACGTATTAAATTGTATTGTTCCTGCTTTGCTAGTTACGCCTAGCACATTATTGTTTTTTCTATAATCCGAAATTGTTACATCCTTTATTGTAAAAATATCGTCTTTTCTAATGACACCTGACTTGTAATTGTTCCAAGTGTTCACTGCTTTATTAAATCTCTTTTGATATTTAGTACTACCGCCCCAATCTAAGTGTTTGCCTGAATCGACTAAATTCCATGTCTGGATTGACACAGTAGCAGCTTCAACCGGTAGTTTCACTGAACCGATTAAAATACTTACTAACATAATAGTTGTTATTACTTTAGTATGCTTCACTTTTTTCATTTTCATTTCTCCTTTACGCGATTTTTAAAATTTGTCATAAGTATTTTTATTAATATATGATTTGAATATACAATCATCATACAGAATTCAAGGAATAAAATCAATTACTTTATCTTGTGAGTTTGTGTGTATGTATGTATGTATGTATGTATGTATGTTTACGTTAATTTATACATGTTTTTACGTGATTTATGCATGTTTATGTTAATTTGTAGGACTTTGCATTAGTTCTATATTTACTAAGATATTGTACCATTGAGAAACTAATGCTTAGTACATATTAACTGGTTCAACTGGTGATTATTATCTTATGGGCTAGTATCTCGTTTGACAATAGGGCATATATATATGCCTCTTTATATAACATTTACTCAAAAATCTCAAAAAATAAGGACACCAGCATAACGCAAATGTCCTTAATCCGTCATAATGGAGGGGTATATTTACATGTTCCTCATTCATCAACAAACGGCCTATCTCAAAACATTATTTTCATACGCCATAGCAAAAAAAGTATCCTGAGCATCAACCCTCTCTGTTCCTCCCACTGTTCTGCGATATGTCCCATCCGGATTCTGTATCCACGCCTTCACATTATCCTCCAACATCTTATCAAACATTCCTTCTATTCTTTCCCGTATGCTTTCATCATTCACAGGTGCTGCAGCCTCCACCCTGCGAAGTGTATTTCGGGTCATAAAGTCCGCAGATCCAATATATATCTTCCTTCTTGCTCCAATACCGAAAATATAGATACGAGAATGCTCCAGGTACCTTCCCACAATACTTTTTACCCGAATATTATGCGTCTTCGTCGGGCTTCCCGCAATCAGGCAGCAGATACCGCGCACCACCAGATCTATTTTCACACCTGCCACGGATGCTTCAATCAGCTTATCAATAATGGTTTTGTCGGTAAGTGAATTAATTTTAAATCCAAGATAGGATGGCTCTCCTTTCTTCACCATCATAATTTCCTGCTCAATCATCTCCAACACTCTATTCTGCAGGCATTTGGGCGCTACCAGCAGATGCCGGCTGCTCTCTACCACTTCCCCAAGCGCCAGCCGGGTAAGCACTTTGGCAGCTTCTTCTCCAATGCTTCGGGAAGCTGTCATTAACGTCAGATCCGTATATATCTTAGCCGTTTTTTCATTATAATTACCTGTTCCGATCTGAGTAATATATTCTATTTGATTTTCTATTTTTCTGGTAATCAGACACAACTTTGAATGGACCTTGATCCGATCCAACCCATAGATGATCCTGCAGCCGGCATTCTCCAGGCATCTGGACCATTCTATATTATTTTCTTCGTCAAATCGTGCACGCAGTTCCACTAATACGACTACTTCTTTTCCATTTTCTGCCGCTTCAACCAAAGACTCGATGACTTTACTGTTCTTGGCCACCCGGTATAAGGTCATTTTAATGGAAATCACCGACGCATCCTCAGCCGCTTCTTCCAACAGCCTCAGAAATGGTCTCATACTCTCATAAGGATAGGAAAGCAATATATCCTTCTTGCTTATCTGATCCATCATGGAAATATCCGGTTCTACAAAAGGTGATTTTTGAGGCGTTTGTTTTGGATAAAACAGCTGAGGGCGATTACGTATAATATCTCCAATTTGATATACAAATGATAAGTCCAGCGGCATTTTCGAAATGAACACCTGCTTTTCTGACAATTCTAAATGCTTACAAACTCCTTTTAAGGCCCCGCGGTCCAATACTCCGAAAATCTCCAGGCGCACCGGACATAACTTCTTACGCAGGCGGATTATATATTTCATATTATCCCTGTAATCCATGTCCTCGTCATACATTGCTTCATCTTCCTCCAGATCCGCATTTCTGGTAATACGGATCAAGGCTTTACTTTTCACACGGTAACGTTCAAATACTTCCGGTGCAAAATGCAAAATCAATTCTTCTGCCAATAAGAAGCGTTTCTTATCCGACGGCACTTCAATCAGGCGTTCTGATAATCCGCTGCATGGTATGATTCCCATTTTTGCATTGCTGCTCCGGGTCATCAATGATATAAGAACATAGATTTCTTTATTTTTCAGAAACGGAAACGGCTGCCGCTTGCCCACAATCTGCGGCGAAATCAGCGGCAAAATCTCTGCCTGGAAATATGCTTCCATATAGCTCTTATCATCTTTTGATAAATCTTCAAAATGTATCAGCTCAATTCCCCGGTCTCTCATATCATCCATAATTTCTTTGTAGACAATATCACACCGTTCTCCCAATTCCTTCGTTCTATGTAAAATCGCATTCATCTGCTCTGCACAGGTCATATCGGTTTTATTTTCCCGTATTTCCTCTGAAATCAGCATCTGATCATGCAGAAAACCTACACGCACCATATAAAACTCATCCAGATTACTCTGATAGATAGCAGTAAAAGAAAGCCGTTCCCATAAGGGAACGTTTTTATCTGCGGCCTCTTCCAATACTCTTTCGTTAAATTTCATCCATGATAATTCACGATTGTCATAGCATTGATTTGCCATATTTCCTTTTTTCCCTCTCTATCGATATATTCGTCCTTTTATATAGTACGCTGTATATGCTCTTCCATATGAATATTTAATTTTCCCTGTATTTATATACTCGAGTACGCATTGGCGTACTCGCTGCGAGCGGCTCTTAAGCTTGCCTGACATATTAATACTACTATGCTAATTTTGGTGATTTTAGTATATATAAACAACAAAAATGGTGCATAAAATTATTTATATATCACTTAAAAATATTATCATTTACTTTTTATGTGTAATATGATAATATATCGTAAGGTAGTCAATCTGTCAGGTGGTTTCCACTTCCGAAAGGAGGTGGTTTTGTGAGTACATATGAAGAATTATCATTGATCATTAATACTGTAATGCTGATCGTGGCAATCTTAGTATTTACAAACAACAAAAACAACAAAAAATAACCACCTCGCCGTGACAAGTTAGATGGTCATTTTATCAAACAACTTGGAAGCCACTTTGTGGAGTTGACTACCTTTTGTATTTTTATTTTATAGCAAACCAGATTAAATGTCAATATATAATATATTTAACCGGGCAGCCGGTAGGGCGTACATGCCATCCGTTCCGAGTCTTGCGGAAAGGATGATGCTTATGAATACATATGAAGAATTTATGATTATCATAGCTGTTGCTGGATTAATTGTATCAATCCTTGATATGAAAAATAAGAAGTAGCGCCCTCCTCTGGTAAAGTAAGGCGCTATTTCTAAACTCTTATATTTACCGGAACGGATAGGTTTGAGCTATCCTCCGGCTGTTTTGTTAAATATATTGTAGCAGAATATACTTGCTAAGTCAACATTTTACAAGCTTTAACCACCTCTTTCACTTCATCCATCCCTTCAAAGCCTGATACACTCTTCCAACAGGCAGTCCCACCACATTATTGTAATCCCCGTCTATCTTCCGAATAAATGCAGCTGCACCCCCTTGGATTCCATACGCTCCCGCTTTATCCAGCGGTTCTTTCGTAGCTACATAATCTTCTATTTCTGCCCGACTCACAGGAAACATAGTAACATCTGTTTTCTCACAGAAAGTCTCCGTCTGCACCTGTTCCCCCTCTTTGAGCATGATTGTTACACCCGTATAGACCTGATGGGTTTTCCCCTGTAAACAGTTCAGCATATCCATCGCCTCTGCTTCATCTTTAGGCTTTCCAAGTATTTCATCCCCTATAGCCACCATTGTATCGGCAGCAATAATAACCGCATCCCCGTCATAGGATTCAGCTGCCGCCCTGCCCTTTATATAAGATAATTCCTCTACAATTTCACCCGGTCTCTTTTTAGTAATGTTTTCTTCCGCATTACTGACCACAATCTCGAATGGAATCCCTATCTGTTCCAGAAGTGCTTTTCTTCTGGGTGATGCCGATGCCAAAATAATCTTTTTCATATCGTCATTTCCTCCAAATTGAATATATTTATGTGCATTATCCTATATTATCTCCTCATTCATACCCATTTCAACCAGCATAACATAAATTTATTTTTCTTTCAATTTTCATTTTAACAGTGTTAATTAAATAAAGCCTGGCAATACTATATTTGAGGTGATATTATATGAAATCTATTTGGAACGAAGACGCAAATATTCCAGGCTTTGATTCCTTAAAAGGGAATATAGAAACAGATGTATTAATTATTGGCGGCGGTATGGCAGGTATTCTGTGCGCATATTTTTTAAAAGAAGCCGGCATCTCTTACGTTTTAGCAGAGGGAACCCACATTGGCGGCGGCATTACCCAAAATACTACTGCAAAAATAACTTCTCAGCATAGTTTGATCTATCGCAAGATCATAAAAAGTTCCGGCAAGGAACGTGCCAGGATGTACTTGGAGGCAAATCAGCTTGCCATTTCCAAATTCAAAACTATATGCAAAGAAATTTCTTGTGATTTTGAAGAAAAAGACGCATTTATATATTCACGCAATGATCGTTCCATTATTGAAAAAGAGGTGGAAGCCGTTAATAAACTGGGTCTGGACGCTGCGTTTGTTCATTCCATTCCTCTTCCGTTTGATGTGGCAGGCGCTGTCAAATTCGAGCACCAGGCACAATTTCATCCGTTGAAGTTTATAGCCGAAATTTCAAAGGATCTCAATATTTATGAAAATACATTCGTTGAAGCCATTGAGGAAAATACCGCAATTACAGCAAAAGGCAGAATTACGGCAAAGCGCATCATCGCTGCTACTCATTTCCCATTTTTGAATACTCATGGAAGTTATTTCCTAAAGATGTACCAGCACCGTTCTTATGTAATCGCTTTAGAAAATGCCGAAAATGTAGGCGGCATGTATCTGGATGAAGATAAGAGTGGATTCTCCTTTCGAAATCACAAAAACCTGCTGCTCATTGGAGGCGGAAGCCACAAGACCGGGAAGCAGGGAGGAAATTGGCAGGTGCTTCGCAGTTTTGCCGATAAAGCTTATCCTGACGCAGTTGAAAAGTATAATTTTGCGACGCAGGACTGCATGACACTGGATGGAATTCCATACATCGGACATTATTCCAAAAATACGCATGATCTCTACGTTGCGACCGGATTCAACAAATGGGGTATGACATCTTCCATGGTGTCCGCAATGATTTTATCGGATATGCTGGCAGGAAAGGAAAACCCGCTTGCAGAAGTATTCTCTCCTCACAGGAGTATTCTGAAACCCCAGTTACTCATAAACGGATGTACTGCAATTGGAAATCTGCTGCAATTCACGAAAAAGCGCTGTCCCCATTTAGGATGCGCCTTGAAATGGAATCAATTGGAACACACATGGGATTGCCCATGTCACGGATCCAGATTTAAAGAAACCGGAAAACTCATTGATAATCCGGCAATGGGAGATATTAACATTGAATAATTATTTTGAAGGCTTTTATTTTAAACACCAAAAAGAGGAACATGTACTGTCAGTTATTCCCGGTAAATCCCATAACCTTGCATTTATTCAGGTCATTACTGCCCACGCCGCATACCAGTTCACTTACCCGGCTGCCGCTTTTAAGAAAGGAAGAGTACTGCGGCTGGGTAAATGCGAATTTTCAAAAAATGGAATCCATCTGGACATTCATAGAGGCGGTACTTCTATCTATGGGGATATAAGCTATAAAAGCATTACTCCAATCAAATACAATATTATGGGGATTTTCAAATACTTTCCCATGGAATGCAGGCACGGAATCCTCAGTCTCCATCACAAACTGGAAGGATATGTAAATATAGACGGTAAAATTCTGAATTTCAACGGCGGTACCGGTTACATCGAAAAAGACAGCGGCACATCGTTCCCCAAATCTTACCTATGGGTGCAATGCAATACTTTTAAAGAAAAATGCTCGATTGTCGCTTCCGTTGCGGATATTCCATATATGGGAATGCATTTTAAGGGATGCATTTGTATCGTATACTACAAAGGCAAAGAGTACCGCCTGGCGACATATCTGGGCGTGAAGATAAAATACTTCGATGAAAAGAGACTGATTTTGGAGCAAGGAAAATACCGACTGGAGATTGAAGTAAAAGGAGATCATGGACAAAAACTACTTGCTCCGGATCAGGGGAAAATGACTCGGACAATTTTTGAAAATGCCGCATGCCGTGCACGTTTTAAATTCTTTGTAAACAAAAAACCACTTTTTTGTTATCAAAGCGAGCATGCCAGTTATGAATATGCTGGGGAGTTTGATTGATATTCGACGCAAACTATGAGATGTTCTGTAGTGATCTCAGTATAGGTCACCTGACACAGCATGATTTAATTAATGAGGACGAATGAATAAGGACAAGACTAAAATGTTTTGAAAAAACAGCCAGGAATCCCTGCCAACTATCTTATGCGAAAAATCCGG
>Ga0153953_1000368_pt1 | contig 15753 bp, 8 predicted proteins | sample TSNJ037MetaG_FD_104718 | JGI IMG/M metagenome (GOLD analysis project Ga0153953, IMG submission 104718) | Attine ant fungus gardens microbial communities from New Jersey, USA - TSNJ037 MetaG | ecosystem: Host-associated > Fungi > Mycelium > Unclassified | place: USA: New Jersey, Wharton State...
TGTGTCCCGTTACGTCCACGTTGCCCGTGGCTGAAGCAAAAGCAGTGATTGAGCAGGTAAGGGCCAGGGTCACTGCCATCATGGCGCTGAGTAATTTTTTCATTTTCATTGTTCTAATCTCCTTTTAGTTAGTTTTCGATCGTAATGACCAGATTGAAATTCGCAGAATTGTACTGCGCGTCCGGATTGTCCGGATCAAATAATGTAACATGGGCGGTTGCCTTGTGTGCGCCCTTTTCGAGAACTTTTGCCAGCTTGTCATTATCAATGTAGTGGTTGGGGGGAATCGCCCCCGATTCATAGATGACTTCCCCCGTATCGTCCAGCCTGATCTCTGCTTTCATGTAAAGCAGGTTGGCTTCGGGATTTACGATATTTAAATCCCCCGCGCTTTCGCCGTCGGCAAAGACGGGGCGGCTGTTGATCTTAACGGTCATGTTGGCTTTTCCATTGGAACCGGCCTCAGACCCATCCTCCCGGATTTCTGTTTCCCCCGTATTCATTTCGCCCTCCCTAACACCTGCACCGATGACGATATCGGAATCGTTTTCCTGCCTGCCGCCCAGGTAACCACACCGGTACAGCCCGAAAAGAAACAGCAGGATGAAGAGGATGAGTGCGGTGATGCGGAGGAGCCATTTCTTTCCTTTTTTCTTATCTCCCGGGAGGGAAGCGTTCCCTTCCGGTACTGTTTGGTTTTCTTCCATCAAATAGGTCTACCGCCTTTCTGTTAAGGTGCCGTCACCAGCGAATAGGTGAACGCGAATTTCAATGCCGGCTGTTTTACCGTGGATGACAAGGGACCGGCATAGGTGCCGCTGAGCGTGAGATAACCGGTATCTCCCTGTGCTGCCGTACTGGTATTGATGAACTGCCCCTCCATCACACCGATAGAGGTGGTATAGCTGCCGGAAGGATTCAGGCTGCCAACGCCTGTTATAAAGGCATTGTTTATGCTTCCTGTCACGGAGGGGGGCGCAATATCCAGATTCAGGACAACCTCCGGGCTGCCTCCGCCTGTGTGGGATGCTACAAAGCCGACACCATTCGCAGTGACAACCTGCATGGCATTGAACTCCACATCGATTGGGTAATCTGAGTTGTTCGCAAAGGTATAATAGATATTATTCTGTCCAAATGTACCGGCTTCTACATACGGATAGGTGGTCTGATCCACGTGGAAATCCATGCTGCCGACCGGAATTGTCACGTCTATGACCGTACTGGCAAAATACACCGTGATATTCATGGCAGCGGTGACGGTCTGCGTATCGGTCAGGGCATACTGTATTGCCGTACCGTCCACAGTATAATAAACCGGCGTGTACTGGCTCACCGTGTCTGTCGTTAATATAAATGTGCCGCCGTTGATTATGCTGATACCCGGGGCGGATGGCTGCGTGGTCAGCAGCGTGCCATTTTTATCCGCATAGGTTACGGTTACGGTATGCAGCGCGTCATACACCAGGGTTATCGTACAGGGAGCAGTCACATTACTGATGACCGGATTGGTGTCTCCCTGTGACACTCCGTCCAGCTCCCAGTCTTTCAGGGCATAGCCTGTAAAGCTCCGGACCGTCGCAGTAAAGCTGCTGCCGGAGGTTACGGTATGTGTAGTGGACGACGATCCCGGCATGGGAGTGCCGCCGGTATCCACATATTCCACTGTTACGATTGGTTCCCACTGGGCGTACAGAGTAACGATATCCCCATCCGCGGCATCCATGCCGGCCAGGTTTGCACCGCTGCTATAATTAAATATAATCCATCCGCCCGGTTCGCTTCCCGCAAGATACCATCCCCGCTCCGAAGTGTTATCCGGATTCAGGTAATGCCAGCAATTGTCCTGGCGTTGCGCATGCCAGCCGGTAAATTCATAATCGGTTCTTATAAAAGCGTTAGGAGTTGTTACGGTGCTTACCCCATATGTGAGTATTGAGTCTGCCATACTTCCCGTACCGCCGTTGGGCTCATACCGAACGGTGATGGTATGCGGCGTCCACCGGGCGTACAGGGTCAGCGTCGCATTATTGGCAAGGCTGGAATTAAGACCGATTGGCGTTGATGTTGCACTTGCCTGCGTGCCGCCGCTGGTTGCCGTCCACCATCCGGCGAAGGTATAGCCCGGACGGGTCACCGTGGGCAGGGTACCCAATGCCGTTACCGCCGTCCGTGAGATACTGGCCGGCGTAGGGGTCCCGCCGTTGGCATTAAAGGCTACCGTGTTGTTGTTTGCCGTCCACTGAGCATACAGGGTCGTGGTATTGCGGTTGGTTGTGGTGGGGATAGCACGGGCATAAGTGGATGAAGTTACCGTGGTGCCGGTGCCGCCTGCCGCCGTATTCCATCCGGCAAAGGTATAACCCGCCCGCGTGGGGCTGGTGACGGTGCCCAGCGCCACGTTGGATGCGCGCGTGACTGCTGACGGCGCGCCGCTGCCTCCGTTGGCATTGAAGTTAACAGTCACATTCCGCCGGTAATAGTAATATAAGCTGGTATTGGCTGTGATGCTCTGACTCACAGACGTTCCAATGGTCGTGCGGTTATTGGTGGTGTTGTAGCCTGCATAGGTATAGGTCGTGGCACTCGTTCCGCTTCCTGTGGTGATATTTCCGGGCGTCTTTGTATAGGTACCATCATAAAAAGTCAAAGTAGACGCTGCCTGGATATTGTTTGCAACACCGTATGTGGTGTCACTGGCGTCAATGTTATGACAGTATTCAGTGATTGAACGTGTCGTAAAATAGATTCTGTCAGTTTGTGTCCCCAAGGTTCCCCCTTGCTGTGAAAGTCCATATCCATAACCGATATAGAAAGTAGTTCCCACTGTGCCTGTAATTGTAATCGTAGCAGTTCCTGATCCCGGGGCATAGTAACCATCAGCTATATACGACAGATTACGCACAACCTGTGCTCCGGCAGTAGTCAAAAGCGTTGAATTGGTACCCCACAATATAGCAAGATAATATACGTTTGTAGCTGAAGTGTTCCAGCTGAATGTTATTTGAAGTCCACTGGTCGTCGCCGTTATAGCGGTTACTCTAAAGCTCGTGGTGGAGCCTAACTGTGCGCCGACCGCAAGCGCAGAAGTCGCCATCGGCTGAATTCCCGGAGGCGTACGCATGCCGGCATTCATGTCGGTAATGTCCGTATCATCCGCTATCTCTATCGGATTGGTATAAGCATATATCCACTCCGAATTATCTATCGTAAACTTGTTATCGTCTGTGATTCCGCACAACGGTAACAAATATTCCGTTGCGTTTTCCGTTTCAGATTTGATGCCCACAACATAACTGCCCGGCTCTATATTCTCAAACAGGTACATGCCGTCCGGGTCCGTTATGGCAGACCGGATGACATTCGATCTGTCATTTTCCCGATACAGAGTCACCGAATAACCCGCAACAGCCTGTTCACCGCTGTCATATTTGCCATCCTCGTTGGCATCATGCCACAGCATGCCACTAATGCCGTTGACGTATGTAGGTTGGGGTTCCTCCGGCATGTCCGAAGCCGCCTCAGTCCCGCTTGCCGTCACTTCCTCCATGGATGCCGGTTCCACGGCTTCTTCTGTTCCTCTTGCCGCAGCTCCCTTTATAGACGCCGATTCTACGGCTTTTGTTCCGGTTGTCGTAGGTTCCTCCATGGATGCCGGTTCCATTTCTACTTCCGTTTCATTTGCCGCAGTTTCCCCTATAGCCGCCGAATCCACTGCTTCTTCAGTGGCAAATGCAGGATACGCCGAGCTAACGCTAAACATAAGCACATGAACCATAAGCAGGCAAATGAACCGCTTGCTTTTTCTTATTCGCTTTCTCTCCTTCATTTTTTCAACCTCTTTTCATTCAATATTTTATATATAATTAATCAGGTCAGCCCTGATGTTTCACTACCGTCTCCATTATTTTTTCTTCTGAATTTTTCTTCCAAATCGAAATATCCCATGGATTTTCCGGGATAAATCATGGTATAATGGAGAAGATATTGTCAGGATGCATTCATAAATATTATCGTCAATTATTTAAAATGAAGATTGACGTTCCTTCATTACCGGCATTACAACGTTTTGTGCTTTTTCTGACCAGAAATCTGACGGCTCATTTTGGCGGTTTTATAATTTTCCGAATTAATTTGCATAAAGACAATGAATAATGAGCGCAAAAAACCCCCGAAACACAAATTCGGGGTTTTCCACAAAGAATGCTCTCGGGTTTTACCGTTACAGGGCATGACTAACGGCGCAAAACAAATGTCTCGCGCTCCGGTTACGGTTGACTGTTTAATGCTGCCTGGCGTAAATGTGTACCCCAAATCTACGCCAGGCAGCATTAAGCTTTAAGCAGGATGGGCAAACAACCGGTCAAGGGTTTGCATGGTCGCCTGTTTATGCTCCATTTGGCTGTGCCCATACCTGTCCAGCGTCATCTTTGCCGATGCATGCCCTAAAATCTCACTCAGCGTCTTAACGTCAAACGATAATTCCATGCACCGGGTGGCAAACGTATGTCTGAGTGCGTGGAAATTAATTTCCTTAAGCCCTGCCTTCTTTAGCAGTGCCTTAAAGCGGTATTGCAGTATGCGGGGCTCCACCGGATGTCCGCAGTAATCAAACACGTATTCACCGGTGGATATTTTTCTATGTTCTTTAAAAAGCTTCAGGATGCAGCCGGGCAAAGGGATGGTCCGGACGGACCTGCCGCTTTTTGCGCTGCCGGTCACCAACACGGTCTTTGTCCCTGCGTCGGGAGCATGGCACTGAATCCGCTGCAGCGTTCTGGACACATGGAGCATGCCGTTCTTTAAATCCACATCGCTCCAGGTCAGGGCGCTGATCTCCCCAATGCGCAGACCCGTATAGATTGCAAGCAGTATGGCAAAACCGTCTTTATTCTTCATTGCTTCCCGTTCCAGCTGCTTCTGTTCCTGCGGGGTAAGCACCCGCGCCTCCTTTTTTTCCATTTCCGGCAGCCGGACATTCTCACAGGGATTCACATATACGTATCCATATTCCTTTGCCTTCTTCATGGCGGCATACAGCACGCGGTAAATATTACGAACCGTGCCCGCAGACAGTCCGTGTTCTGACAGCGCATTGATAAAACGCTGAATCTCTTCCCTTTCCACTATGCATAACCTCTTTTCCCCTAAAAAGGGGAGGATCCATTTATCCAGTATGGCGGCATAATTGCTGAAAGTGGATGCTTTTACATACAGCTGCACGACACTATAAAGCCAATACCTCATAAAGTCGGAAACCGTTCCCGCCCCATACTTCTTAACCGTCTTCTGAGCGTGCATATGCTGAGATTTTGCCCTGGCAAGTTTTTCCCTGCACTCACTGTATTTTCCGGCGTACACATAACCGTAAGCCGGTTTCCCATTGAGTTTTCGCCCTTTGATGTACCGCCCTTCCCATCGCCCGTCTTTTCTTTTGTATATATTCTCACCACGCCTTGCCATACAGTAATACCTTCCTTCCATCATATAGTAAATTGACGGCTTATTTGACGGCTAAAAAAATGGTGACAGCATCCATTTCGCTGCCCGATTTGTAACCCGTGCCATATTTTTCAGCTAACTTTAATGCCCATAATAAGCCTGAAAACGGTGCATCCGTACCTCATTGTCATGGTTGAATAACTTTTTGCAAGCAGATTTTAAAAATATTACCATTGACAATATAAATCTAATCTGGTACAATCATCTAAAGTATAGCAATTAGCTATATATTTATTTCGCCATTTTAAATAAAGGGCGATATTTTTTTAAAATAATATAATACCAATTTAATATACATTTGCAGAAATTTATCTGTTTCATAAAAATGTAGTAATTATGAGAGGGGGGATACCATTTATATGGTATCCCCCCTCACTATTGGCAACTGCGTTACGCTTTGCTGCGTACACCTAAACTGCTTAGATTATTTTCAGAACAATTTATATGTACAAATATTTCTTGATTATTATTAAGAGTTCATCAAAGTCAATCGGCTTACCTATGTGGTCATCCATACCGGCCTCCAGGCATTTTTTTATATCCTCATGGAAGACGTTGGCAGTCATGGCCACAATGGGAACCTGTGCACCCTTGGGCGGAGCCATAGACCGGATCCGGCGGGTCGCCTCCAGTCCGTCTACCTCCGGCATCTGAACATCCATGAAAATTAAGTCATATTTGTCCGGGTCGGCAGCAAACATCTCAATGGCCTGCTGTCCATTCTCAGCGCAATCGATCTTGAGTTTTGTATCCTCAAGCACGGTAATTATTATTTCCCGGTTTATTTCTACATCCTCGGCAAGCAGTATGGTCTTATTCGCAAAGGATTGCGGGAGGCTTTTTCCTTCTGATTCAGGTTCCTCCTCCGTCTCTGTGCCCGGATTATAATGCATTACGTTTGCTTTTCCTTTTTCTACCTCTAATGTAAATACAAATCTGGAACCTTTGCCAAGTTCAGATTCAACCCATATCTTACCACCCATGAGTTCAACTATATATCTGGAAATGGCAAGACCCAATCCGGTACCGCCAAATTTCCTTGCTATGCTTCCATCTGCCTGTTCAAATGAATGAAAGAGCTTGGATTGCTGCTCATTGGCTATACCTATGCCACTATCGATTATCTCGATCTGTAAGCTGAACACCCCATTTTCTTCACCAAGCCTGCATGCGTTTAGCTGTATGTTTCCCTTATCAGGAGTAAATTTCACGGCATTTGTCAGCAGATTGGTTATTACCTGCGCCAAGTGCTGTTCATCACTTACAATCACTTCAGGTATAGCCGGATCTATGTAAAGTGAAAAACTCTGGTGTTTCTCCTCAATACGAAAGTTCAGAACATCCAGAACACTGTGCAGCATCCGCTCGAAGTTGAATTCTGTATAACTGAGATTAAACTTATTGGCCTCAATCTTGGACATGTCCAAAATATCGTTAATGACACCTAAAAGATGCCGGGAAGCGTTATCGATATTGTCAAGGCAATACTCTTTTTTATTTGGATCATCTGAGTCCTTAGCAATGTTTGTCATTCCGATTATGGCATTCATCGGTGTACGCATCTCATGGCTCATGCGAGACAGGAACTCGCTTTTGGAACGGCTGCTCTGTTCGGCCAATTCTTTTGCGGTTATTAAATCGGTTATATCAACGGAGTGCTGGAGGTGTGCTTTTTTGCCTCCAACCCAGTCTATATACCGATCGGTATTGCGGTAGTAGCGGTTTGTTACGGTGTTATGCTCCTCCCATACAACCGGATCGTCCGGATGATTCTCAAGTTTGAAACAAGGACAGAAATCGCATCTTTTTTCGAATCCGGACTGCAGAAGCTTCCAGCATGTCCGCCCAACTGCGTCATCCTCCAGATTAAAGTGATTCTTCATATTATCATTAATAAAGAGTATCTCATCGGTGATTGGATCGGAAACATAAAGATATGCATCAAGTCCATTCAATATATTTTTTAGAACATTGAGTGAAACCTTAGATTCCTCAGCCTCCTGATAACTCTGTTCAAGCCCCTTACGCATATCGTTTATGGCGAGGCTCAGGGTATGAAGTTCATAGTATTGGGCGTATTTTTTTGTATCTATCCCGGTATTATGACCGACTATGCCCACATCGGATATCAAGCTGCCAAGGGGACGAATAAAGTAGTGACGGATAATTGAATATAAAAAAGCGGTGATAAACATGATAACAGAAAAGAGCAAAATTATTGATGTCAGAATAAGTGACCATCCGTTCATATAAAGGGTAGCAATATAGGAGATTACCGAAACGCCTATTGAGATAATCATAAAAGCGTAAAGCGAATGCGGTCTTTTCTTTTTATTCATTAATTAATCCTCCGAAATATATTTTTACTTCGTATTTGGCTCAACGTTTTTATTATATCACAGGAATTTATTAGAATCCACTTTTTTAATTCAGGTGTTTGATATGGGTTTTAATTTTATTGCAATTTCATATCTAATATGATATTATATAAAAATATATGCAGGGGAACGTTTCGGCGTTGAGAAGGTAGAACCTGACCCTTTGAACCTGTTGGTTAAGACCGACGTAGGGAGCATATCAAGCAGCTAACGTGTTTGATGTCTTCCTTATATGGGAAGACTTTTTTGTTTCCCAATTCATCGTACAAACTGAATAATCAAGTTTGCGGGGGGACTATTCGTAGTTGAGAAGGTAAAACCTGACCCTTTGAACCTGTTAGTTAATACTGGCGTAGGGAAGCAAAGGGGATTTCATTATAATCTCTTTCCCTTTGTCAGATATAGGACAAGGGAATTTTTTTGTAAAAAAGCAAAAAGAGGAGAACAAATAAAAAGGAGAATAAATCAAATGAAAAAAGCATTAAGTATTGCCGGTTCAGATTGCAGCGGGGGCGCAGGAATTCAGGCCGATTTGAAAACTTTTTCTGCCCATGGTGTTTTCGGAATGAGCGTTATTGCATCAGTAGTGGCTGAGAACACCAGCCGCGTCATTGATATACAGGATATCACGCCGGATATGATCGAAAAACAGATTGATGCCATTTTCGAGGACATAGAGGTAGATGCCGTGAAAATTGGGATGCTGTCGCAGCCTGGCTGCATGGAAGCTGTCGCAGCCAGGCTGAGGCAATATACCCCACTACATATTGTAATAGATCCGGTAATGTATGCCAAAAACGGCTGTCCGCTTATGAATCCGGGCTCCATAGACACACTGATCAAGACAGTTATTCCAATGGCTGATGTTTTAACGCCCAATATCCCCGAAGCGGAAAAAATCTCCGGAGTTAAAATCGACAGCATTGAAGATAGAAAAAAAGCGGCAGCTGTCATTCATCACATGGGTTGTCGGAATGTTCTTGTGAAAGGCGGGCATGCTGTTGGCAATGCGCTGGATATATTATTTGACGGAGATCATTTCCATTCGTTTGACGCCGAACGTATAGATACAAAGAACACGCATGGGACAGGTTGTACTTATTCCTCCGCAATAGCCTCAAACCTTGCACTGGGTTTCGGACTGTTAGAATCGGTAGCGCGGGCGAAGGAGTATGTCACTATGGCAATTAAGCACTCTCTGCCAATCGGAAAGGGCAACGGACCTACTCATCATTTTTATCAGTTATATAAAAAAGGAGGACTTATTTGATGAATTATACCACGCAAATGGAAGCTGCGAAAAAAGGGATTGTCACAAAGGAAATGGAAACAGTTTCAAATAAGGAGCATATGGATATCAATAAACTAGTCGAACTTGTAGCGCTCGGACAGGTAACGATTCCTGCGAATATTAATCACGCAGCCTTGTCTGCCGAAGGAATCGGGACCGGACTTAAAACCAAAATCAATGTTAACTTAGGGATTTCAGGTGACTGTAAAGATTATACGGTTGAAATGAAAAAAGTAGAATTGGCAGTCAAATTCGGTTGTGAAGCAATTATGGATTTAAGTAATTATGGGAAGACAAACAAATTCCGCAGGGAATTGATTGCATCTTCTCCCGCTATGATAGGTACGGTTCCGATATATGATGCGGTTGGCTATCTGGAAAAGGATTTGTCGGAGATCACAGCAAAGGATTTTTTAAAGGTTGTGGAGTCACATGCGAAAGAAGGTGTGGATTTTATGACTATTCATGCAGGTCTGAACAGACGTGTTATTGAATGTTTCAAAAGGGAAAAACGCTTAACAAATATCGTTTCCAGAGGCGGGTCGCTTTTGTTTGCGTGGATGGAGATGACCGGCAATGAGAATCCTTTCTATGAGTATTATGATGATGTATTGGAGATTCTCAGAAAATACGATGTGACAATAAGTCTGGGGGATGCTTTGCGGCCGGGATCCATTGCGGATAGTTCGGACGCAGCGCAGATAAGCGAGCTGATTGAGCTTGGAAATCTTACAAAACGCGCCTGGAACAAGGATGTTCAGGTTTTGATTGAGGGGCCGGGTCATATGGCTATGAATGAGATAGCAGCAAACATGATCCTGCAAAAAAGGCTTTGCCACAATGCACCGTTTTATGTATTGGGCCCGCTTGTAACGGATATTGCGCCGGGATATGATCACATCACTTCCGCTATCGGCGGCGCCATCGCCGCTGCTAATGGAGCAGACTTTTTATGCTATGTAACTCCTGCGGAGCATCTGCGTTTACCCGACTTAGGTGACGTAAGAGAAGGCATTGTAGCAAGCAGAATCGCAGCGCATGCAGCTGATATTGCAAAAGGAATTCCTTGCGCCAGGGATATCGATAATAAAATGAGTGAAGCCAGGCGCAGGATTGATTGGGATGAGATGTTCAAATACGCAATTGATGGGGAAAAAGCAAGGGAATATTATGAAAGTGCTCCTCCGGCAGACAAACATACCTGCTCTATGTGTGGGAAAATGTGTGCCATGCGAACTATGAATCAAATCCTGGAAGGCGAAAAAGTTGAATTTTCCTAGCATTCCAGAATCGGTATTGGGCAACATAAAAATCCAGGACGGATTCCATCAAATGCATTTGGATTTACTCTTGAATATACCTTAGAGACATCCTTCTCTTTTAACCATTATCAAAGGTACACCTTTATTATTGAGCGGAAGGCTCTCTTAATTTGGAGCCTTCCATACCTCTTCAGTTTTTAGTCATAATAAAAGTATACATAATACGCTCTTTTTGAATTATCTTTGCTGATCAAAATAATTGCATCCTGGCCATAAGCGTTATAATCGTCCCATTCCTCATCTTCCGGATGAATCATCTTCCAACTACTGCCTGCTTGAATCACAGGAGTGATGGTATTCAAAACAGAAATATTGGAAGCATAAATTTCAATATCTGAATTGTAAATATAATAATCTTCCAACAGACCGTCGCTATCAATCATTCCACTAATGGTAAGGGCTGGATTATCCTGTATATAATAATAAAGATAATAATACCTGTAGTTATCTTCATTGTCCCTATCATAGACAATGATGTCTGCCCAACGACTTCCCTGATCTTCTATCTCATATGCGATATTGCCAAAGGTCTGCAGCTGGAATGTATTATCCAGTCTGCCATTGCTACCATACACTACAATTTCTCGCTTGTTATGATCTATTGTAACACTATAAATTTCATTATAATCATCTGAAAATCCAGTTATCAGAAGCGGATTTCGATCCTGCTCATATGAAACATAATACTTCTTACTGAGACTCCTCCAAGTAACTGTAATCTCTTTTACATAGCCTGTCTCGGTACTGTTGGTAATTATATACGAAGCCTCCGAATCAACTGATGCTTCAAACTGACTGCTCAATCTTTCATTGATTCCCCTCAATTCTACGTATCCTACACTTCCCCAATGGTAAATGTACTGGTCGGTCAGGATATTGTCATTATCTGATATTCCCAGAATCCTGAGTTTACTGTCATCCAAGAAATATCTGACATACCATTTCCTTATTAAACCAGAGCTTGTCGTAATTGTCACCAGTTTTACATAGCCGTCTATAGAGGTATTCTCAATCTTCACTTGTGAGGATGAATCCGCGCAGGTCACCTGGATCGTTCCCAGTTCCTCCTCAAAGCCGTAAATAGTAATCTCATTATCATTTTTATACCAATTCTCAACGGCATTACCTGTAATTTCATAAATTGCAAATTCATCTCTTGTTTTTTCATATAGTTGTTCCAGCTTGGTAATGGCTGCCGAAAGCTCTTCTTCGCTCTGTGAGTTTCTATATATGGCTCTGGCTGCTTCAATTTCCTGCATTACCCTTGTCTTTTCTGTTCCTACTTCCACATCAGACATATAATTTCCCATATCATTAATCAATTCTAGCAGTCTATTCTTATAAATATTAACCGGGTTCAATCCGATTTCTGATGTTGAGCCATTCCAATTCGTGATTTCATTTACCGGTGTAATGACTCCTGTGACGGCATTGTACTTGCAAACAGCCCACAAGGTTCCCTGCTTATTCTGCGGTACATAGAATGTCTGACGCAACGTATTTCCTTCGAACACCTGCACAAATGCCTGGGATTTGGATAATTCATAACTATTACTGCTTCCGCTGTTACTAAAGTCATGAACATAAAAACGATATTCGCCCTTTGTTCTGCCATAAACTGTCGTGGTTTCCGGACCTTCCCAGCTTGTGTCATCAACATCCAGGAACGCACCGACCTCTTCATTTTCATTGTAATAGTATCTATTACCATAGTACGTATGGAATTCGGAAGCTCCGTCCGACGTCGGTCCACATAAATGGGAATCCAGATCACTGGGAGCACCAGATTCTTCATTTCCCCACCTCAATACAAAGCGGAATTGTCCCTGTTGCACTGTTTGACTGGCAACGGAATCCTGATTGGAGGTTTCCCTGCCCGGCAGTACGATTACATTAAATCCACTCGTGATAACTTCTGTCTTATCTGTGCCCTTGGTACTCAGGATTTGTATTGTATAGTTGCCGGGTTTGAGGTTATCAAAATAATAATTACCATATTCATCCGTAAATATTTCTTGTAAATAAGTACCTGAAAGATTATTATTGCCTGCTCTGATTCGCAGCCTTACCTGGAATTCAATCGGATCTCCTGTTGCAGCATTAATGATCGTTCCGGAAATGCTTCCTGTGTCCTGATCCTCATTTGAAATAAATCTGTTTAGTTCATTGGAATACAATTCCCTATTCACGCTGGTGATCACTAATGTCTGAATGATATCATGATATCCTGTCTTTCTAATTAACATAATGTAATTTCCAATTGTTACCGAATCCATGGAATACATGCCAAAGCTATCGGAAATCCCTTGTTTTACTCCTCTTAAATATGCATCCAGGCTAGCTAAATTCAGATTGTTTTTGTATGGTATCAGATAAATATCTGCTTCTTGAATCGCTGCACCGGTTTCTGCATCCTGCAAAATTCCTTCCAGTGTTACGTTTTTGGTTGCATTACCATTATTATCAGCTACGATTATTTCTTCTTCCTCGGTACTCTCTACATATACTGGAATACTGCCCAAGCCACTGACATCCGGAATGTTTTGCTCTATGTCAACAGTTACTTTGGATTCTTCTGCTCCCGCATTCAGAACAATTTGTAAGCGCCTGCGTGCTCTTACATGTACCTTTTGATTGGATACCAATCTTGCATTAGAAGCATTTCCGGTTGCTTCTACCGGAATTTGATCCGGATCCTGAGCACCCCCTGTAATTTCTACAGTTGCACTAGTGTCAATCTGTAATGACAATATCTTGCCATCATTTTCAATATTCGTATTATTTACACCGTTTTCTATAACAATATTCACCTGAGCTGTCATGTCGACTTCTATTGTCCCTTCTGTGGAACGGCTATAAATACTGTTTGTGCTTTTCTCCAAATACCTTCCGGTTCTAATGTTTTGCGCGATAACCTTGGAAAATTTTGCATTGTTTTCTACCGTTGCATTTGGTGCATCAATAATAAGTTCTGTCTGTTCATAATTTCCTTGTGGAATCGTGAATCGTATAGCTCCTGAAGTAACCAGAGTCAATATACTCGGATTCTGCTTTAATGCTTCTAATAATTGCTCCTGGGAATCAACACGGATTATTGAAGGAACCTGTACCTGACAATTGGCTGTTTTGTTCCCATCTTTCGTTGTCGCCGTAATCGTTGCATTTCCCCACTGAAGAGCCCGCACCTTTCCCTGTGCATCCACAGTAGCAATCTTTGTATTACTGCTTTTCCATGTAACCCCTTTATTTGATGCATTTTCCGGTAAAACAGTTGCCTTTAATACCGCACTGTTGCCCTTCTCTACTGTAACCTTAGCCTGGCTCATGTTTACGGAAGAAACCGAAATCTTCTGGGTTACGCGAACTTTGATATAAGCAGACTTTTTGCTTCCGTCTGCAGCCGTAACCTTAATTCTTGTACTGCCTCCCTTAATCCCTTTAACCAATCCCTTGGCAGACACGGTGGCTATTTTAGTATTCTCACTCTTATATGTAAGGCTCTTATTACTTGCATTTTTCGGTTTAACGCCTGCTTGTGCCTGCTTGGTCGCACCGGCTGCCAGTGTGATCTCCTTTTTTGAAAGGGTCACTTTGGTAACGGGGGTGCCTACGATCACCTTACAGACAGCTTTTTTCTTCGTTCCCTTTACTGTTGCCGTAATGTTTGTCTTTCCCACCTTTACAGCCTTTACTACACCTTTACTGTTAACTGTGGCGACCTTTGTATTCGCCGACTTCCATGTAATTTGCTTCTTCACTTTCTTTGGTGTCACAGTAGCCTTTAATGTTACCTGTTTCCCTTTTTTCAAGGTAATTGTCTTGTAATTCAATGTTACTTTCTTGACACTGGCAGTTTTCTTGGCCGCATGCACTGGTACTGAAAATAAACATAAAATTGCTATTACTACTATGGCTGTTCGCATGATCCACTTTTTGTTTCTCTTCATAGTTAAATTCCTCCAATTTGATTATTCTACTGTTTTCTTTTCCGCCAAAACTTCTCAGTTCTCTACAATTGCCACCCTCTTTCATTAGCCTTATCTACTTCAATTACTTTTTTTCAAAGGAATTTCCTTCGAATATTTACTCCATATTCTTACGCCGTCTTTTTCATAGTAACTTCTAATCTTGAAACAGCACTTTTGGTAATTTGCGTAAGGGGTTAATTGAATTATACAGTTGTTTTGTTTTCCGCTGATACGCTTAATCTCTCGATAACTGCCATTATCCAGTTTGATATAGATGGCTACTTTTTCGCCTTCCTTCTGCTTCTCCCAAACCAGTTTGATTTGCTTTGGCAATGCATGCTCCTAATTTTCCATGAAATATTCATAAACTGTCCTGGACATGGCGGCAATATTTTCCACCGCATTGATTTCATCGTAGACATCACCTATCATTACACACAATATATAGGCATGTGTTTCATCCAGTTGAACAATTGCTGCATCATTCTGCGTATCATTAAGCTCTCCTGTTTTGTTGGCCACTGACACTGCTGAATCAATTCCCTGTGGGATCTTACTTCTTCGCTCCTGTTGTTTGAGTAAACTATACATCTTTTCTGAATATACCGAATTAACACAAGTACCCCGGTATATTTGCTCCAGTATCTTTCCGCAGTCTTTTGTAGAGGTATAATTTTCTCCCGGTGCCGGCTCAGTGCGCATATCCTGCACATCCCGATTCATTTCTGTATCTACATATCCGTTCGTTCGGATGTAATGGTTTGTCACCTCACTGCCTTCGAACCAATCCACTTTGCTGTCACTTAAACGTCTGACCAATTCATTCGTTGACTCGTTATCACTAACCGTTATCATCTTACGAAGCAACTCATCAACCTCGGCAGTCTCCTGTAGATTACCAGTGTCTATTTGATCATACACGGAAGCAAGCACATACAGTTTGATTAAACTGGCCGCCTTCTGTTTTGCATCCGCATTTATTTCCACCCTCTGACCGGTATAAAGATCTTGCACATAGATACTGATTGTTCCTTGGTATTCTTCGATTTGTTCTTCCAGTCTGGTATAAAGTACTTCTATTATTGAATTTCCATTTACTTCCGATCTTGCTTCCGTTTCTGTTTCCGTTTCGAAAGCTTGTACTTCCTCTTCCATGTCTTTTGGCGTTTTATCAATCATCTTTCCTTCATATGCAGTTTCCGTATCCGCCCTTGCTTCTGTTGCTTTGTTTCTTCCATTCAAAACGAAAATGGCTCCAAAAAACACTATTATTGCTAAACAGGTTCCCATAA
>Ga0153953_1000370_pt1 | contig 15734 bp, 17 predicted proteins | sample TSNJ037MetaG_FD_104718 | JGI IMG/M metagenome (GOLD analysis project Ga0153953, IMG submission 104718) | Attine ant fungus gardens microbial communities from New Jersey, USA - TSNJ037 MetaG | ecosystem: Host-associated > Fungi > Mycelium > Unclassified | place: USA: New Jersey, Wharton State...
AGCAGTGTATAATGATTTGGAAAGCGTAAAGCTTCTTTTTGAACAATTCCCGGATAAAATTGCCGCGGTTATTGTAGAACCGGTAGGAGCCAATATGGGTGTAGTAACTCCTGTACAGGGATTCCTGGAGGGACTTCGCAGTTTATGCACAAAGCATGGCAGCGTTTTGATTTATGATGAAGTAATTACAGGTTTTCGCCTTGGAATCGACGGGGCTCAGGGATATTATAATGTACAGGCAGATCTTACGACATTTGGTAAAATCATCGGCGCAGGCATGCCTGTGGGTGCTTACGGCGGCAAACGTGAAATCATGGAAATGGTTGCACCGGTAGGAGGCGTTTATCAGGCAGGGACATTAAGCGGTAATCCGGTGGCGATGGCGGCGGGCATTGCTCAGCTTACCATTTTAAAAGAGCAACCGGAAATTTACCGGGATTTAAATGCTATGGGAGACAAATTCTATGGAGAAATTAATCAGATAATCAAAGAAACCGGAGCCGGTTGTCAATTGAACCATATTGGATCTTTAGGCTGTATCTTTTTCACGGAAACTCCGGTGGTAAATTATTTGACGGCGAAAACTTCAGACGTGGACCGTTATGCAGATTATTTTAAATACATGCTGGGTAGAGGAATCCATCTGGCACCGGCACAGTTTGAGGCAATGTTTTTATCGGCGGCACATGGTTGGAAGGAATTAGGACCAACATTGGAGAGTATAAAGGAATATTTTTTGTCTTTGGACTAAGGGATACCCTTTCCCAAAACCTCTAAATATAACCTCAAAGTCAAATACCCCGCAGCAATAAACTGGTATGGTTTAAAATCTAAAAAGTGGTTATTTACATCATGGCAGTTCGAGGTAAAATAGATAGCAAATAAAATATTTAGAGGTGTCTATATGTACAAAATAAAACAACAAACAAAAAAATTGACTACAGTCGCACTTATGTCTGCAATGGTATTTGTCGTAACATGGATGATAAGGATTCCGCTTCCCTTCTTATCAGGAGGATATTTGAATTTCGGAGACGTTATGATCTATATCTGTGCGTATCTCCTGGGAGGACCTCAAGCTTCCATTGCAGCTGCTGTTGGCAGCGGACTGGCAGACCTGGCTGCAGGTGCCGCGGTGTATATTTTACCAACATTTATTATCAAAGGTATCATGGGCTTTCTGGCAGGTGTTATTTCAAGAAAGCAAAATTTTAGAAATTATATGATTTCGTGTGTTGCAGGAGGAGCTTTTATGACGGCAGGATATGCGGTATTTGAATATTTGTTTTTTGACGCAGCCTATGCACTCGCGGCTTTACCTTTCAATGCCATGCAGTGGGCAGCCAGTGTGATTATTGCAGCAGTTACTTATACTTTGCCGTTTCAGTTAAATGTTTATTTTCAGTCGAAGTATATAAAGATATAAAGTAATTGTTTGTGGATTATGGAGATTCAGGACATTTGTGAATGCATCTACTTCAAAACGGTAGGTGCTTTTTTGCGCTTGTTAAGTTCCCGCGTAAATCTATGCGAAGCCATGTGAAACATAGAATCATGAAATTGTAAATTTCAAAAAACAGGCTTTTTATAATTTTTTTATAATATTACTTGACATTCAATATTATATAGTATATAGTATTGAATATGAAATAATATAAAACATTAAATAGTATTATTTATAAAATAACAAAAAGAGGAGTTGATTACATGGTATTTAATACAGGCGCAGCTTTGCTGGATGCGATCGTGCTTGCAGTAGTTTCCAAGGAAGAACAAGGAACCTATGGCTATCGTATTACCCAGGATGTACGTTGTGCACTGGAAGTATCCGAATCCACCTTGTATCCGGTACTAAGGAGACTGCAAAAAGACGAGTGTCTGGAAGTTTATGACATGGAGTGCGGAGGCAGGAATCGCAGATATTATAAGATAACCTCGAAGGGAAAAGCGCAGCTCAATCTTTATATATCAGAGTGGAAAGAATATTCTTCCAGAATAACGAATATTTTTACAGGGAGGGTACAGTAATGAGTCGAAAAGAGTATTTAGACCGGTTAGCGTATTTGCTGCAGGATATACCGGATAGCGAAAGAGAAGAGGCCTTAAATTATTACACCGGATACTTTGAAGATGCCGGTGAAGGCGAGGAAGCAAATGTCATTGCCACACTGGGAAGCCCGGAAAAGGTAGCGGCGCTGATTAAATATGATTTGAATGGCGCAGATTATGAAGCAGGAGAGTATTCAGAAAGCGGATACCAGGACGATAGGTTTCGGGAAGATAATAAAGTACCGGAACTACGGAAAACCTATACGCAGGAGGGTTCCGGTTATCAAAGCGGCAATGGAACGAATCAATATGACAAAAGCTATGACCGGAGAACACAGAAGGACAGACCGGAAAGAAGATCAAATCGTAACATAGGATGGATCATATTGCTCTGTATATTTGCCATACCGGTGGGGATTCCAATTTTGGCAGGGGCATTTGGATTGATAGTATCCGTACTTGCAGCAGCATTTGCGATTGTAGTAACAGTTGCAGTATTGATGGTCGTATTTATTGTAGCAGGAATTGTATTGATCGGATCAGGAATCGCAAATTTATTTGTTACGCCGATAAACGGACTGTTGCTTGGAGGCGTTGGAATGCTGATGCTGGCACTTGGTATTTTGATGGTATTTGCATGTATCCTGGTGGGAGGAAGGCTTATTCCATGGTTAGTCAGAAGCATTGTAAGTGTATGCAGCAGATTATTCAGGAGAGGAGGTTCTGTCGCATGAATAAAGCAACGAAAATCACTTTGATTATTGTCGGTGTGCTGGCCGCTCTTGGCGTTTTGTTCTGTATTGTTGCAGTGGCTCTTGGTGCGAATTTATACAATGTAAAGCTAGGCACTGCCGGAAAGAATATTGCCGGTGCAGAACATTCGTTTAAAGATATTACAGATCTGAATATAGATCTGGACGTTGGGGAAATGATAGTTAAGGAAGCAGATGGAGATGAATTTGCCGTACATGCAGAAGATGTTAATGAATCTTATGTCTGTGAAGAAAAAGACGGAACATTATATATCAGGCATAAAGAAGTGAAGAAGTTCAGGTTTTGGAGTTTTGGCTGGAATAACCGTGAAGCAAAGATTGTGTTGGAAGTACCAAGAGGAACTGTTTTTGATGAAACGCAGATGGTAATAGGTGTAGGGAAAATCGAATTAAGTGATTTCCAGAGCAAAAATCTGAGTATAGATTGCGGCGTGGGTGCTGCTTATCTGGAAGGACGTATTACCGGAGACTGCAATTTGAACTGCGGTGTCGGTGAAATTAAAATGAAACTAAGCGGAAATGAGGAAGATTACAATTATGAGGTGGACTGCGGCATAGGTGAAGTTAGAATAGGTGATCGGTCTTATACTGCTTTAGGTCATTCCAGTGCTCAGAACAATCACGCAGATAACAATATGAATATTGAATGCGGAGTTGGAAGTGTAAAAGTAACATTTGTAAATTAAGGAGGAAACGGTATGAAGAAATTATACAAATCATCAAGTGATAAAGTAATTTGTGGTGTATGCGGAGGCATAGGAGAATATTTTAATATTGATCCTACCATCATTCGCCTTCTGATGGTAATACTGGGATGTACAACTACAGGATTTTTCATTTATCTTATAGCAGCCATTATTATACCTTATGAATATTAGAGCGTGTTTGAAAATTCATTGCATCAATCTGCACGCCCCACTTTGCAGCCTGCTGCACCCTGATTTGGTCAGCGCAGCACCACTACGCCTCTCAAATCAGGGTTTGCATCCCACGAACTGGAACGCACAGCTTGGCACAGGCAATTTTTAATCACGCTCCAGGGAATTAATTGAATAAAATGATAAAATCAGGTCATACTCCAAAAAAAGATAGGAAGGGGTATGGCCTGATTTATGTCAAAAACAAAAAAAATCAACTTAGAAGAATTGACTCCGGAAGAAGAATTAAAGTATGAAATTGCAGAAGAACTTGGGCTTTTGGACCAGGTGCTGAAGCAGGGATGGAAGACGCTGTCGGCAAAAGAGACAGGGCGTATTGGAGGGCTGATGACCAAGAGAAGAAGAGAGATGAAGGAAAATACGCAGGAGGATTAAATCTTAAACATAACTTTTTCTGGATATGTAACCTCATATATGATAAAATGAAAAAAAGTAAAGCATATGAGGAAATAGAAACCATAGATGAAAAGCCTTATTGAAGACATTAAAAAAAGAGAATTTAAACAGGTATATCTTTTCTACGGAGAAGAGACTTATCTAAAAGCACTTTATAAAAACAAACTGAAAGACGCCCTGATTCCGGAAGGTGATACTATGAATCTGAATGTATATGAAGGGAAGGGTATCCGGGTAAAAGAAGTGATTGACCAGGCAGAAACGCTGCCTTTTTTTGCAGACCACCGTCTGCTTATTCTGGAGAACAGTGGGTTTTTCAAAAATGCCTCACAGGAGTTGGCAGAGTATCTGGGACAGATGCCGGAAGAGACCTGCATCCTGTTTGTGGAAAACGAGGTAGATAAGAGAGGAAAATTATTCAAAGCGGTGAGAAACAAAGGCAGAGCCATTGAAATGGGACGCCAGGATACACAGACTTTAATGAACTGGGTGCTGGCGACCCTGCGCAAGGAGAAGAAAAATATTACTTCTGCCACCATGGAACTATTTTTGGAGCGAACAGGCAGTGATATGGAAAACATCAGACAGGAGTTAGAGAAGCTTCTGAGTTATACGATAGACCGGGAAGTTATTATAGCAGAGGATATAGAGGCTGTTTGTACCGTAAGGACAGAAAATAGAATTTTTGATATGATAAATGCAATTGCTGAGAAAAAACAAAAGAGGGCATTGGAATTATATTATGATCTGTTATCCCTGAAAGAGCCACCCATGCGGATTTTATTTTTGATTACCAGACAGTTTAATCTCTTGATGCAGATAATGCAGTTGAAAGCACAGGGATTTGATACAAAAGGAATCTCATCTGCGATGGGAATGCAGGCATTCATCGTACGCAATTACATGCGGCAGACAGAGCATTTTACTCAGGAAGTATTAAGGAATGCAGTACAGGATTGTATAGAAACAGAGGAAGCCGTGAAAACAGGAAGAATCAATGACGTTATGAGTGTTGAATTGCTGATTGTTAAATATAGCGGAAAGTAAATGAAATGAAATAAGAAAACCACCGGTGAGAACGGTGGTTTTTATGTTAAATTCTTTTATTATGCAATGTTGTTTACAGTTTTTGTTAAACGGGAAACTTTTCTGGCTGAAGTATTTTTATGATAGATACCTTTGATGGTTGCTTTATCAATTACAGATGTTGCATTTAATAGAGCAGCGGCAGCAGCAGTCTTATCATTTGCAGCAACAGCAGCATCCACTTTTTTAATAGCAGTCTTTACACCTGATTTAATCGCTTTATTACGAGCAGCCTTTGTTCTGTTTACTAAAATTCTCTTTTTTGCAGATTTGATGTTAGCCAATCCGTACACCTCCAAAATTCTATATTTAATCGTTATGTTGACTGTTTCATTAAATCCGGACACGGACGTTCTAATGTAAACATGCTTTTATATTTTAAGCCAACATTGATTATATGTCAATACATATTTTATAAAAAAAAGTAAAAAATAGTAAGAAATCTGCAATTTAAAAAAGGAGGAGCATATGTTGGGGAAATTTAGTATTCGAACAGACCTTGCACTGGAGGCAAAGGAAAGTTACGAACAGGATAATGTAGAGATTCGCGGTGTACGTATTGAGAAATTAGAAGATGAAGAGAAAGAAATTCAAACGACTACAGTTGTGATTGAGACAGAAAATGGTGCAAAAGCCATGGGGAAACCGGTGGGGACTTATATTACTTTGGAGGCACCGAATATGTCGATACCGGATGAAGATTATCACAGAGAGATATCTAAGGAGCTTGCAGTTCACCTGAAAAAACTAATGGGAGAAGAGGAACAGTCCGTATTGGTTGTAGGTTTGGGAAACCGTGATGTGACACCGGATGCATTGGGTCCTTACGTTGTTAAAAATATTAATATCACACGGCATGTAATCCGGGAATATGGAAAAGCATCCATGGATGAAGAACGGGTGAACCAAGTCAGCGGCATCGTACCCGGCGTCATGGCCCAGACCGGTATGGAAACCCTGGAAATCATTCGCGGCGTGGTAGAGGAAACACAACCCCAACTGGTGGTGGTGGTCGATGCCCTGGCTGCCAGAAGTACCAAAAGACTGAACAGGACAATACAGATAACAGATACGGGTATCAACCCGGGGTCCGGAGTAGGTAATCACAGAAATGGAATAAATGAGCAGGTACTGGGAGTTCCGGTCATAGCAATCGGAGTTCCAACCGTGGTGGATGCCGCTACAATCGTAAATGATACGATGGAATCTCTGATAGAATCGATGGATTCTTCCAGTCATATCAAAAATCTGGGCGGAGCACTTGGAACTTTAAGCAGAGCTGAGAAGCATCAGATGATAAGAGAATTGATTTCTCCTCATTTAAATTCCATGTTTGTTACACCAAAAGATATTGATGCAACCGTGAAACGTATCAGCTATACAATATCGGAAGGTTTGAATATGGCATTACAATTATCATAATTAGTGTGGACATCTCATATAATGATGAAAGGGGATAGGCCTTACAAGAATATGGGGTGAGATAATTGAAACGAAATCAGAAATGGGTTCACACAGGATTATGGGTTGTGATTTTCTTACTGAGCCTCTATATCTTATATAGAGGTCTTCTTATTGTTGGAGATAGTGATTTATTGAAACGTAACATCGAAAAATGGGCTGTTAATACGTACTTAACAGGATTTGTATATGGGGGGGAAGAGACAGGCAAAGAAAATACTTGGCTGGATTTTTTGATCCGGGAATCTATCCCGGTACTCACCTATGCAGGCGAACAGATTCAATATATGCCGGAAATCGAAAGTAGGCTGGAGTATGAAATGCTGGTAAAAGCAGAGGAAGATGCAGCCGGATACGCAGGGGAAGAGCCCACAGCCCATCATGCAATACCGGAGACGGAGAGCGAGACTAAAAAAAGCGATGATACCAGAGAATCGGATATGGAAACAGAAACGATAAGCGAAGAATCAGAAAAAACAGAGGCGACGGTGGAAGCGATGTCACCGGATCGTGAACCAATTGCAGAAATTTCTATGGAAAAGCTTCAGAGTTTTGATTACCTGCTGAATAATTACTATGCGGTAGACCCATCGACCACCATTGACGGCAGCCAGTTAAATCTGGAGTCGTTGACTTCCAGGGATATGAAACTGGAATCGGATTCTTCGGCGCCTCAAATACTGATCTATCATACCCATTCCCAGGAGGCCTTTATAGACTCGATAGGAGGAGATGAGAGCACTACAATCATGGGCGTGGGGAACCGATTGACGGAAATTTTACAGAACACCTATGGATACAATGTGATTCATCACCGGAAAGTTTATGATATGATTGACGGACAACTGGACCGTAATAAGGCTTATACTTTGGCGGCGCCGGACATTCAGCAGATTTTAGATGAGAATCCTTCTATTGAAGTGGTCATTGATCTGCATCGTGACGGTGCCAGAGAAGGTGTTGACAGATCAAATTTTGCTACGGAAATAGATGGAAAGCCAACTGCTAAGATAATGTTTTTTAACGGACTCAGCAAAACTGCACGCAATGGTCCCATTGAATACTTGTACAATCCATATATTGAGGATAATCTGGCATTTTCTTTCCAGCTGCAGTTGAAAGCGGCACAATACTATCCGGGACTGATGAGAAAAATTTATTTACAGAGCCTGCGTTACAATCTGCACCTGAAGCCAAAAGCGCTGCTGATTGAATGCGGATCACAGATCAATACGGTGGAAGAAGAAAAGAATGCCATGGAACCTTTAGCAGATATTCTGAATCAGGTATTGCGTGGGAAGTGAGAAATGTGGTACACTGTTCCCGATACAAACAGAAGTGAATATCCGAAAGACGCAGGAGGAATAGAAGTGGCAGCAGACCAAAGTAGAATTCGAAATTTTTGTATTATTGCACATATAGATCATGGGAAATCCACACTGGCAGACCGCATCATTGAAAGGACCGGACTTTTGACCAGCCGGGAGATGCAGGCCCAGGTATTAGATAATATGGATTTGGAACGGGAAAGAGGAATTACGATAAAAGCACAGGCTGTCCGTACTATTTACCGGGCAGAAGATGGGGAAGAATATATTTTCAATCTTATCGATACTCCGGGTCATGTAGACTTTAACTACGAAGTGTCCAGAAGTCTTGCGGCCTGTGACGGGGCAATACTGGTAGTGGACGCAGCGCAGGGGATCGAGGCGCAGACTCTTGCTAATGTGTATTTGGCTTTAGACCATGACCTGGATGTCATGCCTGTTATTAATAAGATTGACTTGCCAAGTGCCGAGCCGGAGCGTGTCATAGGTGAAATTGAGGATATCATTGGGATAGAGGCACAGGATGCGCCTTTAATATCGGCGAAAACCGGTCTGAATATTGAACAGGTACTGGAACAGATTGTAAAAAAAATCCCAGCCCCCGGGGGAGATGCAAATTCACCGCTGAAAGCACTTATATTTGATTCTATTTATGATTCTTATAAGGGTGTCATTGTATTCTGCCGCCTGAAAGAAGGCAGTGTGCAGAAAGGCACCCGGATCAGGATGATGGCTACAGGAGCAGAGGCGGAAGTGGTAGAAGTGGGATACTTTGGAGCCGGACAATTCATTCCATGTGAAGAGCTCAGTGCAGGCACGGTCGGTTATATTACAGCCAGTCTGAAAAATGTAAAAGAAACCCGCGTAGGCGATACCATTACCAATAAAGAAGATCCCTGCGCAGAACCTCTTCCGGGATACAAAAAGGTGAATCCAATGGTTTATTGCGGTATGTATCCCTCCGATGGTGCAAAGTATCCGGATTTGAGAGATGCTTTAGAAAAACTGCAGTTAAATGATGCCTCACTGCAATATGAACCGGAGACATCTGTAGCACTGGGGTTTGGATATCGCTGCGGTTTTTTGGGTCTTTTGCACCTGGAGATCATTCAGGAACGATTGGAACGGGAATATGGTTTGGATCTGATAACGACAGCGCCAAGTGTTATTTATAAAATTTATAAAAACAATGGCGACGTAATAGAGTTGACGAATCCCACCAATATGCCGGATCCAACTGAAATTGAGTATATGGAAGAGCCGGTGGTCAGCGCAGAAATTATGGTGACTACAGAATTTATTGGTGCGATCATGCAGCTTTGTGAAGAACGCAGAGGAAATTACCTGGGAATGGAATATATGGAGGAAACAAGAGCGCTTCTCAAGTATGAACTGCCGCTCAATGAGATTATCTATGATTTCTTCGATGCATTAAAGTCACGCTCCAAAGGATATGCTTCATTTGATTATGAAATAAAGGGCTATGAGCGTTCGGAACTGGTTAAACTGGATATTCTGGTGAACCGTGAACAGGTAGATGCACTTTCTTTTATCGTACATGCGGCTACAGCATATGAGCGAGGCAGAAAAATGTGCGAGAAACTAAAGGATGAGATTCCAAGGCATCTCTTTGAAGTTCCCATACAGGCAGCCATCGGAAGCAAGATTATTGCTCGTGAAACAGTGAAAGCAATGCGTAAAGACGTATTGGCTAAGTGCTATGGCGGTGATATCAGCCGTAAGAGAAAACTTCTGGAGAAACAGAAGGAAGGAAAAAAGCGTATGCGTCAGATCGGCAATGTGGAGATTCCTCAGAAAGCGTTTATGAGTGTATTAAAGTTGGATGACAAATAGGGGTGGGATGGAATTTGTTCAGTGCGGACGCTTTGGTCAAAAAACCGGCATGAGGTACGAGCGGGCAATGGCCATTGCTCACTCGTACCTCATGCCGGTTTTTTGACCAAAGCTGGTATTGATAATTCTTCTATTTCTGTGTTTAAATATCTTCTTGTTTGGATTTCTTTCGGTGTTTGACGCATTCGGTCAGAAGATATTCGATTTGACCGTTAATGGAGCGGAAGTCGTCTTCCGCCCACTTGGCGAGCTCGTTCCAAAGACTGACGGAGAGTCTTAAGGGAACTTGCTTTTTACTTTTCTCTCTGTTCTCCATAAGCCATCATCCGCCCTTTCCTAATTATTGTCCGCGCTATTTGGACATCCGAAATGCCCGGAGGGTGCTTCCTGATTATTGTCCGCAAATTGTTTTAATAGATAGAACCGCTGTTTACGATAGGCTGTGCATCTTTATTTCCACATAATACCACCAGCAGATTGCTGACCATGGCAGCTTTTCGTTCTTCATCTAATTCAACGATGTCGTTTTCACTTAGTTTATGCAGCGCCATTTCAACCATGCTGACAGCACCTTCAACAATTTTCTGGCGGGCATCGATGATTGCGGCGGCTTGTTGTCTTTGCAGCATGGCAGAGGCAATTTCAGGCGCATAGGAAAGGTGGGTAATGCGTACTTCGAGGATATTAATTCCTGCATCTCTTACTTTTTCCTGAAGTTCTCCTTTCATAATATTGGCAACTTCCTGACTGCTGCCCCGAAGTGATTTTTCGTCACCGCCTTCGTTGGTATCGTAAGGATAACATCTTGCCGCATTTCTTGTTATGGCATCACATTGGATGGAGAGGTATGTTTTATAATTTTCAACATTTAAGACAGCCTTTGTGGCATTTTCTACTTTCCAGATCACAACGGTACCAATCTGAATTGGATTACCCAATTCATCATTGACTTTTTGTTTTTCATTATTTAGAGTCAAAGTTTTCAGAGAAATCTTTTTACTGGGTTGACCGCCTGCTGTAATGTTCAGGGAAGCATTTCCGGTATGTACCGGCTGCACATAACTTTTTACCGTGGGATTAATGGCAGTACAGAAAGGGTTTACCCAAAAGTATCCGTCTTTTTTCAAAGTCCCGTAATAGTTACCAAAGAGTGTTAATACAAGCGCCTCATTAGGGTTAATTAATTTCAAACCGCCAAATGCAATGCAGGAGGCAATAAAAATAACAATACTCAATATTATTAAAATCACAACAAATGAAACTTTTTCGAAGGCAACTATTCCGAAAATAAACAGTGCAGTGCTTCCGATTAAACCAAGAATGCAGAGTAAAAGCATGAATATGCCGTTCATAGGTTTGAGAGCTTTATCTTCCTGATAATGATTTTTGACTTCCATAGTAACTCATCCTCCTTTTGATGATTAGATTAGGATGAAAAACAAGTTTTTCATCCTAACGCTATGACTGCGCCTTTACAAGTAAATGGAGCCATAGTAAAATGATATCAATTTGATATCATTAATATACCATTAAAAGGAAGTAATGTCAATATAATTTATTGACTAATTGGCAGTTTTTTGCAGCCTGATCGGCAGTACTCGATCACGGAGGGATCAGCGAAGTGGCAGAAGTCGGAGAACAGGGGGTACGGGGCATGGACTGAAATCCATGTGGCATGGGTAGAAAGCGATTGAATTTATTCCGCAGATGCAGTATAATAATTATAATATTTGTGTATTTTATTTCTTAATATTGTTAATGCCTATATTGATGAGGTTACAAGATTATTCGAAGCGGAAGGAGTGCGGACTTATACAAAATCGGAGCGGCATGGATTATGCCTGCCGGCACTAAGAAGCCCTCAGACCTGCGTGTTAATAGCGGTAACCACAAAAAACGAACGAAGGGAAGTTTGCCAGTTGGCTGAGATCAATTCGGACAGTAAAAAGAACGGACACGAAATAAATCTTTCATCCTCAAACGATAGAACCAGAGTCGTAAATATAAAGAAACTGCGGCGGGATAGCTTACCGTATATCATGGTTTGGATTTTTTACTATGCCTGGGTTATCGGCTTTACCACTTGGTGGACAGGTATTCCGGATGCGGGATCGGCCTTCAGCACGGATCTTCGCAGCGTGATTCATATAACAAATCTTATTTCATCGGCCGTTTGCATTTTTATTTTTAAAAAGCATTGGTTTTCCTTTACCGCACGAATCGGCGCCATCGCTATAATCATTACATTAGGACTATATCTCATCGCGCCGTCGCCGCATGTAAAAGCACTTGCGGCTCTTCTCTTAGGAGCCTCGCTTGGCTGTATGAATATCAGCGTACTGATTCCGTTCACCTTTGTGCTCAACAATACGGAAAAGCTTTGTGCAGTTGCGGCAAGCCATATGCTCAGCAGTGGTATATCTGTTTTTCTTACCGGTCATCATTTAAGCGTACATGCGGATATGTATATGGCCTGGTTCATTCTTCTTATTTCTCTCATAATGGTTCCTTTTTTCCGGCAGCGGCACTTATCTGCTCTCGGAGAAGATAAACCAGTCATCGGCAAAGATGTCCGGCCTGCGATGGCATGGACGGTCATTGTCGGCGTGCTTGGTGCGGTTCTGTTTCTTGGGGCTGGAAAGGCGTTACTCAATACCTATGCTGGTTCTGCGGCTGCCGACGCTGCGCAATGGTATTACGTGGGCGGAATCGTGGGCGGTATGCTGTCCGTGTTGATATTCGCTTCAATCAGCAAAAGCGTACATATGGTTTTGAGCATTCCTTTCGGCTGCCTCGCAATCGGGCATTTATGCAACGCCTTTGGCGGGCAGGTGCCGGGCATGGAGACGGTATTTGGAGTCTTGCTTGGTATTGGGACGACTTTAGGCATGAGCAATACCTACTACATACTCGGCGTTGTCGGCAAAAAGTACAACAGCATGTTTTTTTTACGAATATCTATTTTGATCATTGGTATATGCGGTGGAATCCCAGGTGTTTTGATAGGAAATGGTATAGAACACATGAATACATTGCATATGTCTATAATTGTATCGATTGCCTTATCAATCGCAGTCATTTTGGTTCTTGTTGCTTCGCCGACGATTGCGCGCATTCTCTTCAATGAGAATTGGGCGAAAGATATCGTGCGCTGTGAAATCACGGATCCCAAAGAAATCCTAAAGCATATCAAAAATGTTGACCGCTTTGAAAATTATAGCCTTACTCCCCGTGAAAAGGAGGTCTGTGCCCTGCTGCTCAATGCCCATACCCTGCGGCAGATTGCAGGGGACTTAGGCATTGCCTACTCGACCGTGAATGTACATTACACGAATCTGTATCGGAAACTCGGTATTAATAGCCGGGTGGAGCTTTTAGTGAAATTTGGCGTATTGGAATCAGAAAAAGAGGAATAGCCGCTAAACCCACAATTTTAAAGCCTTTATTAATCCGCATCCCTAGTTTTAGGGATGCGGATTTTGCTTTTTTTGCCAATTAGATAGAACTACTGAATAGCCAAAACGCTTTTTTGGAGTAAAATGAAGATAGAAAATGCAGGGGGTGGGGATAAAATGAAGTGGCTTCATAAATTGAAAACGATTGTCAAACCGGTCGAAGAACAGCGGGACAAAAACGATGTTCGGGATGTTGCCGACGAAACGATGCAAAGCGCAAAAAAAATGGTGCTGCCTCTTGCTGTAGAAACGGATGCACTGGTGCGGGAAGCTTCACCACTCTCCAGCCTCACGCCACGGGAGCGGCAAGTTTTCAATCTGCTGATACAGGGGCAGACGCTCAGCAAAATCGCAGAGTCATTGGGCATTAAATATACGACTGTCAACAGCCACCAAAAAAAAATATATAAAAAACTCAACGTGAACAGCCGTGTGGAGTGTATTTTGCGATATGGATTAAAAAAGGATTGAAGGGAGGGAAAATTGTGACTTGGATTGGCTGGTTGGATCTTTTGTCAGGTAAGAATGCACACTCTAAGAAGCCCGATTTCAAGCCTCTTTCGGGAGACGAAAACAACGACGAATTACGAAGGAGGGTAAGTGTGCTGACACCTGATGAGGTTCAGGTTTACAAATGGCTGAGAGAATCATATAGTCTGCGTTGGATAGCGGAAACGCTGATGAAAAAGCAGTCCGAGGTGCGGACGCTTACCAAGCAGGTTTGCCGCAAGCTGGGTGTGGGCAATACTCGCGGCGTCATCCGTTTTTATGCCATATTGGATAAAGACGGCCCTGAGCCTGTTGTACCCGATGATCCCAATGATTTGTAGAGAAATAGGGGTAAGGTTGGCTGGGGCAGACAAAAGGGGGAGGTATAAAGTATGGCCTTTTATAAACAGCCCTGTATCCACTGCAGGATATTGATTGAGCGGGATTCACGCTTCTGTCCCGGGTGCGGGTCAAGGAATCCATTTAACTATCTTTGTCCAACATGCCTGAGGATTATAGAAAAAGGTGACTCCATTTGTGCGGGTTGCGGGCGCCCGCTCTATTTGACCTGCCCTGCATGTAAGGGACGAACGTTCATCCAGGAGAAATGTGAGTGCTGCGGGGTCAGCCTTATGATCGTCTGCGGCAATCCCCGTTGTAAGCAGCTGCAGTTTTTCGAGAATGAGAAATGCACTGCCTGCGGAAAAAAGATTAAGAAGAAATGAGGAAAAGAATTCTATGCTAAGTGCTTTCACAAGAAACTATGAAGACAATTCTACCGAGGCGGGTTTCCAGTTCACCTTTTACTGTGATAACTGCCGGGACGGCTATAAGAGCTCGTTTATTCAGTCCGAAACGTATAAGAAAGGCAAAGGGATGCGTGGGATCGCACAGGGCGCAAGCATTTTGGGCAACCTGATCGGCGGCCGGGCAAGCAGTATCGGCTGGACGGTCGGGCGTGGCGGCGATGTGCTGTCGGAGCGTTTCACCGGGCAAAGCCCTGAATGGCAAAAGGAGCATCAAAAAGCCTTTGAATGGGTGCAGAACGAGGCGAGGCAGCATTTCCACAGGTGCCATTCCTGTCAAAAATATGTCTGTGACGCTTGCCTGAATGAAGATGAGGGACTATGCGTCTCCTGTGCGCCAAGGCAGGAGATATATGTCTCGAAAACGCGCGCCGACGCCATGCGGCGCAATATAGACGAAGCGGGACAATCGGCGCATGTCTGGCAAGGCAAAATAGAGAGCAAAACGATCGTCTGCCCATCTTGTGGCAAACCGGCAGGCAGCGGCAGGTTTTGCAACAACTGCGGCGCGTCGATGGAGCTTGCCGTATGCTCGCAATGCGGTGCAAAAAATGCGTTGAACGTGCGGTTCTGCAACAATTGCGGCACTTCGATGACCGCTCCCGTTACTGGAAAATGTTCCGCTTGCGGACAAGATAACCCGCCAGGAACAAAGTTTTGCGGTGAGTGCGGGACAAAATTGGAATAGCAGGTGAGTTCAATGTCTTTAGAATATGCAGGCGAGGTAGCGTCTGCGGCAATCAACGGCGAAGTGAAGCTCTCTATTGAAAAAGACGGTCTCACTATGACAGCGCTGTTTGAAGTATACCATATCCCCTACGCACTTATCGCGGCCTTTGAGATGCGGGATTACACCATCCGCATCTTGACGGAGAGCGGGGGCTTTACCATCATGCGCCTCGGCAACGCCTGCGAAGCGTTCCACGACGAGCTGTACGCCGCCTATAATGCAAAGGTACGAAAGGCACTGTTCGTTCAGGGCAAGCCCTTATTAGAAACGCGCGGCGAGTATCGATATTTCGAAGGCAATAAAAGCGTGCAGGGGACCGCACAGATAGAAGTCCATGAAAATTGTGTGCTTATCCTGCCGCCCGATGAT
>Ga0153953_1000371_pt1 | contig 15728 bp, 19 predicted proteins | sample TSNJ037MetaG_FD_104718 | JGI IMG/M metagenome (GOLD analysis project Ga0153953, IMG submission 104718) | Attine ant fungus gardens microbial communities from New Jersey, USA - TSNJ037 MetaG | ecosystem: Host-associated > Fungi > Mycelium > Unclassified | place: USA: New Jersey, Wharton State...
ATTTCTCGGAACAGTTGAGCACACAACTTTCCTGGAAGCACGTTAGAATTGGGTAGAGTACACACCGCCAAAATGACTTACTTCCTTTGACGACAGCGCTTTACTTGTGAAGTCATTGCAACATGTATTGAAACATTTTTCCACAACTGTTGCGTACATACGGAAGAAATCTTGCATCTGCCACACACGTTTGAGATTCTCGAGATTTCAAACAAGAGAGATACAACATACCTGCTTCTTTTCAATAATTTTGTTCATTTGCGCTTGCTCTGCGCTGTTGAAGTTTGAAAAATCCATGTCAATGAAGAAACGTGAAGCGCTGCCTTAACCTTGGCCAGAAATCTCGACGTCAGGCATCACGTGCACATGCCAACAAATTGCACTTCGATATCATCCGTCGAGTCAGAATCATGATAATTCGATTATTTCTCTTGTCCTCGTCCAGCTTGACCTCACTTTCTCGCAAAAAGAAAAAAGAAAGAAATACAGATATTATCTTTCTACCGACACTCGCAAGTCACCAACTCTCTTTCAGTGGATAATCAAAGTATGGCGATGCCCGTCAAAGAAACTTTATACCGTCTTGAAAACAGACGGGTCAAGTCAACTCGACCTCTGATCCCTCCACAGATCCTGCAGGAAGATCTACCACTGTGAGTAATCTAAGATCAATCACGCACCTTCGCCGACATCACTCGTGTAGCACTCCTTCAGCTGTTCAGACTGTTCTCGGGGGACGTTCGGCTACTGAAAGTATTCTTCATAGTGAAGATGATCGCCCTCTCGTAGTTGTCGGGTAAGTTGTTAAGTTGTACTGTCCACCATTATATACCCTCATCCTGATTTTTGTTCCTCCCTTTTCAGGCCTTGCTCCGTGCACAACGTTGATTCTGCACTTGAGTACGCTCGCAAGCTGCGTGAATATGCGGAAACTGCAAAAGACGATCTCCTTATCGTCATGCGTGTCTATTTTGAAAAACCCCGCACTACTGTTGGCTGGAAAGGTCTGATCAATGATCCAGACCTCAATGGTAGTTTCCAAATCAACAAAGGCCTGCGCATTGCACGCGGCCTCTTGCTTGAAATTGCAAACATGGGTCTTCCAGCCGGTTGTGAATTTCTTGATACGATTTCTCCGCAATATACGGCGGATTTGGTTACTTGGGGCGCTATTGGTGCGAGAACGACGGAGTCACAGGTTCATCGAGAACTAACTTCGGCTTTGTCGATGCCTACCGGATTTAAGAATTCGACAGACGGAAGTATTGGAATTGCTGTTGATGCATGTCGTTCTGCTAGGAGTGGACATGTATTCCTCTCGGTAGGGAAGGAGGGTTTGAGCAGCATTGTTGAGACTGAGGTATATGGTTTTCATCATTGAGCTTCGATTTTTAAGGTCTGACTTTCCGCTAAAGGGAAATCCTGACGTTCATGTCATCCTTCGAGGAGGTGCTAAAGGCCCCAATTTTGCAGCGGAGTTTGTCCGCGATGCTGGACAAAAGCTTGACAAAGCCGGCCTTCTTCAAAAAATCATGGTGAGTGTCTTGTTTTACATTCGTACTCCCCGCAACTGACGGTTTGGATAGATTGACTGCAGTCATGGGAACAGTCAAAAACAGCATCACAAGCAGGTCGAAGTTGCTGAGAACATTGTACAGTTCCTTTTTTGCTACCTCTTTGCAGAATTCGATGTCCTGACAATCAATGGTATAGGCTAAGCAACTCGAATCAGAAGATACTGCGGACTATATCATGGGCGTGATGATCGAGAGCAACCTGGTCGAAGGTCGACAAGATATCCCCTCAGCTGGTATGGCTGGTTTGACATACGGACAATCTGTAACGGATGCATGCATCGACTGGAAAACCACGGTTCCAGTCCTTGAACGGTTACGTGAAGGGGTACGTGGACGCAGGAAACAAATTAGGAATGCTACCCAGTAATCAACGCATACCGTTTCTATTGATCGCCTTGCCCTGTAAGCAGTTACATTAACAAATGCTCTACTTGAAGCCGACTTTCGCGTTCTATGATACTGATTTCTTGCTATCGACGGTGACCCCATTTGGGAGCGTGAATAAGTCAGGTCGAATGAGCTCCAGAATGTTCTCAGATATTCAATCAACTTAAATTCTAGAATAAACAAACTCAGACGTCACCGATGTGGTAGACGACTGAGTGAGCCTAAGCGCGGTCCCAGTATTTATACAAGAATGAATGTTTCACAATTGTCATACAAGTAGAGGAAAGAAAAAGAGAGAAACGACGTCACTATTGATCAGTCCTGTCCAATAAATCATACTCCCAATCACTTAATGTCAATATGCAGTTCATTTTTTGAACAATGACAGCGGCGCTCAGATCAAGTACATATGGGTTTATCCGCAAACATATATCTCATTACAAAGACTTGATATGGCCCGGGAAAAAGGCAGCCCCCCCTTTATTTTCTTCGTACCAGGGCACGTCATGAGCTAGAAGTACTCGGACTCTTGGAATATTCAACAACTCTCGCACACGTCGAATGTGTTGCTCAGCTAATTCCTTGTCCTGGTGCGCGCTGCTATGATGATGCCCCGGGTGTCCGCATGCAATGGTAGACTCGCCTGTGAGCAAGTTCCAGTGGTGGGCAGTGTCCCCAGCAAGATAAATCCAACCTCCATCAGCACTTGTGCGCACGAGAAGGTTGATGTGACCCGAAAGGTGCCCTGGAGCATCGATGACGTAGATGCTTCCATCACCATAAAGATTGTAAGCGCAAGGGAAGGGCCCAATCGGTTCCCAATCAACAAGGAACCGTGTCCTCTCGGTGGGGAGGAGGTTGACTGGGAAGGGTGAGTCGGGGTTTGATGGCCAAAAACCGTTAACAAAGAGATCACGGGTGTCACCACCGACTACGAATTCGCTACGAGAGAATGGGGTAGTATCCCCAATATGATCGAAATGTGAATGTGATAAACACACGGTATCGATATCAAGAGGAGACAAGTCTCCCTTTGCCAAAGAATCGACGACATCTTGTGGAATATCGACTTGGTATGTCGTCTTGATCCAGTTGACGATTTGGGATGGAGAGTTCTCCCAATCTTTGCGTATCCCGAGATCAAAGACCAATCTCTTCTTATTCACAGAATGTTGAAGGAGAAATGAAAGGGATGGATTTCGCAGTGGTAATGTTGACGTCGCATTGTCGATAAACATGCTAGGATTTAGATATACGTAACCCGCTTCAAGCGCGGAGACGGTGCAGAATGGTTGATTCTCTGCTGGGGATGGAAGGGCCATAGTAGCCAAGTTCCTATACCTTGTGATGCGATTGGTGGTGGGATAAAAGTCAGCGACCCTTGAGCGTCCTATTTATCATAGGCTAAGAGCCCGAGAAAATGCTGGATTCTGAATGGAAACGAAGGCAGGCATGAGAACAATGTTCTCATGCCTACCTTCGTTTCGGATCCAATACTGCTCATGCTTGAGAATGTGCTGACCCACGAATCTCACTCGAAAGCTATTTTGCGTTCTATTGATGTCATCTTCAAAATTAGACTCACGTTATCAAGAAATATTTATGGCTGGCTGTCTTACTCCAGCAACCTCCCTATGTTTTTTCCGCCCGCGTTAGTTGTGGTATAATCAGGGTGCCCAACTTGTCATGTCATTGTATCGGGGAGATCGGGACATAGATGTGAGCGCATATGTCAAATCTGCGCGTTTCAAATTGACGCCTGTAGGACTATGACCTTGTCCAAGAAATTGGAAGCGGTACTAGATCAATTGTCCACAAGGCCGTATGCCGACGAGGACGACTTTGTTCCCGAGTTTTTGCGATAAAGGTGACCAACTGTCGCAAATCGTGGCTGCCGTTGTCTTATTTGTTGGATAGATTCCTTATCCTGGAAGTGAACTCTCCGACGAAGCCAGATACCCCCGCTACCTAGAACTGCATCAGGAACTTCACCATCCAAACATACTTGCTTTGTACTCGGTGATTCCGCCAGGCATACAAGTCACGGAATACTGTTCACTGGGAAGCCTTGTAGAGGTTACGGGCTCTAAGCCGCTCTCAGAATCCAGCATTTTGCGCATTCTAAGGGGCCTCACTAATGCATTTGCGTATCTCCACGATAGGTTGATTGTTCATCGGTCGATTCAGCCTGCCTTCATTTTACTAGATTTCAATCAAACACCAGTATGCGGTTCGTTTCCGTCATTTGTGTTCTGAATCACTAATGAAGTCTCAGAAACTGTCACATTTTGAGAGCTCTTTTCGATTTCCTTCGGAATGCTCTCTTGTAAACCCTTGCATCACGGGATACACTGCACCGTAAGTACTGGGTTGTTTTGTTATGCGTAGCTTATTTGTCCGTCTCAAGAGAAATCATCCGAGGGGAATCAGGAAGCTTTTCCTCAGATGTTTGGTCCTTGGGCTGTGTAGTTCTCTATATGCTCTCTGGAAAGCCACCTATCGTGTGTTTCTGTCTCGAAACATGTAACTGTCTTTGACAAGTATGTTTGATTTCAAGGCTCCCAATAGTGACTCCATCTCTGAAAGGTACGCTTGCAGTTCAGCACTTCGCAATATCGTCTCCAGTATGCTTTGCCAAGTTTGTTCCCGTTTTTCTGCCTTCCTAACCAGAGGCTCATCTTTTGCAAGTAGCAACCTTCAGAGCGCATATCAGCTAGCATTTTAGTATCGTCCATAATTTCTCATACACACCACAATATTCCTCCGGAAAGAGCAGGTGCCACCCTCGGCGCTGGCAAGGATCACGCAGCAAAACCAGTTATCCCTCCTCGAGGCACTGGGAGTTATCTGAGAGAGCGGCGCGTTTCATTCGAGGGTATCGAGCATCAGCGATTCAAACAATTATTACCCGGTAATACTGAGGGTGCAATTCAGGGGTCCTATCCTCCGAGGCGGATTGTGTCGGATCCAATCACACTCAGGATGAATCACAGAACTGATGGACACCCGTTCTTGAAAAAATCGGCTCTAATGGAGCCGGATGCCAAGAAATTCTCGGATAAAGCCGTTGGTAATCCTTCCGAAGATGTCAAAGCCCTGGAAGCCCAGGGAAATGTTGAGAAGCTTCCCTTTATTGATATATCATGTCTCAAGCCCCAATCAGTCAAGTGTAAGGAGATTTTCGTCTCAGTACTCAAGAACAAGCATGTCCTCGTCGAATTGAGTGACGTCTCAAAGAAGGAACTAGGGATTAAGACCATGGTCATCGATACTCTCCAAGATCAAGTAGAGCCCTGCATCCTCGTTCCTATTTGGATCCTTACATCTTCATAGATCAAATTGTACGGGGATTTGGTTTCGGAGGATCACTCACGCCACAATCCCCTGAAAGGTAAATATACAAGAGAAAATCTTCCAGCCGATCTCAGAAGGTTTTATCAACTGGCTTCGGGAGCGATCGGCCAAATGCGTAAGCGGACGCCCAAGGTGTGTTATCTTCTCACTCTTCTGCTATTTTGACTGAAGGAGTCAAGCTCGTCGCTTACACAAGTGATGGAAAATTCTCTTTAATGACGAATGGTCCTCCTGGTGATGTTGAAGTATCGCTCTCCCAACTTGCACCGTTTAGTGCATGTGATACCTGGTCGACCGATGGTGATGAATCTATCCTCCGTGTCCGATACTCCCGAGATGAAGGCTTGATTGAATTCAGACGATTCATTGGGGGACAAGACGGTAAATTCTGGACGAGGAAATGCATGATGTCCGTCTTCAATCCTGCAGAAATTTCTCAGACTGAGTGGGCTAGACTCGACTCGACTGAAAAGGCTGGGCTGGAGCGGCTGATCCAGTTCTCAGAGGCTAGCAAGATCATGAACCTGGATACAAATTTCAGCGCTCAACAGCTGTCAGCACCATCATATGCCGGGACTAGCAAGCACCGATGACCAGCCATAGTTACCTTGGCTTCTTTAATACCTCGACGACCAACCAAACTTCGTTCAAGCCTATCGCGGAATTTTCCACGAGCTGAAACTCAATCATGAATCTCTCCAGGGCTTTTCCTCAACCAAGGTTCCCGTTTCTTCGTGTTCTTTGTAGCCTTTCAGGTATAAAAAAATCCATCTAAACTGATATTTTTCACATGTCGACCTGCGTTACCTCCTTTATCCCTGTCACAATGACTGAAATCCCCGTCCTTGAGCCTGCACCATCATCGCGCTTTTACTTCTTTCCTACGGTTCCGATACCCCAAAATGATAATTTGTTGTTTACGCTCAGATATCTCTTGATATATGGGAATGTCCCGTGAATCTACTCGACTGCAAGTGGCTATTGATTTATATACAACATCTCCGGGTCTCCAGGGATTCCATTTCTTTGATAGCCCTGTCTGTATATCATGAAAGAAACAACCACCGCTGACAGAGGTCAAGCTGAAAGGGAAGGTTGGTTAGTGTTCAAAATCTCCTGCTCATGAGATGATCCCTTGGGAGTCAAGACAAGTAAGTGGATGTACACAGCTACGTATGTTTAACTCAGTAGTTGCTACTTTGGCTTTATCTTGCCTGCAGACGGGTGATAATCTCTTACTTTGTGTTTTGATTGGGTTATTTTTGTGATCACTACAAGAGGAATTATTGTTCTCATGCGGCTGCAGCCCATACGCTCATGAGTGATCCTAATCTTCGAATCTATAACGGCAGTTTCCTCCCCACTTCAGTGCCCAGGGTTATCTGTCAGATTAATCTGCCGATAGTAGGGACTTCCGCTATCTGTTTGAATCGGGTCGCTGAACACTCAGGACAATCAGTAACGCCACGATGCTTTTTTGCGGTACTCTTTCCCAATGACGTGGAACCGACAATATCAAACCATTAGGGAGCTGTAGAACATCGTGAAAATCCACTCGACTACAGAGCAACCCCGTTGGAAGCAAGACAGCTGACACGTACCACTGTCTTAATAATCTCCAGTCGCTACTTCTCGATCAGATATATCCATTGTTGCAGAGTCCCTTTGCTGACTAGCGATCTGAATTCAGTCTCAATCATCTACTTTCTCTACGCTGATAAATCAAGCGTCCTGTTTGATTTATGGATAAAAATGGTACATTCATAAAGTTATTTTGGCGCCCTATCCACAGACAGAAAAATTGCCAACTGATGGATCATGGTCACTGATGCGATCGTCAAAGGATGGAGACCAGCTATTAACGTGAATGTGCTCTATGGCCGCCTTGTCCTTGTATTCCTCGATGGCGGGAGACACGAAAACGTGATCGAGTTGCTCCGAGTTTTGGTCAAAAACGTAAGTATATCGTTCCACAGGTGGAATATCGACCATTTCATCGAACTCAGTCAGGAGTTTTGTAAGCGGTGCAAATACAGACCGAGTCTGGATAAACTCGTTGAAATCGCCGGCTATAATTATCCTCGCTTCGGGATCGTGGTCAAGCATGCCGGCAACGAAATCCTATCGTAGATTTTCAGTCCCAAGGTCTTAACGGATGACCAGTCACCTACGGCCACTATACCAACTTGTTGCCCGCGAGTGTCAACGGGTAAGTTGACAGGAGGTCTGGCATCACCTTGCGTCGAAGAACTGCCACCTTTAGAGCTGAGGTGGACATTGATAGTATAGAATTCCTGTCCACTAGATGTTCGCCAACCAGCCACAAGAGGCTTGCGTGTGGAATGCCATGCTGTATTTGTAGGATCGATGCGACCAGGATTCAGGCTTGGGAAATCATCCACCTGAATGTGCTATCCACTGGTTGTAGAACAAGCCTCACCTCAGCGCTAACCCCTGGGTATCATTCCTGACCTCGATGGGATCCAGCGATCCACCTACTGGTATACCAGGAATGAGCTCGAGTTTTTCTGGTCGATAACTTGATGACTCAAGTCAAGACATAAGACAACTTAAAAGGTGGGAGGAGGCTTACAGGAAAACTGTTCGGATATTCCCACCAGGAACCCCACCATCTTGTCCATCGACAGGGTCAATCTGAGTATAATTGTACTTCACACCACCGATCATTTCAATAGCATTGATCAAAGTTGTCAGGGTCACATCTGCTGCAACGGTCCCATCGTTCGTCTCGCCGGAGTTATCTTGGATTTCTTGGATGAACAGTAGGTCGGGAGTCCTCATAAGATCGACTATATGCGAAGCAACGTCGGGGATATGTGTCGAGGTTGGTGCCATGTTTTCAACCTGCATACAACTCAGTTACAACCCAAGTGAAGATGCAAAATGGGCCCGACATTATAGTCACCGAAAGTCACGGTGCAGGGGTCATGGTCATTTGGCAAAATTCTGGTAGGAGAGATTTCGTCCCCGGGCCTCGAGATGATCTGAGGAGCAGTCAATGGAAGCACGTAGAAAAAACCGAATCTTCATAGAATTTCAGGAAAGTCCTCAACAGACTCAGGACAAATGTAAACTCACTGATAAACGATGGGGCCTGTGATATCGGTCAAGCCAACACCAACGGCCATGGCAGGGTTCTTCGTTCCATCAAGAGGAGAACCTATGATGATAGTTTCGGGATTTCCATCTGGTATTCCATCGGGGCCTTTGTTGGATTATGAGTGCGCGAAGTTGACGTGGGAAATGCCTCCCTACCGAAAGTGATAGAGATACCTCCGCGACCATTTTTACCAGTCACTGGCCAATCACCATAGACCCAGAATTCCCCAAACTGGTTCTCAAAGTTGGTAGCAAAAGGGTTGGGAACGGTGACAATCTGCCCTTCTAGGCTTTCCCAGAAATCCATGCCATAGAGGTGGGGTTGTAGTTCAGCATTCACTGTGTCGATATGGCTGGCATTGTTGGGGACTGAAAGAAAGCCATCATCCCCAATATCAAGGGCAGACAGATATTGAGTAGGTGGACTGCGATCTCTCCCGAGGACGACAATAGGGAAGGTGTTGTTCGAAGATTGAACAACAATGTTGGTTGGAGAGTTAATTTCAGTCCCGAAAAGATTGTTAGGGGAGCTGCTTGAACGAAATTCCTCAACCTTCCCGTCAAGACTGATCAGGTCGCCCACAGTGACTTGTTCAAGGACTGAAACTGAAGTTGTAAAGACTTGAATACCATTGGAGATACGGTTATCCTGAGGTTTGCTTCCTTCAAGGAGGTAGAATCCATTAGAACCCTAAAATACAGCTAAAAATGATTTCTGACAATAGAGTTACCACTCACTTTGGCAGTCACTATACCTGTGATATTCTGAACCGACTGGCCAGAAAGAGGGCTCAGGTATCGATCACCTTGAATATCGGAGATTGTGGTGCCTGAGATTGCTGAAAACCAAGTGGCGGCAACTAAGAACGAGTGAAGTCGACCAATCACGAAATTCATGGCACTTTGAACGATTTTGAACTGGGAACAAACCCCTTGGAGGATCTGTGAGAAGGGTGCATGTGTTTCTTAAGTATCTCGCCGGCCGGCATAGAAGAGGTAGCACCGTTGGAACATATGTTAATACATCCACTGCCATTGGCTGGATCTTATTCACGTTCGACGTTTGAGCGTTCACTCCCTAGTTTCTTGGTTTCTGATCGTTCTAGCTATTGTTGTTATTTTGCTGCTGTTACTTAGTGGATACCAGGTAAAAGTCTGGCCGACCGAAGCTTTCGAGTGCCAAACAACTTTGGCCAAATTCGAATTTACTGGCCTGTCAAGATGGCTAAATAGAACTCCAGTAAAGCCCCAGCAAAGCTGATATACCCTTTTGCGGAATTATCATATTTCTGTGATCTCTATACGATGCATAAAGAGGAGTATTTCCGCAATTTCGGCACCTGCTCTGGATGATTGCATGAAATGGACTTAATGATGTGCTAATCTGTGAATCAGATATTTTTCTGGTGTAAATTTGGTTGGCTGGTCGAATTGCGAGCTTGATGTTTGCGAACTTGAGAATTCACCACACAACCGTTAGGGGCCTCAACAAAATTCAGCCCATTGACAGATAGGATGGTCCTAACCTTTTTCGAGCATTCTTCTATGCATTCTTCTATGTCTATGGATGTGTTTCACATTGAATTCAGGCCATAAGTACAACTTAAAGGCTCAGAACTGAAAAAAAGTGATAGAGCGAGGCTGGATCCCTCTGATAACCGTATTTTGTTGGTCGCACTGTCCAACTGGCAATCCTTCCAACTCGAGAGTTGACAGGTCTGCCCAGTTGCTGCTTCCTGCACCCAAACCTCCAATAGGAGCCTGAATTTCAACTTCTGTGGAGTCTGGAACTAGCTCCTGTGTAAAGATGCAACATATGGAGTCCGTCATCTCCTGCTGCAGTCGGGTCATTGATGTCTCCTATCTCATGTGAGAAATCATCAAGGATTGCCTAACCTCTAGCCATTCTCGTAGGAGCCAGGATTCTCTCTTAGCTGCAAGCACCACACATACCATTAGGACTTGGTGATAGTATCAAGAGAAGACATCTGCTAGTTTCCCAAGACAGCAACAGGAACAATTGTGTGAAAGAATTAGGGGAAATCTATATGCGGACCTCGGTCGCTTCCTTTTTTGAAAGTTTATGAACATCTTGTTCTGCAGATATCGCGTCAGGATTTCAAGGTAATGATAATCGAAATAAGGCTCACGAATACCCCATACATATGCACGAAGGTCAAGGAATTCTGTCATGAGGGCTCAAAACAAAACAACTGCAGTTGCGGAGAGATAGTAAAACTCACCAACATGCAGTCCATCGTACAATTTCTTTACCTCAGCTCTTACGCGAGCGATATCGTCTTTTGGGGCCGAAACTTCACCCAACGCTCTGAGATCCTTCTCAACTGCCTCAATTCGCCTGACGTGAGCGGAAACCTTGAGTCAGATACCAATGTCAGCCGCAAATTGTTATTTTGTGCGTGTGTGTATCGACCTTCTCGGTGGTCAGTCTCAGTTCCTCGACACTAGCCTGCAGCGTAGCTGAAGCCTTCTGATATTCATCCAAGAGGTGATATGCGGCATATGAGGAGGCAAGAGAAAATCCAAAAAGAAATCCAAAGATTCTGTCAGCGCAATGTTGAGTTTTTCCAAGCACATTGAGCTGAAAGTTGGACATACCCTCCTCGAATTCCACCGACAGGTTTCCTTTGGGTTGGGATGATATTTTCTTCCCTCACAATGGCTGAACTAGTCAGAGATCGACGACTTGTGTAACGGACCGCAGCGGTGCGCAGAGGATATGCGAAACGGAGGCTTGAGGCCATTGAAGCCCTGCTCGACGTTGTGAATGTCAACGCCGAGCGACCGTGAATGTTTTCCAGTGATCACGTGTTACTGAAGTTCCAAAATAGTTCGAAAATGGCTCTACTCTTGATCGTGTCGTCGCTCTTCAGTCAAGATGTCATCCAGTCAAGGGCCAAAACGCAAAAATGAGGCAGACGAACTGACAGGACGTGAGAAGAAGAAGCAGAGAATGAATGTAGCAAGGACAATTCCTGTTCAGCCTTCTTCAGTGGTCCGCCCTGGGAGTGGTGTAGTAAATGGTGCGTATACATCACTTCATCCAGGAGTTTCAACTGATGTTCAAGCAAGGAATGGTCTGTCTGCCAAGTGCGATCGATGTCGAAAAGTTTGCTGAGGTTTGTGAAATACAACCACTCGATCCCCATAACTTACACACCGATAGGCGAGAGCATTCGAGATCGATGCCATGGAGAAGGCCATAAAGACTGCAAGGTATTCAGATCGGTTTTCCTGGCTGCTAGTTTGACAGCAATAATTCAAGTGGCGCCTCAACACAACGAGCATGGCAGGCTCTTCCCAGGCATCTACGTCGTAGAGCTGCAAGCCACGATGTTCGTCGTGTCCCTGCGCGGCTCAGAGAAAAGGCCAGAGCAGAGGTAAGCAAGATACGACTTGATATACTTGGCTAGTCTTATCTTTTTCTCTTTCCATTAGATGGATCCCATGCGAAAGAAACTTCTTAGTCGGAAACTGCCAAAGGCAGGAAGGACAAAAATAATCTCAAAAACCACCTCATTCCTGAAACGACAACGTATAACCATCTAGCATGCAGTGTAATAATTGTACTGACTTTCCTTCAGGCAACAAGAATTGGCTTGAGACTCACCTCTGGCATGCTAAGCGAATGAAAATGGAAACCATGTGGGGTTACCGATTGGTATGTCTCGATTATAGTGCTAATTTCATGAGACTGACGTCGTGATAGGCAGTTCATCCCACGGAAAAATCTTTCCGCCCGTCACACCGGGCTTCAATCCAAGGCTCTATTCTTCATGACGCCTCTTATTTTGCTACACTTGAAATGAAAGGGCCTAAACCTGTACTTATAGCCATTCTTGAACTCGTCTGTGATCTACAGGGACCGAGTCCTGGTGCCGTCCGGTGGGTATACCGTCAATATGTTAATTTCTCTCTACTTATCACAGATTAATTCGAAGCTGGGTGACTGGTTCTCGTGTTTTCAGTACTCATATATATGAGTGTAAAGCATATCCTTTTGGTTTGATTGGATCTACTACGATCATGTGGCGCCCTGTAAATTCCCAGACGGGACAATGCAGATTTAGTGTCCCACAGAAGGATCAGAGAACAACTGTCGAGGGGCAGAACACGGTTTCCTCCGAAGCCGGTAAAAATCAGTCGAGAACACTGTGGCTGCGTTTTCATCCGCTTATATTTGATGATGTCACTCGGGAACTACGAAAAGCTACATCTAAGGTTCTCGCTCGACTAAGTGACGAGACTGAAGTTGAGATCGCGGATATAAGAGAACAAGTCAATGCATTTGAGATAATGGGGCCCAAGTCAAGTCAAGTGCTCAGAGGTGCATTGACTGCAGTCAATGGAGACGATAGACCCGATTTCAAGATGGTTCGTACATCCATCTATTGAGGAACTGACATGCTCTATTTTATCGACTCTTCTAGTTTTGGTCATCTTTATCCAGGGTTCAAACACCTGGTTCAATCCCTCGGGGTACAGTAATTGGATTCACTGTAATTGATCCAAGGTTGAAGTATGTATTTTGTCCCTAGTCCTGCCTCATCACTTACCGCAATGCAGCTTTCCTCCAAAGAATGCACATATTGAGTACAAAGAGGAGACGGTATCAATTTTCCCTAGCGCAGATCTTGCAAGAAGCGATATATGGGAACAAGACATCCGCAAAACGTTGTCAAAGCCACGTTACAAGAAAAAGGATCTCGACGAACGTCGTGCCAAGGTCAGTGTACTTTTCCTTTTCGACCATTAGCCATGTTCCTTCCTGAACTAGATTCGACATAGAACCTCGTGCCTGGAACTGCACTCATCCCCACACAAAAAGACAATTGCATACCCTTAATTCTCATCCGACGCACGCTCGAAACTCCGGGCGCAGAGAGTCGATCAATCCATGGCTACACCCTCCTACTTCCTGCCGGATGGTCAATGGCATTCTGGAATTCTCTTATATATACTGGGACTCGAGTTGGTGGACAGCGCGAACGGCAAACCCAGGCTTATGAAGCTGGTACAGCTTATTTTCCTCGAGACTATCCTTCCTCCTCTGCCTACAAGGAGTGGGCGGCGAAAAAAGCAAGTGAAGAGGAAGCGGTCTGGCTCGGAAAGCCCCCAGCAAAGAGAGTCAGCTATGGAAAGTTAGGCGTGAGGAGCCCTTGGCAAGCAGATTGGGAGGTCGTCCTCGGGTTGAAGGAGGCTGAACCCTTCATCCAGCCCCAAGCCGGGGCAAAATCAAACAACAAAAAGAATGGAAAGAAGGATAAGGGTCAAGCCGAGGAGTTCGCAACAACTCAAAGAGGTGATGACCATGTGGATGATGCGCGGGCTGAAGATGATCAAATTCTTATTGGCATATCTAAGGACTCGAAAGGTATGGAAATCTGTGAGCCGGAAGTGAAACCCTGGCTCTTTCGATGTTTTGATGTAACTCGAATACTTGAGCTACTTGATCAAGGCAATCCTGGTTCAGAACTCCTTGCTGAAATAAATCGATTGCGTCAAAAACGGTCATTTGAGCCCCTCAGCTCTTCAATTACTGGGGACGATTTGCTCAATCATGCTTTGGTGAATGTAAAAGTGATCATGTTCAGGGAGGGCGTCCCAGAGGACATGGCTATGATCTACCGGGTTTCAGACGAGGAGGCTACAATGTGGGAACAATTGATAGTAGGAAACAGAACAAGGGTCACACCACTACAGGTAGTTCTTGAGCTTGATTGAATTAGAGTGCTTGCTAGCTCATTCCTTGTCTTTAGATGGCCAATAAACGAGCGCCTGAAGAAGATATTATCGGATATGTTACAACAGGTCACTATTCTTTATCAAGAGGAGAAGGCTTTGCCCTTGGTGCGATCCCTTTGATCCGATTTCTAGAATTACAAGCTCAACAACGACGGTATGCCTTCCTACCTCCTCCTCAGGATTACTTCTTATAGTCCCTTAGTCTCCATCCTGGTCAATCGAGAGACAAACTTACCTTTTTCGTCAAAGTACGCAATATTGATGGTCAACAATGTCGCGCAGCTCATCTCAAGATTCTCGAGTACGGGAGCTGGATTTTCAGGCATCAAGGTTCATGATTTGGTCTCAGAGTTACATGAAAAGGCGCGAGGATAGCACATGGATAAAGTGATGTTGGTATCCATGCCAGTGCTCAAGTACGAAAGCGAATAAAGGCAACACCTCCAAAATAATAGTCTCAGATATGAGAGGCAAGGAAAGTGGAGTGAACAATATAAGTACGAGCATGTTCAAAGGATGCAAGATGTGACTCGGAAAGCGGCATTCCCAGTTATGTGATCTTCCATTTATCTACAGCAGCCTGTACTAGTCTGCCCACCTCTGCTTTTGCCTGCTTCTTCGCGCTGGCGGTGATGCCTTCTAGTACGTCGATAGCTCCCGGAGATGTCTGAAGGGGATCAAACTCCAAAACTTGGCCGTTCTTCGTGGGTATCGATACTAGTGCTGAGAACGACCGTGATATCGTAGGCTTAGGCGTTACATATGTCTCATGCAGTGGATGTGTAGTTGGATATCGTGACGTCGAGTGTATTGAGGTATTTTGTGTGGAGATATGGGATGTGGTGGCTTGTGAGGCAGTGTGAGAATCAGACTGGGAGTTCGCGCGACAATGACTATTGAGAGTAGAATTAAATGCGATAGACGGGTCTCTTCGAATGATGATGCTATTTTTCGATCGGGTATTTGATGCTTTTTCATCTGTTGGAGACTGAGATGATTGCAAGGTATGAGTTTCTTCAGCTTCAGCTTCAGCTTGTTCAATGCCTTTGAACCAGCCTATGCCAAATTGGTATGGATTAGCAAGCGGAGATCCATTTATACTGAGCATGCTTTCGTCTCTCCTCGGGAGACGCATGGTTGGTGGTGAACCATTGCTTCCGCCGACACCTGATGGAGCCTTGCTTTTTGGGAACTTGATGGTCTTGAGTGGTAAAGAAGGATTAAAATTTGAGCTAGAAGGGACACGTTTCGTGGGAGATGCAGGCCGCGATGCGGGTCGAGGGTTAGATGAGGTGTACAGACTAAAGGGGGGTCTTGATTTCGTGGGACTAGGTGATGGAGGTAGCCGGGAGACTGTGTTTGACTAGGAGAAAAACCTTAGTACAAGGGGATATTGAAGCAGAGGGGTGGCCAACATACGCCTGTTCGTATTGAGGATTTGTTGGTTGCTGAAACCAGCCGCTTCCGTGGAGTAGCTCCTAGCATCTTTGAGAAACCTGCCATCTTGTTGGGCGATGGAGAAGG
>Ga0153953_1000374_pt1 | contig 15668 bp, 15 predicted proteins | sample TSNJ037MetaG_FD_104718 | JGI IMG/M metagenome (GOLD analysis project Ga0153953, IMG submission 104718) | Attine ant fungus gardens microbial communities from New Jersey, USA - TSNJ037 MetaG | ecosystem: Host-associated > Fungi > Mycelium > Unclassified | place: USA: New Jersey, Wharton State...
ATCCTCTACACCGCCGAGCTGGATCAGATCCTGCGGGACTGCTACAACGCTATTATACAGGATAAAACCGCGATTATTAACAAACTGGTCAAAATCTACTCCTCTATTTCCGGGGGTTCCGACCTGCGGGAGGATGTAGCCAAAACCAAGATGGAGATTGACCGCATCACAGCCATGAAGGACAAGCTGCTGGAGCTCTCAATAGAAGGCCGCCTGTCCAACGCCGAGTTCGAGAAGCGCAACAATTCATTTAACATGGACATTGAACGGTTAGAAGCCCAGCTTGCCAATTATAAGGAACAGGAAGAAAAAAACCGTGCCGTCTCGGCCAATGTGGAGGCCCTGCGTGAAATGATCGCGGGCGAGCTGGATTTCAAGGACGGCTTCCCACCCCAGATCGCCGAGGCTCTGCTGGACAAGGTGGAGGTCTACAAAACCGATAGCAAGAACGAAATCGATCTCAAGGTTTACTTCAAAGTCCTGCCCGAAACTCAGCAATACCGCGTAAACAGGCGGCGCGGCAAAACTTCGGATTGCTACCGTCAATACACATGATGCGCGCCGATATTACCACTGAGATCTCCCCGATTGTAGGCAGTGAGAAGCAGTCAGAGGAGCTGATCATGTTCCTGCTCAACGACTTTGAGGAGGACCCGCAGAAGATTTGGAACTCCAATATCTTTGGCACCTCCCTGCACCAGCTGGTGAACGAGGGGCTGCGCAACAAACTGTACCGCATGCCCGCCGACGCCCGCATCAAGCTGCAGGAGACCATCGAACGCATCATCAACGAGGGATGCGGCGGCCTTGTTTGTATCATACTGTAACTATGGCAAACGGAATTATCGCATTTGCAATAAATAACCGGAATGCCTGACAACCTTGATTGCAATTGCATACAGTAAAGATGCATCTTTGTTTTCCGGTTATTTTCTCCCCTTGCTGTAAATCACAGCTGCCGCTCACTGCGAATAAAAAATCAGCCTGCATGGTTGCGGGCTGATTTTTTATTCCGCGGACAATACCGGGACTGAACACCAAGAAAATTATGCATCTGAAATTAGCGCTTTTCATTTCGGACATTTGCATATATAATAAGGGAGGACGATTATCGCGGGAGGTTGAAAGCTATGTTCTGCCCGAATTGCTTTGCCTATGTTACCGAGAGCGCCATCCTAAAGAGGAAAGTGAAGTCCTACAATGACGCCGATATCGAGTACGAGGCTTTCTGCCCGGACTGCCATGAGCAGATGGGGGTTATGTCCTGGGGTAAGCTGCAGGTGTGTTCCGATCTCAAGGAGCGCTACGAGCAGTTCTTGGTCGACAACGGCTACCTTGCCGGCCCGGAGCAGCAACCGGAAGTCGAGCAGGAAACGCCTTATCTGGACCCGCCCCTGCCCGATATGCCCACGCCCATCTACGATGAGGAGAACATGCACAACGCGGATGATCAGTACGACGACTGGAAGCAGGAGCAGCAGTCCTACAGCTCCGCCTACCCGCCCAGCTATACGCCGGATCAGCTCTCGGGCCACTACTGCCCTCACTGTGGTCATGACTTGCCCAACGACATCAACCTGTTGCCGCGCAGGTACCACCGTGACGGCTGAGTTCCTCCCGCAAAAAGACAGAGAAAAAGCCACCGGTTGCAGAAAGGCTGAAAATTGTGCGGTCTGACACCTTGCAAAAAAGGTGCCAGACCGTTCTTTCGCAAAAGGCAAAGGATATGCAAAATACCGGCAAGAGGCTGATCATGTCCCGTGCTGCGGCATGACAGTATTTTCCTGGCAGAGCCGCCTGCCCGGAGCTCGGTCAAATAGGGTGTCGTGAAAATATTTTGAAAGAAAACCAAATACATCTTGCAAAAACGAGCTTGATGTTGTACAATGAATGCGATCGACTTTTATAATTTGAAAGGAACATGGGTTGCTATGGCAAAATTGAGTGAATTATCGGCGTCGGGGCTGCGCGAGGAGCTCGCCGCCCTGAAAAAGAAATATGAAGCGCTAAAGGCGCAGGGCCTCAAGCTGGACCTTTCCCGCGGCAAGCCGGACGGCGAGCAGCTGGACCTTTCCCGCCCCATGCTGGACAGTGTGAACAGCAAAAGCGACCTGATTGCGGCGGATGGCTCCGACTGCCGGAATTACGGCGCGCCGGCCGGCATCCCCGAGGCGCGCGCACTGATGGCCGAGATGCTGGAGCTCAGGCCGGAGGAAGTGTTTGCGGGCGGCAACTCCAGCCTGAACCTGATGCACGACTGCCTGGGTATCGCGTACCTGCATGGCACCCCGAAAAGCAAGACACCTTGGTGCAAGCTGCCTAAGGTGAAGTTTTTGTGCCCCTCTCCGGGCTATGACCGGCACTTTTCGGTGACCGAGCACTTTGGCGTGGAGATGATCACGGTGCCCATGACGCCCCAGGGCCCCGACATGGATGTGGTGGAGGAGTTGGTCGCATCGGACAGCGCCATCAAGGGTATGTGGTGCATCCCCAAGTACTCCAACCCCACCGGCATGACCTATTCGGATACCACCGTGCGGCGGCTGGCCGCCATGAGCCCGGCGGCGCCGGACTTCCTGATCTTCTGGGACAACGCCTATGCGGCGCATCACCTGCACCCCGACAGTCCCGACAAGCTGCTGGGCTTGGTGGCGGAGCTGAAAAAGACCGGAAAAGCCGGTATGGGCCTGATGTTCACCTCCACCTCCAAGGTGACTTTCGCGGGCGCGGGCATCGCAGCCATGGGCGCCTCTAAGGAGAACCTGGATTACTTTATGAAGCACTGGGGCCTGCAGACCATCGGCTTCGACAAGCTGAACCAGCTGCGGCACGCGCGGTTCTTCAGCGATGGCTACACGATCGAGCGGCACATGCGCCGCCACGCGGAGTTGCTACGGCCCAAATTCGAAGCCGTGCAGGAGGTCTTCAATCGGGAACTGGGCGGGCTGGATATCGCCTGGTGGACCGATCCCAGGGGCGGCTACTTCATTTCGCTGGACACCTTGGACGGCTGCGCCAAGCGCACCCTGGCCCTCTGTGCCGAGGCCGGCGTGGTCATGACCCCCGCCGGGGCAACGTTCCCCTATGGTGTGGACCCGCGGGACCGTAACATCCGTGTGGCTCCCACATTTGCCACCCTCGAGGAGGTAAGGGCCGCCGCGGAGCTTGTGTGCCTGTGCGCAAAGCTGGCCGGGGTGGAAAAGCTGCTGGGCGGCGCATCGGAGCCCCGCGCGAGCTGAGCCGATTTTTTAGAACCTGTATCCTGTATTTATGATTGGAAAACGGTGTTTCCACAATCGTAAATACAGGATTTTATTTTTTTTTAAAAACCCCTCTGTGTCGAATGAAAAAATACCCTTGCTCCTACAGAGCTTTTTCCATGCAGATAGATTCCGGCAAGTCTTTGTAGGGTCCATAATTTTCAAAGATCTTAAAGCCAATTGCATGATACAAGCCCATAGCTTCTGCCAGTGGTTCACCACACTCCAATACTAATTTGCTGAATTCTTTTTCCCGCGCTCTATTTTCCAACAGCTGCATAAGCTGTTTCGAAATACCGTTACCACGATACTATATTTTCATTCAAGTAATCATCCAATAGGTGACATAGCTCTACAAAGTCAGCATTGTAACCATCCGTATAAATGAATTTCATAGCACTCTCCCATAAACACACCATTTTTCTGTAAAAGCAATTATAGCATATTTCTGCCCTTTCGAATAGGGGTTTTTTGCGTATTGAGCAATTGTTCAAAGCGTGGTAAACTATAGTAACAGCAACAAATAACGGAAATATGCCCCGTTAGGAGGACGTTTAGAACATGGATCAGAACCAGAGGTACATCAGCCCGCTTTCCACCCGGTACGCCAGCGACGAGATGCAGTATCTGTTTTCGGCGGACAAGAAGTTCAGAACCTGGCGCAGGCTCTGGGTGTCGCTGGCCAAGGCCGAGCACGCGCTGGGCCTGCCGGTGACCAAGGAGCAGATCGACGAACTGGAGCGCTTTCAGGACGACATAAACTACGAAGTGGCCGCCCAGCGTGAAAGGGAGACCCGCCACGACGTGATGAGCCATGTGTACGCCTATGGTGTGCAGTGCCCCAAAGCGGCGGGCATTATCCACCTGGGGGCCACCAGCTGCTATGTGGGGGACAATACCGACATCATCATCATGGCCGAGGCGCTGAAGCTTGTGCGGCGCAAGCTTGTAAACGTGATCGCGCTGCTGGCGGATTTTGCTATGGAGTGGCGGGAGCTGCCGGCGCTGGCCTACACCCACCTGCAGCCGGCCCAGCTTACCACTGTGGGCAAGCGCGCCACGCTGTGGTGCAACGAGCTGATCATGGACCTGGAGGAGCTGGAGTACCGCGTGGCCGGGCTGAAGCTGCTGGGCTCCAAGGGCACCACCGGCACCCAGGCCAGCTTTGTGGAGCTGTTCGGCGGCGACAAAAAGAAGATCGCCGAGCTGGAGCGGCGCATCGCGGCGGACTTCGGCTTTGCGCGGACAGTCCCCGTGTCCGGCCAGACCTATTCGAGAAAGGTGGACTACCAGGTGTTGTCTACCCTGTCCGGCATCGCCCAGTCGGCCGGTAAGTTTTCCAACGACCTGCGCATCCTGGCAAACTTCAAGGAGCTGGAAGAGCCCTTTGAGCAGCACCAGATCGGCTCGTCCGCCATGCCCTACAAGCGCAACCCCATGCGCTCGGAGCGCATTACGGCGCTTTCCCGCTACGTGATGATTGACGCGCTGAACCCGGCGTTTACCAGCGCCACCCAGTGGTTTGAGCGCACGCTGGACGACTCGGCCAACAAGCGCATTGTGGTGGCGGAGGCGTTTTTGGCCACCGATGCGATTTTGAACATCCTGCTCAATGTCTGCGACGGACTCGTGGTCTACCCTAAGGTAGTGCGGCAGCGCGTGATGAGGGAGCTGCCCTTTATGGCCACCGAGAACATCATGATGCGCGTCGTGAAAAAGGGCGGCGACCGCCAGGAGCTCCACGAGCGGCTGCGGGTGCACTCCATCGCGGCAGCCGCCCGCGTAAAGCAGGACGGGGAGGACAACGACCTGATCGAGCGCATCGCCGCGGACCCGGCTTTCGGGTTGAGCCGCGGCGAGCTGGAGGCCGTGCTGGACCCCGCCGCCTTTGTGGGCCTGAGCGTGAGCCAGACCGAGGATTTTGTGGCCGGTGTGGCAGGGCCGGCTCTGGAGCGCTACAAGGACATTCTGGGGGAACGGGCGGAGCTTTCTGTGTAAAGAGAAGGAGCCTTGAATCCGGGGGCGCGCTGTGTTACAATATGGGATATAGTGTCGACGAAAGGGGATGCCCGGGTGAAAAGCAAGCTCTACGCCAACATGAAGCGGCTGACTACGATTTTCTGCGTGTCCATATTGGTGCTGACGGTGGGAATCCTGGTTCTGCGGCTGACAGTATTTAAAGAGATGGCGGCTGCGCCCAAGCTGGATGTGGAGGTCCTGGTGCAGACCAGAAAACACGCCAGTGAGAGCTATACCATGAATTATCAGCCTTATTTCCCCACAGTGAGCACGCCCGGGAACCTGCTGCTGGAGTCGCCCCCGGGCAATAGCAAGGATTTTACCCTGACCATTATGTACGAACGCGACACGTTGATCAAAACCACATTCCTGCACCCCGGGGACGTGGTGGAAACCCACCCGATGGAGGAGAACATCCGGCCCAAGCTGGCAAAGGGCGTGTACGCCTGCACCGCCACCATCAAGGTTTATGAGCCGGACACCCGCGAGCTGCTGGACAGCTGGGAGGAGCAGGTCAATGTGTACATAGAGGAGATGCCGCCCTCCGGAGTGGACACCGCCTCGTAACTCTGCATCGGAGGTCTGCCAATGGGACTGCTTGGGCAACGATACAACAAGCCCGGGCCGGGCATAGAAAAGGACGCCCCCCGGAAAAAGGGGCTCGCCCTGTTTTTCGATATCCTCGTCCGCGAGTTTTTTGAGCTGATCAAGCTCAACTTGTTATTTGTGCTGTTCTGCATTCCGCTGGTCACCATACCCGCGGCTGTTTGCGCAATGAGCAGGATCACGGTGACCATGGTGCGGGATGAACCCCATTTTATGTGGACCGACTTTTGGAAAGCGTTCAAGGAGAACTTCAAAAAGGCCACGCTGGCCGGTCTGCTGCTGGGGGTGGGACTCGTTGTCTGCTTTCTGGCGGCGCGGTTCTACCTGGACTACGCCGGGACCATGGTTATCCTGTTTATTCCCATGTCGCTGTCGCTGCTGATGCTTGTACTGCTGGCCGGCATGGGCATCTATGTGTTTCCCATGCTTGCACTGATTGACCTGCGGCTGAAGATCATCCTGAAAAACGCGCTGCTCATGGTGCTGGTCTGCCTGCCACATACGCTGCTGAGCCTGCTGGCGGCAGGCGCGCTGCTGTTGGCCGCTCTCCTGTATTTCCCGTATACACTCATAGCCATGGTGCTGCTACTTTTCTCGCTGACAAACCTGATTACCACTTTCGGCGCTTACGGCGGCATGAAGAAGTATGTGATACTCGGGGAGATGGACGGGGAATAGACGCGGACAATGTCACGCCTCCCGCGGAAGAGAGGTTGCCCCAAAAAACCGGTGCGGGACTCACAAGTCCCGCACCGGTTTTTTGATACTGTAGTTTTTGGATATGCTCAGCTGGTGTAGTCCTCGATCAGTGCCACCAGCTGCTCGTAGCTGTCCACCGGGATTCCCTCGCCCAGTATCTGCCGGTCGTATTCGGGCAGGTACTTCACCAGCACGTCCAGCACCATGTCGGGTTCTCCCGCGTTGCCGGTAAAGACGCCGATGCGGCCTTGATGCTCCCGCAAGACGTAGCCGTGCGCCGCCTCGCTTTCCTCCTGCGGAGGCTTTTCCACATCTGAAACCGGTTCGTGCAGCGGCATGGTCTCCTGGGTGCCGGCCGGTATGTTCGCCGCTACCACCGCCGCCATGATCACCACGGCAAGAGCCGCGCCCGTGACCAGCAGACGTTTGTCAAACACGGCGCCCCCTCCTCTCTTTACCTCTTTGTAATGTTTCAGCCTATGCTGTTTGCAAATTTTTGTGAAAAATTTATAGGATTACAAGCCATACTGTAGGTTTGGCTGATTTTGGCAGGGATATACGGAATTTGGTTACAACATAGTCTTTTTTGAAAAAAGAGATGCGCGGCGCGGCAAAAGATGTTATAATGGTCTGTGTCATTCAAGAGCATGGAAAGGAGGAATGGACCCCCATGAAAGAAAAACCGGAGCAGCCCAAGGGACAAAGGAAGTCCGGCCGCCGCGGCGGGTTTCGCGCGGCTAGGGCAATATTGGGCGCTGTGGGGCGCACGGCTGCGACTGTAATCATGGTCGGCATCATCACCGGCTGCATCGTGGCCTGTATTATGACGGTCTATATTCTCAAATATATCGGAGCGGACGAAGAGATCAATCTGGAAAAGGTTCCGATGAGCTACACCACCATCATTTACGCCTACGATGAAAACGACAAGGAGGTGGAGCTTCAGCGCCTGTACGCGGGTGGGCAAAACCGCATCTGGGTCTATTACGAGGACATCAACCAATATACCAAGGACGCTATCGTGGCGGTGGAGGACAAGCGCTTCTGGACCCACAGCGGCGTGGACTGGCGGCGCACGCTGGGCGCCTTTCTCAACATGTTCGTGCCGCTGTCCGGCACGACATCGGGCGGCGGCTCCACCATCACCCAGCAGTTGATCAAGAACATCACCCAGGATGACGACTTCCGCGTGGAGCGCAAGGTGCGCGAGATATTCCGCGCGCTGAACCTTTCCAACCGCTATTCCCGCGAACAGATTCTGGAGGCGTACCTGAACGTGGTGCCCTTTGGAAACGGCACCAACGGCATTCAGGCCGCGGCGAACCTGTATTTCGACAAGGACGCCAAGGACCTTACGCTGGCCGAGTGCACGGCGATCGTGGGGATCACCCAATACCCGGGTCTGTACGACCCTTTTGTGAACCCCGAGGACAACAAAAAGCGCCAGACCTATATTCTGGACGAAATGCTCGCGCAGAAGTTCATCATCCAGGCCGAGTACGACAAGGCCATCAAGGAGGAGCTGAACTTCCAGAGGAACAAGCATTACGAGAACATGAACACCACCCAGAGCTACTTTGTGGACCACGTGATTAACGAGGTTATCAGCGATTTGATGGAGGAAAAAGGCTATACCTACAAGCACGCCTCGGAGCAGATTTACGAGGGCGGCTACCGCATCTACGCCACAGTGAATCTGGACATACAGAAGCACCTGGAGGAAATATACTCCACCACCGATAACTTCCCGACCATCTACAACGAGGTGTATCCCCAGTCGGCCAGTGTGATCCTTGAGCCCAACGGCAAGATCGTTGCCATGGTGGGCGGCATCGGCGAGAAAGAGGGGGCCAGGGTGCTCAACCGTGCCACCCAGTCCAAGCGGCAGCCGGGCTCGTCCATCAAACCGCTGGCGGCCTACGCGCTTTCGTTTGAGTTGGACCGCATCACCTGGTCCACCAAAATCGAGGACAGCCCGATCCCCAAGCCGGGCGCCCCGAACACCATGTGGCCGAGCAACTACTACCACAGCTACGACGGCCTGATGACGGTGGATGAGGCGATCCAGCGTTCGACCAACACCGTCGCTGTGAAGCTGGTGCAGGCGCTGACCGAGCGCCGCGTGTTCGACTTTTTGAAAAATGATTTGAACTTTCACTCCCTGGTGGAAAGCCAGAGCATCGGCAACCAGATCGTTTCGGACGTCAACCTGTCCTCCATGGCGCTGGGCGGCATGACCTACGGCGTCACCCCGCTGGAGATGGCAGGCGGTTACCAGATCTACGACAACGGCGGCTTGTTCACTTCGCCCTACGCCTACACCAAGGTGCTGGACTCCCAGGACCGGGTGGTGATGGAGAAAGACACCATCGGCCGTCAGGCCATCAGCGAGGACACCTCGGTGGTGATCAACAAGCTGCTGCAGCGGGTCGTGACCGGCCCCAGGGGCACCGGGCGCTCCGCTAATCTGGGCACTATGCCTACGGCGGGCAAGACCGGCACCTCGTCCGAGGACGTGGACCAGTGGTTCATTGGCATGACGCCCTATTATGTCTGCCAGGTGTGGATGGGCTACGACAAGCAGACCTATGTGGACCAGAACGGTTACACCCGCACCAATACCATCCGCTACGGCAGCTACCCGCCTCCGATTCTGTTCAAGACCATTATGGCGCCGATTCACGAGGGTTTGGAGCAAAAGGCGTTCCTGGAGTCGGAGGGGGTTATTTCCAAGCAGTACTGCACCATCACCGGCGACATTGCCGCCGACGGATGCCCCGCGGCCGCAGGATGGTTTAAAAAACGCGGTCCCATGCGCGTGTGCACCGGCCACCCCGTGGTGGAGGCGCCCACCGACCCCGACGATTCCAGCGGAGAGCCCGACGGCCAGACCAGCCTGGAGCAGTTTATCCATGGCCAGAGAAGCCCCGAGGACGAATAGAGCAAGGGCATCGCCGCCGCTTCCGCCGACTGCGGGAGCGGTGGTTTTCGCTGATCCTAGTGAAAAAGGAGTTGAAAACATCAGCGCGCCGTGGTATAATCATATCCGGTAGATTTGAGCTGTCCGTTCGGCGAACCATGCAGACAGGGGGCGGTATGCTCCGTTCCCTCATAATAAACAAAGTATATTCCCTCTGTTCTCCGTTTGCCATTTTCCCTGTTTGGTGCTTATTTGATGTTTATCCCTCAAAAAAACGGGCTTTATACCCGCATATGCTACTGTGGCTCAATGGCAGAGCAGTTCACTCGTAATGAACAGGTTGTCGGTTCGATTCCGACCAGTAGCTCCACGGCTCCGTCGCTTTGGCGGGGCCTTTTGTTATGCAAGAATGGCGGGGTACATACCCGGCCGGTCTGTACCGCGAATTTAGTATACAAGCCGCCGTGTGCGGCCTTAAAGCCCTTTGTGTCAAACCTCGTGGAAAACTATCGGTTTCCAGCGAATGACGGCGTTGCCGGTCTCCAATTCGTCCACGGCGCGGGCTGCCATTTCGGCCTTGATCTGGTCTTTGATGGCTTCGGCCTCGGCGGTCATGGCGTCGATCTCCGCTTGGAGCCCCTGTAGCTTGGAAACCTTGCTTTTGAGTGTGCGGTATGTCATTGTGATGTACCCCTTTCTGTTTGGAAGGGAGCCGGGACGCTGACCCTACTATTCTTCACGCTCGGTGCTCGTCAAGGTGTTATACCCGTCTTTGTCGTTTCCCTTACCTCTTGATTATATTGCACACTATCGTAGCCATATAATCAATTGACATTGAACACGAAGATAGCCATATTCTGTTGTAGCACATGTACATTGTCATAGCCATACTATTGTGCTATAATAAGGGTGGACAAAACTGAAAGGAGGGGTGAAATATGTCAATGAAATTTGACAGATTGTTTGAATTGTTAAAGAGCCGTGGACACAGCGCGACATACTGGCTGCGGAAAAACGGTTTCCACTCGGCCACTGTAACAAAGCTAAGGAAAAACCAAAGGGTAAATACAGACACTTTAAGCGCATTATGCGCCCTGCTGGATTGCCAGCCGGGGGATATTATGGAGTATGTGGGGGATACCAAAGAATGAATATCACTAAATACAGTGAACATGAGGACATTACCCAAGCTATGGCGAAAGATGAACCATTCCTTGCGATAATTTCTTTTGACGGCCAAAACGCCTACATGGGTCACATAGACGAATGCATGGAACATCACATCCTGCTGTCTAAAGTGGGGCTGCCCAACGGGGATATTGACAAGTATTTTCGTATCCTCTTTGACAAGGAAGGGGCCGACTGGACTTTCATTTGCCCTCCGGGATACAAAGAGATAAAGGATAAGACCCGGCGCATTGCTGCGTTCTATACGGACGGATTTGCCGCTATTTCGGCGTTTCTGTCCTCGCTTGGATACTTTGTCGATATTAAAATACCAAAGCGATACAGGCGGCATTTTGACACTATAGGAGAATAAGTACGAAAGAGGTGTTGGAGGAGGGCGCTAAAATAACGGGCCGGCTTCAAACTGAGGAACTGGCCCGTTTTCATATGCAGGTATTTATGGCAACGGTTAAAGAAATAGTACAAGATATTAAAGATACTTTCGGATCTTCTTATCAATCAGACACAGGCCAGCAAATACCTTGGCATGGGTAAGGAAAAAGTCGGCATGTTCCTTGCATCTATCCCTGTATATCCTTCTTTTCACTCATAGCCACACAAACCCTTTATAACATTTTATCATGCGCAAGGGCTTGTTTCAAACGGAATCTCGTTCAATAATGCGTTTAGGCTTAATTAGTTTTTCACTGTAAGGAGTTGATTCGCAATGTATCCGCTCCAATAATGTGGCCGCCGCCAAGAAACCCAGATAAAAGCTGTCAGAATGAACGGTAGTGAGTGGAACAGAACAAAAATCTGCAAAATCATTATTATCATATCCGATTACGGCCACATCCTTAGGAACGCTAAGTCCAAATGAATGCAATGCCTTAATGACATGAAAGGCCATGATATCGTTAAAAGCAAATATTGCGCTGAAGTCCGCTTTTCGTTTGATAAGTTGTGACATCGCGTTTTGAAAAGCCTCCTGGTCCGAATAATCCATAGCTATAATGGATTGCTCATCGATTTCCAGCCCGGCTCTTTCCATTGCCTGCTTAAATCCGATAATTCTTTCGGAAGAAGTGGATATATTTAATACGGTAGTAATATGAATAATCTTCGTATGCCCTTTGTCGAGCAGATATTTAACTGCCATTTTTGCTCCAAAAACATTGTCACTTGTAACAATATCGCAGCAGTAGCTTTCAATTTTGCGAATCGCCATGATAGATGGTATTTTGACAGCATCTAAAATATCATACCGCCCGGAAAGCTCGTCGCGCGCAACGGCGGATGGAACAATCAAGATCCCGTCTACTTTTTTTTCCAGCAATACTCTAATTTGTTTTTGCTCTTTTTTCCAGTCCTCATGTGAATTGCACAGGATAATATTAAACCCGCACAATTCAGCTTGTGCCTCTATGCCTTTTATCACCATGGAGTATGTTGGATTGGCATTGTCCGATATGATAACACCGATTACTTTTAGCGTTTCCCCTTTTAATCCCCGTCCGAACATGTTGGGGATATAATTATTTTCCTTGGCATAATTAATAATGCTACCCCGCAGTTCATCGCTCACACCGGGTAAACCGTTCAGGGCTTTTGATACGGTTGCTGCCGATACTTTAAAATTTTCTGCGATGGATTTTATTGTAATCATTAGGCACCCCATAATAAAGTAGCATTAAAAATCTTGTGAGTTACGGGAATGGGAATCTTATGAAGCAATATGGAGCCTATCACCTTTCGTGACAGGCTCCATGTTCTCTTCTAGCGCACCGCTCTATCATATCTTTGCTTTTGACATTGAGCCTCAAAATCATCAGTCATATTTTACCACGCTTTCGTGTATATAGCAAGCACATCCTCTTTTTTCATTGTTCTCGGATTGTTGCTAAGCAGACGGGTTTGTGTGTTGATTACACTCTCAGCCCAGTCCGGCAACACTTCCTTGGGTATATTGAAATCGCGAAGGGGCTTATTGATGCCGACATCCTGTGACAAACGGGCTACCTCCCGTACAGCAAGATCGGCGGCATCGCGCAAGGAAAGCCGGTTGGTGCTTTCCCCAAGGAGTTGCGCAATATTTGCAAATTTGGGGACATTGCTGATAAAATTGAACTCCATTACATATGGAAGCATCAACGCATTTGCAACGCCGTGAGGAATGCTGTATTCGCCGCCAAGCGGATAGGACAAGGCATGCACCGCCCCAACGCTGGCATTGGCATTTGCTATCCCGCCAAAAAGGCTTCCAAGGCTCATAGAATACCTGGCGTTGATATCTTTCCCATTGCCTACCGCGGTTCTCAGGCTGCCGCCGATCAACTTGATTGCCTCTATTGCATACAGATCCGATTGCGGGGTTGATTTAATGGCAGTATACGCTTCAATGGCATGGGTTAACGCATCCAATCCCGTTGCCGCCGTGACACTCGGGGGAACTGTCAGTGTGAGCAGAGGATCCACAATGGCCACGGAAGGCATCAAAAAGGGGCTGACCACCACTTTCTTGAGCTTTTCGGCCTTGTCTTTAAAAACGGCGTTGACTGTTACCTCGGCGCCGGTGCCGGACGTGGTCGGAAGCACAATCGTCGGGATACCAGGCTTGATAAATTTGCTCTGGCCGATATACCCCCTGATTTCACCATCATGTGTTTGCAGTGCGGCGATTACCTTGGTGCTGTCAATCACGCTGCCACCGCCCAATCCTACCAACAGATCATAGTTGCCGCTTTTAATAACGCCGACAGCCGTTTCCAGATTTTCGATGGAGGGCTCCGGCTCTATATCCGTATAAATATCAACCCGAACGTTTTCTTTGCTAATTTTTTGCTTGATTTCATCAACAAGCCCCGTACCTAAAATATGCGTGTCAGTTATCAGCATTACTTTTTGGGGATTAAACCGCTTAACTTGATCCCCGATGTGGTCGGCGGCTCCGATACCCGAAAGCAAAACTCCCGGTAGGCTAAAAGGGAATATTTCGGTTTTCATGACTGATCTCTCCTTTTATAGTGAATGGGTTCCGGTACCTAGATAGGCTTCCTGCACGATAGGATTGTACAACAGATTCTCAGCGGTATCTTGTATGATAATCCTGCCGGTTTCAATGACATATCCTCTGTTCGCAATTGACAAAGCCATAGCGGCATTCTGTTCAATCAAGAGAATGGGGATATGCTCTCCTTTGTTAATCATTACAATAATTTCGAATATTTTTTCGATAAAAATGGGAGCCAAGCCCATCGAAGGCTCATCAAGGCACAGCATCTTGGGATGAGCCATAAGCGCTCTGGCAATGGCAAGCATTTGCTGTTCTCCGCCGCTCAGAGTTTTGCCATATTGTCCCATTCTGGATTTTAAAACCGGGAAAAACTCGAAAATCTTTTCAAAATCTTGACTCATCCGGCTTTTGTCTTTCAGACTGTACGCGCCAATGTTGAGATTTTCATGAACGGTCAGCTCGGGAAATATTTGCCGTCCTTCCGGAACAAGGGTGATTCCTTTTCTGACAATTTCATGCGGACGGATTCCGGCAATGTTTTCATTCTGAAACAAAATAGTTCCGGATTCCGGTTTCACCAACCCGGTTATTGAACGCAGTGTTGTTGACTTTCCGGCGCCATTGGCCCCGATCAGCGTAACTATTTCGCTTTCGCCAACGGTTAAATTGATATCATGTAATGCTTGGATTTTACCATAATAGGAGTTGAGCCCTTCAATACTAAGCATGAGTATCTCGCCTCCCCAAGTATGCTTCAATAACATCCGGATTCGTACTGACTTCCTCAACATTTCCTTCTGCTATTTTTTCACCGAAGTTTAAAATTGTAATCAGATCACAGATCCCCATGATCAGCCTCATGTCATGCTCGACAACCAGGACCGTGTATCCATTATCGCGGATTTTCTTGATGGTATTCATCAATATTGTCTTTTCCTGCGGGTTCAGCCCGGCGGCCGGTTCGTCAAGCATAATTAGCCGGCACTCCGAAGCCATTGCCCGCCCAATTTCCACCAACCTTTGAACACCGTAGGAAATATCGGATGCCAATCGATATTTATATTGTTCGATTTCGAGAAATTTTATAATTTCGTCGGTTCTTTCCCTTAGGAGCCGTTCCTCCTCTTTGACGCTGTTCAAATTGATAATAGAGCCTATGACACCGCTTCTTAGCTTGCAGTTTGCGCCGATTAATAAATTCTCCTGAACGGTCATCAATGGAAAGAGCCTGATATTTTGAAATGTCCTGGCGATCCCCTTACTGACGATTACATGCGGCTTTAGCCCCGATATGTTCTCCCCCTCCAGCAATACGGAACCGCTGGTGAGCTTGTAAAACCCGGAAATCAAGTTAAAAACTGTCGTTTTGCCCGACCCGTTGGGTCCTATCAGCCCGTGAATTTCACCTTTTTCAATTGATACCGACAAATCATTTACGGCTACCAATCCACCAAAAGCTTTTGTGACGTTGTTCAGCTCCAATAACATACCTTTCACCTCCATCCCAATTATCAATTTGTTGCTTTTTCGTTTTTCTCTTTAAAAATTGACGTTGATATCCCCTTTATGATCTTGCCAATCCCATCCGGCATGACGTTCATAATGACGATAATCACGAGACCATAAAGCATTGTTTGATAAAGGCTGAAGGCGCGTAATAGTTCGGGAGCAAAGGAAAGAATGATCCCCGCGATAACAGTTCCAGGGATACTGCCGATCCGCCCGCCAACAACAACGATTGACAGGAATATGATCGATTCATTCATGGTAAAGGAATCCGGGCTGATAAATTTAACCGAATGCGCATACAGACTACCTGCAATGCCCGCGTATAAAGTGCTGATAGCAAATGCCAACACTTTATATTTTGTTGTGTTTACCCCGCTGCTTTCGGCGGCCAGCTCGTCCTCACGGATGGCAATAAATGTCCTGCCTGTTCTGGAATTGATGATTCGATGCGTAACCCATATGATTAGAATTACCA
>Ga0153953_1000375_pt1 | contig 15656 bp, 13 predicted proteins | sample TSNJ037MetaG_FD_104718 | JGI IMG/M metagenome (GOLD analysis project Ga0153953, IMG submission 104718) | Attine ant fungus gardens microbial communities from New Jersey, USA - TSNJ037 MetaG | ecosystem: Host-associated > Fungi > Mycelium > Unclassified | place: USA: New Jersey, Wharton State...
ATACTCAATGTCTTTCTGCACCTGACGCAACAGGCGGATATTCTCCATATTAAATTCTTTTTCATCACCCGGCACATAACCCCGCATTACAATTTTCGGCATTCTTTAAACCTCAGCTCTGTTCGTTACATTGATAGAATACATTTTATATATACGATAGATTGTTGGGATTAGCAAAGATTTTTGCATACCCCTTTCAAATAATTATTCTTTTATGCAAACCGAATAATTCATTTCAGTATCATTTTTAACTGTTTTTCCTATATACTCCTCAAGAATAAGAAAGTATCCATTTACACCTCTATCTCTGATCCACGTTTCAATTGAGTTCTCAATCCGTAATAAACACATAATGGGTTCCTTAAAATATAACCGCAAGTCTTCAGATGATTTTACATCATACGTCTGTCCTATTATTGCCATAACTTCTTCATTTGTAAACGGATCAAAACTCATTAAAATCCCGGTAACAAAATCTCTGTTTTCATCTGTCATATATTTGCTGAAATCATATTCAACATTATTTAAATACCCATCAATCATCAGCAAACATATATGGATAGCTTCAATTGCACGCCGCCCATTTCTTCTTTCATCCTGCCTGTGAAGCTTTAATAAATTTCCTTCCATTGGCATCAATAACATACTATGTTGTTCCTCAAATCCTTTTTTAATCGTACCAAATTCTGCCGCCATTTTTGAACTGATTTTGTTAAATGTGTACTGATTCAATTGCTTTATCATATGTTCCTCCTGAATATTTAATTTTATTAAAGTTTCTCTATATATGCATATTATAGCATTCATTTCAAATTTTTACCATAATATGCGTGAATATACTATAAATCCATTCGCCTAATGCAGGAGAAAAGAATTCCTGCACTTGGCTCATTGCTTGCGGAAATAATACATCAGAAATAACCGGGGGTGGGGCTTGTGAGGTGAGTGAAGATGATGTTAGAATATTAATATAAAAATATTAGAATGATTGATTTGGGAGGATGATTTTTATGCATATGGCAGATGCTTTGGTTGCACCGGTGGTGGCAGGGACGATGTATGTTTGTTCTACTGCAGCGGCAGGGTATTCGGTTAAGAAAGTCAGGCTGGAGAATGATTCGAAGAAGATTCCGGTGATGGGTGTTATGGGAGCGTTTGTGTTTGCTGCACAGATGATTAATTTTACGATTCCGGGGACGGGAGCCAGCGGTCATTTATGCGGCAGTATGTTGTTGTCGGCATTGTTAGGACCTTTTGCCGGATTTTTGACAATGGTTGGCGTGTTATTGATACAGTGTCTCTTGTTTGCTGACGGCGGGCTTCTTGCTTTGGGATGCAATGTCTGGAATATGGCTTTTTATGGGTGCTTTTTGGGAGCGCTGCTGATTTGGAGACCAATGATGCGAGGAGGAATCTCGAAAGGAAAGATTCTGGCCGGCTCTGTTCTGGGCTGTGTGCTTACACTGCAGTTGGGTGCCTTTAGTGTGACGCTTCAAACCCTGGCTTCCGGAATTACGGAGCTCCCCTTTTCTGCGTTTGCAGCTGCCATGCAGCCGATTCATCTGGCTATCGGAGTGGTGGAAGGGCTGATTACAGCGGCAGTATTAATTTTTGTGTATGAGGCACGACCGGAATTGATCTGGGATGCACATGCAGGATCAAAAGAAGGAAGGTTTTCATTTAAGAAAACGCTTGCAGTTCTGGGTGTTTCGGCGGTGTTGATTGGAGGAGGATTGTCTTTGTTTGCTTCCGGTAATCCGGACGGACTTGAGTGGTCTATGGAAAAGATTGCGGGAACTGCCGAACTGGAATCCGGAGGAGGAATATACGAGGCAGCAGAAAGTATTCAGAATGTGACGTCACTGCTGCCGGATTATGCGTTTAAAGATTCCGATACATCCTTTGGAACTGTTTTCTCAGGAATAGCAGGGATTTTGATTGTTGTAGGTTTATGTGTTGGTATATGTTATCTATTTAAATTTTTTAGAAAGAAAAAGCAATATGAGTAAGATAAACAGTGCTATCTATGAGATCCATCATATGGATTCACTTGCGGCAAGAAACCAATGGGTGAACAGAATTCATCCATTGGTGAAACTTATTATCACCGTTTTTTATATTGCAGTGGTAGTATCCTTTTCAAAATATAATATTGCCGGTTTGGCCGGAATGATCATTTATCCTGTTGTAATTTTTCAATTAGGGGATCTTTCTTTTAAAGACAGTATACGCAAACTTCGGATCGTACTTCCGCTGGTCTGTTTTTTGGGGATTTTTAATCCCTTTTTTGACCGGCAGATCGTTACAAATATAGGGGGGCTGCCCATTACGACGGGGATTTTATCCATGCTGACTTTAATGACGAAGGGTGTCTTTAGTGTACTGGCGTCATATTTGCTGATTGCAACTACATCCATTGAAAAGCTCTGTTATGCCATGCGCCTTTTGCATATCCCTGCTATTATCGTAACACAGGTATTGCTGACATATCGTTATATTACCGTGCTCTTAGAGGAGGCGAACCGCATTACCCAGTCTTATACTCTGCGTGCCCCGAATCAAAAAGGAGTACACTTTAAAGTATGGGGAACACTTACCGGGCAATTGCTTCTTCGCAGTATGGACCGGGCAGAAAAACTGTATGAAAGTATGAGTCTTCGAGGCTATGCAGGGGAATTTTATTATGGAAATAAAGTGCCCTGTAAAGGGAAGGACTATGTCTATCTGTTTCTTTGGATGGGGTTATTGATTCTGTTGAAATATATACCGGTTATTACGATCGCAGGAAATCTCTTTTTATAGGAAATCAAAGTGCGGTTCCGCACACAGGAGGAAAGTATGAGTCATATACGTATTGAAGTTGATCACGTATCTTTTTCTTATGAGAAGGGGAACGATATTATTAAAGATATTTCATTTTCAACTGATTCCCATGACTCCATTGGTCTTATCGGAGCAAATGGTGTGGGTAAATCTACATTACTTAAAATGTTAGTCGGATTAAATCTTGACTTTCGCGGCAGTATTCGTGTTGCGGATATTCCGGTACAGAAACATACGCTGCCTAAAATCAGAGAGAAAATCGGTTATGTATTCCAGGATTCGGATAGCCAGCTTTTTATGTCTACTGCTTATGAAGATATTGCATTTGCGCCAAGAAACTACGGGCTGCCGGAAACAGAAGTGATAAGACGGGTAGAAAAAGCATTAGATGCTGTTGGTATACCGCATCTAAAAGACAAGCAGATATATAAAATGTCCGGAGGGGAGAAAAAGCTGGTTTCTATTGCCACAATTTTATCTATGACACCGGATATCATATTAATGGATGAGCCTTCCATTGCACTGGACCCAAAAAACCGAAGAAATCTGATTCATATTTTAAATCAATTTGACCATTTGAAAGTAATTGCTTCTCATGATTTAGATATGATCCTGGATACGTGCAATCGGACGATATTGCTGGCAAATGGAGAAATCGTAAAAGACGGAGATACGAAAGCCATATTGTCCGATCAAAAGCTGCTGGAACAACATGGCCTGGAACTGCCCCTCTGTATGTAAAAATAATTCACTCATAAATGGGTATTTTGAGATTATGTTAAAAATATTGGAAGAGGGACGCCAAGAATCCCTGCCAACCATCTTATGCGAACCGGACTCCTTCGGCGGTCATTCGAAGCCCCCGAAAGCAGTCATCATTCGGGAATGCCCTCATGACTCCTTGGGTCTTCTCTCTCCCTTACGCTGCTTCGCAAGCTACGCAGCTACCCTCATACACCGGATCTTTCGCATAAGATGGTTGGCAGGGATTCTTGGCTGGTTTTCAAAAGCATTTCATCAAATATTTAACATCCTTGTCTGCTCAGAGATTGGAAAAAAATATTCCGGAGCAGACGCAATCGCCTTGGAGTATCAGCCAGGAACCACTGCGGAACAATCTTATGCGAACAATCCGGTGGATGAGGGTAGCTGCGTAGCCTTGCGAAGCAGCGTAAGGGAGAGAGAAGACCCAAGGAGTCATGAGGGCATTCCCGAATGACGACTGCTTTCGGGGGCTTCGAATGACCGCCGAAGGAGTCCGGTTCGCGTAAGATAGTTGGCGCTGGTTCCTGGCGTCCTATTTTCACTCAACCTATTCTGTTTTAAAATATATCAAATAAACTTTCTATCATACAGATGTGCAGCAATCAACACCACCAACACAGAGCCCGCATTATGTACCAATGCACCGGTCGTAGGATTTAACAGCCCCAGTACGGAAAGTATGATTGCAGCAAAATTGATTGCTATCGATAACCCAATGCTGAATTTGATTGTTCTAACCGCCGCATTGGATAACCTTTTTAAATAGGGGATTTTACTAATATCATCACCCATTAAGGCAATATCGGCGGCTTCAATTGCTATATCGCTTCCCATACTTCCCATTGCAACGCCTACGTTTGCGGTTTTTAATGCGGGGGCGTCATTTACGCCGTCGCCAATCATGCAGACGTTTTTCCCGCCGTGCTGCAGCTTTTGGATTACTTCTACTTTCTGCGCCGGTAAAAGTTCGGAATGCAGGTCAGTTATACCAACTTGTTCTGCGAAATAATCAGCGGTTTGGGTATGATCACCGGTCAGAAGGACGACCTGCGTATGCATCTGTTTAAGCTCCTGTATCATGTTTTTAGCATTATCCCGTAAAGTATCGGACAATGCGATTACGCCAATACATGTATTTGCCTTTGCCGTTATAATAGCAGCCTTGCCCTGCCCCCGTAACCGTTTTAAGGTATCTGATACAGTATTGTCAAATATTACATTATTTGCTTCAAGCCATTTCATATTTCCGCAAAGAATAGTATCATCTCCTATATTCGCACGAACCCCTTTACCGGGTATCATAGTAAAATCTCTTATGGGTTGGATAGGCGTATTTTGTTCTTTCGCATATGCCGCGATAGCCTTTGCCAAAGGGTGTTCTGAATGGGCTTCCACCGAAGCGGTCAGACGGAGCAATTCATTTTCAGACAATGCGGGGTCAAAAGATACAACATCACTTACAAGCAAATTACCGTAGGTAAGCGTACCTGTCTTGTCGAAGGTAATACAGTCTGTTTTTCCCATGCGTTCCAATGCGTCACCTGATTTTATGATAACGCCATGCTTCGTGGCTTGCCCGATTGCCGCCATAATTGCCGTTGGCGTAGCCAAAACCAACGCACACGGACAGAATACAACTAATACGGTTACTGCCCGTACAATATCATTTGCAGCAAAATAAGTAATAACCGCAATCAACAGTGCGGCAGGCACAAGCCATGCAGCCCATTTATCCGCTATACGCTGCATGGGGGCTTTGTTGTTTTCGGCTTCCTGCACCATACGGATGAGTTTTTGCAGGGAGCTGTCCCCGCCAATCTTTGTAGCTTTCATATCAATGCTGCCAAAACGGTTGATTGTGCCGCAAAATACATTATCACCCATTTCTTTGTCCACTGGTATCGACTCGCCGGTAATAACTGACTGGTCTATCGACGTATTCCCGCTTATAATCTCGCCGTCTACCGGGATTGTTTCGCCGGGGAGTATACGGAGAATATCATTTTGCCTGATTTCCTCTGTTTTCACCATTTCTTCCTTACCGTCTGTTAAAATGCGCCGCCCTTGCTGCGGGGCAAGGCGAATCAGATTTTTCAATCCCTTTTTTGCCCGCTGCGCTGTTTTTTCTTCCAATATTGCGCCGATTGCCATGATAAAGGCAATCTCACCGGCGGCGAATAAATCATCGATGAAAATCGCGGCAATCATGGCAATGGTTATTAGCAGGGGAGATGATATTTTGCTCATGCCTTTGTTGTTAATAATTCTTGATATGGCAAGATACAGAAGCGGCAGCCCACTGATAACAACCGATACCCATGCAGGGTCAAGCGGAACAGCCAGGTCCGTTAACGAACGTATAAGGCTTGCCGCTATGAATACGCCGCTTACAATCGTCATGGGAACACCACTTAAAAAATCAGATATTTTTTTAATCATAATGCAGTCCCTTCTATACAATGCGTGAAAATTGTTCGATTGCTGATGAAAGTTTCTTTATTGTTTCATCTTCTTTACCCTCTCGAATACCGTCAAGGACGCAATGGTGCAGATGCCCTTCTAAAACGACTTGCCCGGTTTTATGCAAGGCTGCTTTTGCAGAGCCTATTTGTATTAAAATATCATCGCAGGGTTTATCATCTTCCACCATTTTGATAATCCCGCGAACCTGCCCCTCAATTCTTTTAAGCCGCTTCGTTACGGCATCAACGTCAATACACTGTTTCATATCAATGTCCTCCTTTTTATTTGGGCGTATACCCCATGCCCCCATACCCTATAATATGCTGCGATTAGAGAATTGTCAATACATAACTGAAAAAACACATTAATTTGGGAAAAGATTGGAGATAATAGGGATGTAATATATATCAAAAAATAATGTCCGTTGACAGGATTTATGATAAAATGAATAAAGGGTAAAGTGATAGCAGCCTAAATGTCAATAACATGTATTAGCAGAGGTGGAAGAAATATTGAAAACGAACACTAAATTTAAAAGACGTGTTTTTTATTTGAATAAAGGTACAAAAAAAGTGCTGGCGGTATTGCTGGCAATGATATTTGTTTTAACACTCGCACCTGCGGAGGCACTGGCCGTGGACATAGGCCCGCCGGACAGTCTTACCGATGGAGGCGGAAACCTTGCCGGAACAGAAGCGTATTTCGGCAGCTTCGGCGGCAACCCCATCAAATGGTATGCTGACTGGAGCGGGTCTGATGCGGTGAAATTTACGGTTGAAGACGTGAGCCAGGATGTAGAGGTAATCGCCACAGCCGCCCAGTCTACGCAGAGCGTACCGACGACAGGATCCCTTTCGTTCAGCTATGCGAATGCCACGACAGGAACGAATCAATATGTTTCCTGTGTACTGGTTGACGGCAGTAATGAAGTGGCATATTACGGCAAGCTGGCCAACAGCAGCGCAGAGGCCGGCGGCGGCTTGTCGATACCGCTTGCGGGCGTGGCAGACGGCACGTACACCCTTAAAATTTTCAGTGAAGTAGACAATGGCAGCAACAACACCGATTACTGCAGTGCGCCCGTCACCATGATGCTGACAGTATTGGACGGGACAGGCACGGTAAGCAATTTCGGCGGGACGATTGACGATCCGGTCGATGAAAAGGCTTTTAAGGTACTCTTTATCGGCAACAGCCATACGGTCGACGCTGCGAACTATTTCTACAATATAGCCGCCTCAGCCGGCTATACCGATGTAAAAGCCGGCGCCGCCACCATTAGCGGCGAGACCATTGCCGGTCATTTTGCAAATGCCAGGGGCAATGCGGCGAAATATGTCTATAAGAAGACGACCGGCGGCGTCACAACGAGAACCACCGGTCACTGCCTCGGCGACCTGCTGAAGGACGAGGCATGGGATTTTGTCATATTGCAGGAGGCTACCCCCCGATCGGGCTTCGGGGAATACTACAATCAGGATCTGGACGGACTGACCGCCTATGTCAAAGCGAACGCAGAGAATCCGGATGTCCGGTTGGGCTGGTATATGGTCTGGGCATATTCCACAGATAATACGTTCAAAAACTTTGCCGCAGATTTCGACCGTGACCAGATGGGCATGTACAACGCCATTACGTCCACTGTGCAGCAGAAGGTTGAGTCTCATCCCGATATCAGCTTCGTCGTACCGGTGGGCACCGCCGTTCAGAACTTACGCACCAGTTATATGGCGGATGTACTGGGAACAGACGGTTCACACCTGTATGATCCGGAAGGCGACTACCTTGCGGGACTGTGCTTTTTCCGTTTTTTGTCGGGCGAATCGTTGTATGATCTGGAGAATATGCCCGGCACTATCGTCTCCCTGCCGCCCGATCACTGGCCCATGTTTCGTGACTGCGTGGAGGCAGCCGTCCTGAAACCCTATGCCGTGACATCTTCGGCGCATAAGACAGCGCCAAAGAAGACGGTGGAATATGCATTAGACAATGAGAAAATCACCGTATCGCTTCCGGCTGACAGTTATGTGTACAACGGCAAGGCGCGAAAGCCATCCCCGGTGATCATTCACGGTCCTAGGAAGCTAAGGGCCGGTATTGAGTACAGTGCCTTATATGAGAACAATATCAATGCCGGAACGGCGACGGTCACCATTACCGGCATAGGATATTACAGCGGAACAGTTACGAGAACCTTCAAGATTACCAGGGCGGCGATATCCAAAACAGAATTGACCTACAGCCTGACCGCTAACACTTATAACGGCAAACCGCAGGGAGTAACTGTCAAAGCCCCGGACGGAGCAGGAAAAGTCACTGTCAGCTATACTGGAAAAGGCGTAACGGAATATGAGACATCGACGAAAAAGCCGACCGACGCCGGTTCCTATACCGTGACGGTAAACATTGCCGCGGGTATAAATTATGACGCGGCTGACTTTACTCTTGGTACGTTTAAAATCAAGCGGGCGTACATCTCCAGGGTGAAGATCCCAAATCAGGAGTGGACGGGCAAAAAGATCAAGCCGACATCGTTTACGTATAACGGAAAAAGCTTTTCTGTCAAAGCAAACACCACTGCGCAGAGGTCTTACGGCAAGAATAAAAGCATCGGCGAGGGGACAGTCAAACTCATGGGGAAAGGCAACTTCAAGGGTAAAAAGACCCTCTCTTTCAAAATCGTGCCAAAGAAGAATTCTGTTTCAAAGATTACGACAGGCACAAAGCAAATGACGGTGAGATGGAAGAGAGTGTCTGCGGTACAAAATATTACCAAATATCAGGTACGCTACCGTGTGAAAGGCAAGACTAAATGGACAACCAGGACCTATGACGCTTCTGATTCATCAGCCAAAATCAAGAAGCTGAAAAAAGGCAGGCAGTACGAGGTAAAGGTGCGGAGCTATAAGACAGTATCTAAGGTAAAATATTATAGTGCATGGAGTGCGGTAAAGAACACTGGGAAGATTAAATAGATAAAATTTGTAAAATGCTATTGCAAAATCATATCAGAAGAGGTATAATTATTAAGAGTTAAATTTATGCAATATGAGATAAATAAAACAATTTGAGTCATTGGACAGGCGCTTGCATTTGGTATTGGTTTACAGTTCAGCCATCTTACATGATGCAGTGTGGACAAACGTACAACAAAATGCTATAATCAAACAACAGTGGAGGTGGTAGCGTGCCATTAACGAAAGAAGATTTACAGGCAATCCAGGAAATCGTACAAAAGGAAGTAAAACAGGTACGATACGAAATCAAGGAATCAGAGAATAGAACGAAAGAATCTATTAACGAACTGGAAAATAGAACGAAAGAATCTATTAATAAACTGGAGAATAGAACGAAAGAATCTATTAAAGAATCTATTAATGAATCAGAGAATAGAATGAAGGAATTTATTCATGAATCTATTAATGAATCAGAGAATAGAATGAAGGGATTTATTCATGAATCTATTCATAAATCTATTCATAAATCTGAAGTAACCATGCTGGACGAAATGGACAGGTATGATATTAAAAATGAAAAACGTTTTGGCAGAATTGAAAAACGACTTGATACTATTGAATCAACTGTAAATAGTATTAAAAATGATAATGAATTAATAAAAATTCGAGTCGATAAACTTGAAAAGCAAATTTCGTAAACTAACTATTTGTTGAGTAGCCTCCAAAAGCGGTTACTCTTTTTTTACATTCAAACAAATGGTTTTTATTCAATACTGGTAAAAATGCAGTCTACCTGCTATGATATAAGATATATAGTCTGATCTGAAACAACAAAAAAAGAAAGAGAAGAATCGGTTGATGGCGGAATGGAGCAGATATGAAAAAAGTATTAGGTAAGAAATTCTGGCTGGCCCTTGTGATTTTCAGTCTGACGGGACAAGTCGCATGGGTAGTGGAAAACATGTATTTTAATGTGTTCATCTACAAGATTTTTAATGCATCGGCATCTGATATTTCATTGATGACAGCCCTGAGTGCGGTGACGGCAGGCTTTACAACCCTGATTATTGGGGCATTGTCTGATAAGCTTGGCAAACGTAAGATATTTATCTGTGGGGGCTACCTGCTGTGGGGTATTTCTATTTTATCATTCTGCCTGCTGCGTCTGGAATGGCTGGAAGGATTAACCGGAAGTGTGATTTCGGCGGCATCTTTGGGAGTATCGCTGGTTATACTGTTGGATTGTATCATGACATTTTTTGGCTCTTCTGCAAATGATGCCTGTTTTAACGCATGGCTTACGGAAAGCGGGGAAGAGAGTAACCGGGGGGCTATCGAAGGGTTGAATGCCATGATGCCGCTGGTTGCCGTCTTAGTGGTTTTCGGCGGCTTTATGGCCTTTGACCTGGAGCGGGAATCGAGCTGGACGGCAATTTTCCTGATCATCGGAGTCGGTGTTATGCTCATAGGAATACTGGGCTTATTTTTGATTGAGGAGCGGGGAAGTGCCAGAGCAGAAAACCAGTCTTATTTTAAAAATCTTTTTTACAGTTTCCGCATTCAGGTAATTAAGGAGAACAAGCTCCTTTATGCAGTTCTTGCAGCATTTGCTGTTTTTGGTATTTCCATTCAGATTTTTATGCCCTACCTGATCCTGTATTATGAAAAGGGGCTGGGGATGAGCAATTATGTTTTAATCCTGGCTCCGGCAGTTATTCTGGCATCCGTTATGACGGTCATTTTCGGAAAATTATATGATTTGCTGGGATTCAGGAGATGTGTATTTCCCGTAGTATGGCTTCTGATTGCCGGCTATCTTATTTTGTTTATCGGAAAAACCACGATTCCGGTATTCTTAGGGTCTGTGCTTATGATGTCTGGATATTTATCAGGAATGGCGGTATTTGGGGCGAAGATTCGGGATCATACGCCCAGGGGGAAAGCAGGCCTGTTTCAGGGGGTCCGCATTTTCGGGCAGGTATTGATTCCCGGTGTTGCAGGCCCGGCAATCGGTGCATGGGTTCTGCATAACGCACAGACAATCATCAATTCAGATGGCACGGAATCATTTTTGCCAAACAGCAATATCTTTATGGCGGCGCTGGGGGCAGCAGTGGCCCTGCTTGTCATTTTACAGGTGATTTTCCGAATGGTCAGAAATGGGCACAGGGAATTGCCTACGAGTTTTGAAAATCAGGATGCCATACCGTTTTCCGCTTATCCCAGGCCGCAGCTTCGCAGGGATTCTTACTATAGTTTGAATGGCACCTGGGATAATGGAATCACAGTGCCTTTCCCGCCGCAGTCCCGGTTGTCAGGATATGGGAAAAGAATCGGAAGCAGGTTCACATATACCAGGAAATTTGAATTGCCGGAAGACTTTTTAAAGAATAAGCTGTTATTGCATTTTGGTGCTGTTGACCAGATTGCGGAAGTCTATGTGAACGGTCGGGAAGTGGGCCGCCATGAAGGGGGATATCTTCCGTTTACACTGGATATTACGGATGCGTATCAACCCGGTGAAAACCAATTGACGGTAAAGGTAACGGATACCCTCTCTCTTAAGTATCCTTATGGCAAGCAGCGGAAAAAACGGGGAGAAATGTGGTACACACCTGTGAGCGGTATCTGGCAGAGTGTATGGCTGGAAAGCGTGCCGGAGAATTACGTGGAGGATATCCGTATTACTCCGGATCTGACAGGGATTGATCTGGAAGTGAAAACGAAGGCTTCGGAATATGAAGTAACGGTATATACCGGAGAAGGGGAAATTAAAAAACGTTTCCGGGATAAGACGGTCAGAATAGATTTCGTGGAAGAAGGTGTCCGGCCTGTGTTATGGACGCCGGAGAATCCTTATCTTTATGAACTGCACATCCGGGCCGGGGAGGATAAGATAGAGTCTTACTTTGGTCTGCGCAGTGTGGATATTCGGGAAATTGATGGAAGAAACCGCATTTGTCTGAATGGAAATCCCATTTTCCTGCATGGCGTATTGGATCAGGGATATTTTAGTGATGGTATTTATCTGCCAGCATCGGAGGAAGGTTACCGGTTTGACATTCAGAAAATGAAATGGCTGGGATTTAATACATTGCGTAAACATATTAAGATAGAGCCGGAATGTTTTTATTATATGTGTGATAAAATGGGGATGCTGGTCATGCAGGATATGGTTAACAGCGGACGATATTCTTTCTTGGGAGACACGGCACTGCCTACGCTGGGATATATCAGGAAAAATGACACCAGACGATTTTTGGGTAAGAAGCACCGGAATATTTTCATACAGCACACCAGGGAGACGTTGGAGCATTTATATAATCACCCATGTATTGTGTATTATACTATTTTTAACGAGGGATGGGGACAGTTTGACAGTGATAATATCTATGATCTGGTTAAGGGGCTGGACAGTTCAAGGATTATTGATACGACATCAGGGTGGTTCCTGAATCATAAAAGCGATGTGGAGAGCAGCCATATATATTTCAAAGAGGTGGATCTGGAAGAAACTAAGCGTCCGCATATCCTGTCCGAGTTCGGAGGGTATTCTTTTGCGTTGGAAGAACATTGTTATAGCCTGCATCACCGGCACGGATATGGTTTTTATGAGAATTCAGAAGGCTTGACTGAGCGTATTGTTAAGGCTTATGAAAAAATGGTGCTGCCCGGTATTGAAAAAGGGCTGTGCGGCAGTGTTTATACCCAGTTAAGTGATGTGGAGGATGAAGTAAATGGCTTGTATACTTATGACCGTAAGGTTTGTAAGGTAGATGTGAAGAGGATGCAGGATGTGAGTAAAAGAATCGATGGTTTATTTTATTCTAACAGGAGGCAGTATGAAAAAATTAAGAATAGGCAGTATTGAGATTTTGGGATATATTGGTATTATTATCTGGGTAACAGTAAATGTTTTGCGGGAATATAATTTATCAGATAACAGTGTATATTTGTTTTTTCTTGGGGTGCTGCCTAATTTGGGAGCAGCATGGGTGGCTACTATGTTTGGAAAGTGGATTGTAATTTTTGTATGGAAGCGAAGCCTTACTGTAAAAATACATCTATTCATTTGTATGGGGATATTTGCCTTGGCTATTGGTTCTGAAATTGTACATGATTTATTCTTAAATAGTCCATTTGATACTTATGATATCCTTATCACAATCATTGCCCAAATATTTATGTTTTTCATTCCAATACTTACAAAAGACAAATATTTTAGCAATTATGCTTAATTATAAAAATATCGAATCAGCGTTAGAAAACAGAGAATTACATGACAGAGGGAATGTGTGCAGGTGTGAGAAGAATCAGTATGTTCCGCTTTGGAACATACTGTGTAAGTCAAATACCCCGCAGCGAGCTGCGGGGTATTTGACCCTCGCGGCATGAGCCAAATGCAGGAGAAAAGAATTCCTGCACTTGGCTCATTGCTCGCGGAAATAAAATATTTCATAAATAAGCGCTCCTTACGCGCCGCAGCATTTCTTATATTTCTTCCCACTGCCACAAGGACATGGATCATTTCTTCCTATTTTAGGTGATTCCCGTATAAATGGTTGAGTGATGACCGGCTCGTCCCATTCGCCCATTTCATATATATCTCCGATTCCGGTATCAACACCAAGCATTTCATTAAGCAAACGAATCATATCCGGAGGCATATTTAGCTCCTCCAGTACTTCTTCATACTCCAGGGGATTCTTCTTCACCAAACGGGACAATTTCCGAATCGTCTGATCCAGCAAACGTTGTTCTTTTCTGGGATCTAAAACCTGAGAATAAAATACCTTATGCTTTTCATACTGCTTCGGATACTCCGCCTTTAATATTCTCAATTCTTTCCGGGAATTCGGCAGATTTCCTAATATCTCCAATTCCAGGATTCCTCTTTCTATTTCACAATTCGGGCAATCGCAATTATGGTCCAGATTATCCGTAAGTGCTGCTATTTGCAGTTGCAGCCGCTCATCCTCATCAATAGCAAACACCTCCCAGATTAATTGAAGCTCTTCACAGGATTTTGCTAAATTCTCGTTATCAGGCACTAATTCAAGTAAAAACTGATAAAGTCGATAAAATGCTTCGGCAGTCCACCGAGTTTCTATGGATCGCGAACCATCCCAGCGATCAATATCTTCCAGGAGTTCTTTTGCTAATGCCGAATCCTGATGCAGACAATGTTTCATCCATTCCAGGGCGTTTGTATAAGAACCTTCTTTTTGTGTACGAATACTAAAGAACAAGATAGCCATATGAAACTTCAAGCTATCCGGTCCATATTCTGAAAAGTAAGGCATGCCTCTTTCGAAAACGCTCCATACCTGTTCGCTCTCCCATCCATTTAGGTAGCATTCTCCAAGCCCCAGCCAATTCCCGATATGTTCCGGAGCCAATTCAATAGAGTGCTCGTATTGAGCAATTGCTTTTTTAGTAAATCCCCGCTCTCTGTAAGCATCCCCCAGTCTTCTTTGGTATATTGTATTTGAGGGCTCTTGCAGTGCTAATTCCTGGTATATTTTCACAGCGTTTCCTGTATGGCCGCTTAATAAATAGACCTCACCAAGCAACTCATCATAAATGACTTTCTGGGGGATTTTTCTTTTTGCCTCTTTCAGAATATCAATGGCATATTCAAAATCCCCCATCTGAATATATTTATTTGCTTCATCCAAAAAGGATTTTTCAATTGGCAGCAACTGATAGGTACGGTCATATTCTGCTCTGGTATCATTATCATACAGTACTTCATAAGCTTTCCGATAAGCTTTAAACTCTTCCGGATAGCTCTCTGGCGGATATTGCTTTACCAGCTTAAAATATGCTCTCTTAATATCGATCTTCGCTGCATCCGATTCAATATTTAACCTTGCATAGTGGTCCATTTTGTCCACCATCCTTTCTTCCTTTGTATCGCAGCTGTACTGGATTTCTGTTCTTTTATAATACGGTTTACGTCTTCGCTGCCGATGTCTAAACTTATGGCTTGCAGGAAGCAGCCGGATGCTTTTTTTTGTCTTCCCAATACCCCATAGCAAAATCCCAGAAATTGATATTCCATAACACTTTTACCGGGAACCCGATCTAACAGGCGAATGACTTGTTTGTACTTCCGCTCAGAAACGAACAGCCGGATCTGATCAATCCGTTCCTTTTTCTGTTCAAGGTCTTCCCGGCATTTAGAAAAATAGTCCGGAATTACGCTGAAGCAAAGTGCCGCCATGGTATAATTTCCCAATCGGTCATAACATAAACCGGCAAGCTTATAACGTTTCTGTTTTTCCCTTAAGAATTCTGCGGATTCCTTTTCTTCTGTCTCATATGCTGCTTCTAACAATCCGATTGACAACGCCGCCTCCCGAACTGCATTCGTCAAATCAGCCCGATTTGCAGTATGCAAGGCTCGTTGATAATAAAATTCTGATAATTTTTTACTCATCATCCTGCTCCAAATCTAACAGCAATTCCACCAAATTCTCTTTTCTTTCATTCAACTCTTTTAAAGATTCTCCTTTAACCAGGCCTTCCATCAGAAATTTAATCAGATCCCCCACAAGCTCTGCGTCTGCAGGGTCGATCTCTTTCATCATCCGCTGTGCTCTCTTGATAATAGCCGAAAATTTCTTTGCATATTTGCTTTCCCGC
>Ga0153953_1000376_pt1 | contig 15651 bp, 11 predicted proteins | sample TSNJ037MetaG_FD_104718 | JGI IMG/M metagenome (GOLD analysis project Ga0153953, IMG submission 104718) | Attine ant fungus gardens microbial communities from New Jersey, USA - TSNJ037 MetaG | ecosystem: Host-associated > Fungi > Mycelium > Unclassified | place: USA: New Jersey, Wharton State...
AGAGGAATTTAACTGTATCAAGCCGCTTGTAGATAATGTCCGTGGTAAGCCTTCAAGCGAGTTTTTGTCCAGCAATATGTTTTTGGTTGAAATGTTTTCATGGTATTACTTTATAGACGGAGACACCCGGAAATATATATATTATATGGATATTTTATACGCCAACGCGCCTTTGATCTCAACGAAATATCCTGTGCTTTTGGAAACGGTAAATTTTTTGGGCGCGCTTGATTTCCGAGTGGATTTGCATGTATATTCTCAAATACTTGCTCGGCAGCTTGAAGAGATTATGGAAAAAGCAGGGGAGAATAGGACGAAACCGTCATCGCTGACGCAAAACCTACCCTTCGCACATCGATCTATGCGTGATTATTCCGAGTTTGTCATTGATACGGAAACGCGGCTTGCTCATTTAAAATCCGCTTTTATGCCTTTTATCGGGAAGGAGTATTATGTTCTTGAGGATTGCATTATGGCAGGGCTGTATTACGAAAAAAACATACTGGAAAAATCGGTGGAATATATTGATTCAGCACATAAAAAATGCCAGGCAGATTTCAGTATTGAATCGAAATTCTGTTTGCAGATGATAACAATGGCCGTCTCACAGGCAATAAATAAGCAAGATGTTCAATTCAAAAATATTGCCGATATGCTTGAGGCTGAAAACGCGCCGCATCTGCGTCAGAATCTTTTAGCCTATGAAACCAAAATACAGCTGTATAACGGAGACACACAAGCCGCGAAAACATGGCTGGAAAATTATTTTGTTGCCGAATCCGACCATTTGGAGTTCTATAAAATATTTCAGCATTTTACAACGGCTATGTCATTTGTTGTGCTTAAACAGACAAATAAAGCCATGGATTACATCTTAAGGCTTAAAAAGCTGGGAACAGATTACCGCAGGCCTTTGGATATTGCCGAAGCAAGCGTCTTACAGGCGGTATTGGAATGGGCTCTGGGTAACAAGAAAGAAGCGGTAAATACGTTGGAAACGGCGTTGACCACCATGCAGGAATACGGATTTGTACGTGTGTTTGCCGAGAGCGGAGCGGCGGTTTTACCCATTCTAAAAAAGCTGACTCAAAATCTTAAAAAGGACCGCTGCCAAGGCTCGCTGGACTTCCACTTTTTGAATGAAATCACGATCGCGGCCTATGAACAATCAAAGCGCTGCAAGGGTATCACTGTAAACATACGTACCGAAAAGCCTGTTAAGCTTTCAAAACAGCAGAAAAATATTATCACATTGCTGTCCAAGGGATACAAAAACGCGAATATTGTAGAATTGACCGGCCTTACCATTCATACGGTGAAATCCCACCAAGCCGCGGCCTATACGAAACTGGACGTAAACAACGCTATGGACGCAGTTATAAAAGCAAAAGATTTGGGCATTATCGAATAGAATATGTTATATGAACGAGGTGACTAATTTTGAATGTATCTTCTCTGTTAAACGATAAATTTGCCGCCGCGGCTATGCCTGAGGTTTGCGCGCCGCGTAAAGCCCTCTTGAGCCTATTTGACAGGGAAGCGGAGAAGCGGGTTATTTATGTTTCCGCGCCGGGCGGCTACGGCAAAACTATTTCCACCCAGCTATGGCTAAAAAACTCCGACCGTATTCCAATTTGGATGAGCCTGGACGAATACGACAGCACGCTTTCCATATTCTATAAATTCTTCTGTACAGGAGTACTGTCTGTCCAGCCGGATAACAAAGCGATGGCAAACATACTGTCAAGCGCCTCGTTTGCTTCCACGCCGGTAGAGCATACCATACGCATGCTGTCTGAATTTGTACCGGACGATAAGCAATATGTGGTAGTGCTTGATGATATGCATCTCATTACAAGCAAGGAAATACGAAAATCCGGGCTTTTGGTGCAAAAGAGACTGCCTACGTCTTTTGTGGTAGTGGTACTTACCCGCAATGAGATTGCGGAAGAATATATAGCGATAACGGGGAAAGAAAAATGCGCGGCCATCACAGCTCAGGACTTGGCTTTTTCAAAGGAAGAAGTGAAAAATTATTTTAATACTCACGGGTGTTTTATCACTGAGAAAGAGGCGGAGTCGATTCATGACGCGACAAACGGATGGCCCATTGGCATAAACGCCCTGGCCATGAGCGGACAATTTGATTTGGAGCACCAAGGAGGACAGCTTTTAGAAAACTACATTAAAACACAGATTTGGGATAAATGGACTGAAGATTTGCAGAGGTTTTTGCTGCAAACGGCCGTGGTGGATGAAATGCAAGCGAAGCTTTGCAACAAGCTTACCGGACGCGAGGACAGCGATTCACTTCTTGAAAGCTTAAGCGCCCAAAATTTTTTCGTCAATCGTATCGGCGAAAACACATACCGTTACCATCACCTATATTTAGATTTCTTTCGGAACATCCTTGAGCAAACAGATGAATTCGATATAAAAACGCTGTATAAGACAGTTGCGGATTACTACCTGGAAGAGAATAAAACCTTTTTTGCAAGGCAATACGCAATTAAGAGCGGTGACTCGGAAGCCATTGCAAACTCCATTAACTCTACCGGGAAAAGCGGTTCTGTAGATGAATTTGCAAATGTATATAGAAGCTTTTTAAAAGATCCGATACCTATAGAGATATGCAATCAGCATCCATACTTATATTCCCAGTATATAGCGTATTACTTTCTTATAGGAGATGCTCGCAAGACAGAATATTATATGGATATGCTTTATGAGCATATGCCGGTTATTGCCCGTGCTTATACGAATTTCATGGAGAGCTCTTCTCTGATGATGGCCATGGATTACCGCTGTAGCCTTGCAGAGCTGGCCGAAAGGCTCGGCACTATTCCGATTACCACCAAGTCTGTCGTACATCAACAATGGGTATCCATTTCATTGCAAATGCCATATGGCCACCGGTCAATTAGAGATTTTAGCGAGCTTGCTGATGAGAAATCACTGGAAAAATTCATCAGTTCATTTGGTCCTCTGCTTAAATCACAGTCCAATATTGTGGCTCTATTACTGCGTGCAGGCTTTTTGTATGAACAGAATCTGCTAAATAGAGCTCTCGAAGCCGCTATGCAAACAAAAAATGCCATAAGCGGCGAAACAGCGGATGAACTTGTGTTTTGCAGCTTCATACAGCTCGCCGGCATCTACTATGGATTAGGCAAAGATAACCTGCTTGCAGACATTATAAAGCAAACCGAACAGTACATTGAAGAAAGCGGCTCTAATTATTTTTATCCGAATTTTGAGGCGTTTAAAGCAAAGCTATTGTTGATGAACGGCGATAAGGCGGCGGCCATAGCATGGCTTGATAATTATTTTGTTACCGATACCGAACAAATGGAGCTTTATAAAATTTTTCAACACTTCACAACGGCAAGGGCCTATAGCGTACTTGGGCAAACAAATAAAGCCATGGAATATATATTTAAGCTGAAAAAGCTTGCAACAGATTTCCGCAGGCCTTTGGATACTGCCGAAGCAAGTGTCCTGCAGGCGATATTAGAGTGGACCAGCGGAAATAAGAAAGAAGCCTTAAACACGCTGGAAACGGCGTTGATTTCCATGCAGGGATACAGATTTGTGCGTGTTTTTGCCGACGAAGGCGCGGCTATTTTGCCCATTCTGAAAAAGCTGGCGATAAATCCACAAAAAGATTGCTATCAAAGCTCACTAGACTCCCGCTTTTTAAATGAGGTTACAATTGCCGCCTATGAACAATCTAAGCGGCACAAAGGAATCTCTGTAAACATACGTACCACAAAGCCTGTAAAACTTTCATCGCAGCAGAAAAATATGATCGCATTACTATCTAAAGGATACAAAAACCAGGAAATCGTAGAAATAACCGGCCTTTCCATTCACACGGTAAAATCTCACCTGGCTGCGGCTTACGCTAAGCTGGAAGTAAACAACGCAATGGACGCCGTATTGAAAGCAAAAGAACTGGGCATTATCAAATAGAACCTTTCTCGAAATATTTATTGATTTGATAACAAGGTTAATCTTATCTTGTCCTTTTTAGTTTTTCCAACTATTTCCTTCACCTTTACCCTGCCATAGCCCCGCAAAGTAAGTACATCCCCTTCTCCTACGGTCTTAGAAGGGGAAGAAACCATTCTCCAATTTATAAACGCTTTATCCTTTGAAATAAGCTCGGCGGACCTTCCCCGTGAAAGCTTGAAAGCCCCGGATAATACATTGTCAAGTCTGAGCGAGGAAACGTTTATATTCTTTTCCGCTTCCGGTATTTGATATACAAAAACTTCATCCGGCTGCAAAAGGAAAAGGGTGACGCGATACCGCCCCACCGACCTTAAATTACCTATAATAAAATCCGACATTGCGCGGTCTGTAAATACAACTGCCCCATCCGGCTTTACAAAGATATCCCCTACTCTGCTTCTGTCAATGCCAAGCCCGATAAGCGCGCCTAAGTAATCCCGGTGATCAAGGCTGCTTCCGGGGGATTCCTTATTTATTTTTATGGCGTCAATTGGAAAAGCTTCAATCTCCGCTTCTTCATGGTCAGGAAAAAAGCCTAATTTTACCCGTTCGCAATCTGGGCTGCCTCCATAAGCGATTATTCTGCAATCAAGCTCCCTTAAGGTACCCAGTACAGATTGAATTTTTTCCGCCTTTACAGGATCCATAAAACAGGTAAAAGCCGGATTAAAAGTCTTTACCGCCAAATACGCCTGATCCAGCGCCTTGGAAAAGGCTATCCGCTCTTCTTCATAAATAAATTGCTTAAGTAATGATTTTCTGTCCATATCAATGTTCTCACCGCTATCTCAATAAACTTACAATAACATTCTCCAGCAGTTGGATAAGCAAATAGGCTATTACAGGAGAAAAATCTATCATCATGCCCGAACCTCCAATAGGAGAACGGTTCAGCAGATTCCTAATGGGCTCAAGTATAGGCTCTGTCAGAGTATAAATAAGCTCTGTAATAAAATTTTTGCCAAGAGGAATCCATGAAAGAATGCATCTTATAAGTATGAGGTAGCCCAAAATAGTGGTGAAATATCTTACTACCGTAATAATTATGTTGTTCATATCATTCGTTATTATCGAAACGCTCCGCTCAACCAACTCGGGAACAGATTACCGCCAGATTTTAAATCTTCTCTGATTGCGCCGCGGATACTTACATGGCTCGGAGCGATTACAAAAATGTCGTTCGATATCCTTTCTATATCTCCATTTATAGCATAGCTTACTCCGCCGAGGAAATCAGCTATCCTTTGCGCTTGTCCCCTTTCGATGCCCTCCAGGTTAACTACGCAGATTTTGCCCGTAACTATATCATCACAAATACTGCTTGCGTCGTCGATCATTCTGGGGTTAGCTATTACCAGCTCATGATCCGACGGCTGGCTAAAGCTTACTACATTAGAACGCGTAGTGGCCGGCGCGCTTGTCTTTTTATCATTGCGGATTACGGACCACTCGGAAATATCCTTTAGGCGCCCGGGTCTTTCCTCGCGATAATAATCATCCTCTACATACTCCTCCTCATCGTAATATTCATCTTCATCATAATCTGTACCTAACATAATGTTTTTGAACTTGTTCATGATACCCATTTTTTCATCTCTCCTTTTGTATTTTGTTTTCGACATATACTTAATGTCGTCTTCTTCATCGGTGACCAAAAAGACCGGTTCCAATCCTGACCATATTGGAACCCTCTTCTATGGCTACCATATAATCATTGGTCATTCCCATAGATAAAAAGCTCATGCCTCTATTATTCAGTATATTTTTGTTAATGTCAACAAATAATTGGGACATTTTTCTGAATAAAGACCTATTTTCTTCCGGATTTTCGACAAAGGGGGCCACAGTCATCAACCCATTTACCCGAATGCCGTCAAGAGAAGATATTTCTTTAACAAATCTATCGGCTTCTTCAAGCCTGATTCCCATCTTACTTTCTTCTTCTCCTACGTTGACCTCAACAAGTATATCTTTTGTTATACCTAGATCTGTTGCCTGGCGGCTTATCTCTTCCGCCAGCCTGGTGCTGTCAACCGAATGGATTAGGCACACCTTATCCATTATATACTTTACCTTGTTGCGTTGTAAATGGCCTATCAAATGCCAATTGACAGAACTCTGACCGTCTCCAACCAACGGATACTTATTCAACAACTCCTGCACCCTGTTTTCACCAAGATCCCTTACGCCAAGTGACACCGCTTGGTTAACACGCTCTGCCTCTATCGTTTTGGTAACACCTATCAAAGTTATATCCTCTCGGTTGCGGTTTGTTTTTTCCGCAGCCTTAGCAATATTTTCGTTAATAAGGCGCAAATTTTGCTCCAGCATTTTTTGCCCTCTTTCTTCTATATAAATTGTTCTTCTGTCATTAATTAATCTTCTGTCCATCCACAATATTCTTCGGCTCGGGTATTATCCTGTCCTGAACCTTGAGCCGGGGATTAATGGCGGGGTCTAAGATACAGTAGCCGCTGTTTTCTTTAAGCTCACCCTCATGATATATAGGTACAAACTCCGCTATACCGTTGTTTACCCTAAAAATACCATTAACATTGGACGTTTCCTCAAGACTGTACAAAAGCTCGTTGTCATCCGGGCTTACAAGCCTGTCTCCTAAAATAAGCCCTCCCGAATCCTTCGATACATATGTATAAGCCTCATCTGTTCTGCTCTGAGAATTTATGCTTATCCTTGCGTCTCCGTTGGCGTCCCTTCTGGTAACGCTCTTAACGCCGGCATTGTCTACTGTTATATATTTGTTTGGCACATTGATAAAGGTTCTGTCTATGATAGCCGTATTAGGAATTTTCAAGCCTGTATAAACACTGCTTTCCGTCTTGAACCCTACGCTTCTGACATCTGCGTAATCCAGCATTGACTTGGTAGCTTTATATGATACATAGGTTTTTTCCGCTCCCCTGTTGATTCTGCTTATTGTAACAGGCAGCTCCTGATATAAGCCGTTCAACTCTACATATATTGTTTGCGCTTCGCCTTCCTTATAATCAATAGTAAGTCCGTTATCCAGATATGAGGCTATATACCACTCGCTTGAAGCGATAATTTTAAACACGTTATCGCCGCTTTCTATCTGGCTTCCCTGTACATCATACTTTGCTTCTACATACATTGTAGTTTGCTCAAGGGTTATGTTATCAAGCTTATCAAGCGTTAGCGCTTCTTCCATACCATCAGTCAAATATACTATTATTCCGCCTTCATTTGCCTTAATAACCTCTGTATTCTCACTTATGCTTAATTCCAACGCCGCCTTTTGCTCCACTAAGTCACTGACGGAGCCTCTGTCCTCATTTAACAGCTTCTGATTTCTGAGATTAATGTTTTTATCTAAATCCGCCCTTATTGTATAGATAAGCGATATGTCCGAGCCTAAAAGCTTGTATATGCTGCCGTCTATGCTATCCTTGATGATTTTGTTTGTTTTTTTTACATCTGATTGGTAAGCCGTTATGTCGGTACGCTGCTTCTGCTTAACCATTATATTCTGCTCAAGCTCCCCTAGGCTTTCCGTTAAGGAAGCGGTAACTGCTTCATCAATTATTTGACAGACCGATGTTCCTGCTTTTACCTTTTCCTTATCGGCCACCGAATAATATACAAAGCCTTTTTGACCGGCTTTATACACCACTTCATCTCTTATAATTATACCTCTATGAATCATTGGGATATCAATACTGCCATTTTCTATAGTCGCGTACGCAATCGAAGGACGGCTTGCCCTGTCTGCCGCGTATCCGACTAAATAGCCCACAAAAATTACACCTACAAAAAATACTATAACCTGAGTGGAGGTTACGCGCTTCCTTCGGACAGCGCTTTTCTTAACCGGCTTCCTGGTATGAGAGGTCGCCTGCTTATCCGGGCCGGGCCTAGGGGCGGAACGCTTCACGGAACTATGCCGTTGTTCCGTCCGGCCTGAAACAACCCTTTTCTTTCGCTGCTCAACCCCGCTCGACCCAGTCCTCTTGCGCGCTTGCTCGTTTTTTTGTCCAGACCTGCTTATAGGGTTTTTATTTGTTTTTTTTGTTTGGTCTATTCTTTTTTCCATTTGTATAACACCTTTAGTATAATAACACTCAAATCACTCCTGCACAAGGTTAACTGATAACACATCGGTTTCAATAGTTATTTTACTCATTAACTTGTTTATATCTATCTGCTTTGGCAACAACAGCGTATATTCGCAGGTTACAATATTTCCTTCTCCATCCGTCTTGTCCATTCCGTGATGATCAACGCTTATAATTTTTATATTGTTTCCGGTGAAAAATTGTTCTATATACTCCGCATCCTCTTCCTTACGCTTGTACTTTATTTCAATCTTGACAGATTCAGGGTTTTGAAATATTTTATCATGAAAGCTCTTCAATACTAACAGTACCACTACGCAGGCTATTGCCCCCGCAATAGCAATCCCATAATAACCCATGCCTATGGCTAAGCCCAGGCATGCCACATTCCATAAAGAAGCCGCAGTAGTCAACCCTTTTATAGAACCTTTTTGATGAATAATGGTTCCCGCGCCCAGAAAGCCGATACCGCTGATAACCTGCGCGCCCAGCCGTCCGTAATCCGCTTTTAATACACTGGCAAGCTCCGGATACATAGCTACCTTATTAATCACCTCGTTAACCATCTGCACCTGAATCAATGAAATTATTGTAGCTCCCGAGCAAACTAAAATATGAGTTCTAAACCCTGCCGGCCTGTTGTAGTATTCTCTTTCATAGCCTATTAACCCGCCTACAAACAAAGCAAGAGCAAGCCGAAGAATAATATCAATTATGGTCATGTTGCGCCCCCTTCACTTGCTATGCATTCTAACATATTTAACAAGGTTTTTGAATATGCGGAAGCAGAAAAGCTGATTGAATATTAGCCGAAACTTTGATAAAGTAGAAAAAAGTAAGTTTAATACGGAGGGGATGTTTTTGTTAACAGCTGCCGAGAGTAAAAAACAAATCCAATATTTTGACATACTGAGAATTGCCGCAGTTTTTTTTGTAATACTCCTGCATTGTATCAATACCTTTCTTAATAACGCTTATTACTTCAATACCAGGACATGGTGGTTATGTAATATCCTTAACAGCTTTTCACGTACCGGCGTTCCATTATTTTTTATGATAAGCGGATATTTTATGCTGAGCAATCATAAAACCCTTAACTTTGCTGAATTTTACAAAAAAAGATTTGCTCGTATCTTACCGCCCTTTCTCATTTGGGACATAATTTATTTTGCCTATTCCGGTTTTACTATAGAAAAAAAAGGCATAGCCGATTTTTTTAAGGAGCTTATCAATAACGGGAGCTCTTATCACTTTTGGTTTGTATACAGCCTTATGGGCTTTTATTTGTTAATGCCGTTCATAAAACGAATTGTGGACGGCTGCTCTTTAAAGCAGCTGCTATGGCTTCTTGTAATTATTGTGTTTCCAAGCACAATAAGACCATTTTTTAACACGGTTACTTCATTTTATATTTTTTTATTCAATCCTTTGCTTGATGGTTATATCGGTTACTTCATCTTAGGCTATGCTCTGGGCAAATTTAATATTCCTAAGAGAATAATAGCGCTTATTTATATTGGAGGCGTGGCTGGAGCGCTTATCTGCATCATCGGTAATTATTTATTTTCTTCTTATGAACAAATAAACCTATATTTCAATGGCGGTTATCAAATAAATCATTTTCTGTTGTCTTCTTCTATTTTTGTTTTCGCGAAGCATCTTAAGCCAATTAAAAGCATGAAAATATCCCGTTTGATCACCTCAATATCAAGCATTACATATTCCATATATTTATGTCATGTTTTAGTATTGGATATTTTGAGCAGGTACGTTAAAATATCCAGGCCGGTATTTAGTATGTGCTTTAATTTTTTTGCGGCAAGTATTATATGTGTACTGGTCGCAATGCTTTTGAAAAAATGCAAAAATATCTGCAGCTTCTTTAGAGGCAATAAGGAGGAGAAAAATTATGTCGGTTGAAACCGCGAAAGAATATTTTAAAAAATGGAGCATGGAAGACAAGATACTGGAATTCCCTATATCCAGCGCAACGGTTGAAGAAGCCGCGGCTGCCCTCAACTGTGAAGAAAAGAGAATAGCCAAGACAATGGCCTTTTGGGTCGACGGAAAAGCAATCCTTATAGTAATGGCCGGCGACGCTAAAGTGGATAACACCAAATATAAGGGGCAATTCCATACAAAAGCCGTCATGCTTAAAGCTGATGAAGCAGACGAACTGATAGGGCATCCTGTCGGCGGCATTTGTCCATTTGGTATTAAAGATGACGTTAATGTTTATCTGGATGAATCCTTAAGAAGATTCAAAACGGTTTTCCCTGCGTGCGGAAGCCGAAACAGCGCCATTGAGCTTACTATTTCAGAGCTGGAAATATACTCAGGATTTAGCGAGTGGATAAACATCAGTAAAGGTTGGGAGTGATACGTGGGATATGAGCGTCCCTTCCGTCAATGGCGTTTCCCATCCTTCTATCAGCAGAGTAATTGTATCCGCCCCGTCAAGCTCCCTGGCTGTCCTGAATATCTGCTCCTTTATAATAGTCTCATTATATGTACCTCCGTACTGGAGAATTTCTTCCGAAACGTTGAGGAATAACTCTCCTTCTATAACGTATGCCTGCAACAGCCTTGTGCCGCCAGGGACGGATGAGGGCAATTCGGACGTAAAAAAAGCCTTAAAAAGAACAAATGCACGGCGGTCAAGACTCGGCTCCGGTCCGACCGTAACAGCTGTTTTTTTCCAAACCGCCTCACCATTATTATCATATTGGACATAATAGAAGAAAAGCTCATGTTCCGCGTGAACCTCCTGGGGAAAAGCATATATAGCCAACACCGTCAAAAGTACAATTAGTAATTTTAAATTTATCTTCATGCTTGAGCACATCCTTTAATTATTTTTTGCTTTATTATATGCCGAACGGTGAAAACATTTACCGGCGACGAGCCGATTCGGCAACAGAGGAGGTTAATGTTTTCCTCGCTAGGTATAATTGTATAAAAGGGCTACAAGCCTAACAAGCATTATTGTATGCAAAATTCTTTCATAATATGATAGTATCGGTTCTAATACGCTTTAACATCCGAAGCTTTGACATATACTGCGTGACGAAAGGAAATTTATATGGAAGCCCGCAACGAAAAGGTACAAATTCTTCTATCAGCTTATAACGGGGAAAAATTTATCCGTCAACAGCTTGACAGCCTGATAGAGCAAACTCATCAAAACATCTCCATATTGGTAAGGGACGACGGCTCCTCCGACGGCACCCGGAATATCTTGGACGAGTATAAAAAAAACGGCCTTATCGACTATTACTCGGATAAGAACCTGGGAGTGGTGTCAAGCTTTCTTGATCTCGTAAGGAAGGCTGACCCGGCCTGTAACTATTACGCTTTCTGTGACCAGGATGATTACTGGGAGCCGGAAAAAATCGCAAGAGCCGTCGGTATGCTTAGCGGCCATAAAGTAGAGTTGCCTCTTGTATACGGCTCTCAAATAAAAATAGTAGATCAAGACCTGAAGCTGCTTCGGTCAAGCCATGATAAGCGTATAAAAAAAACCGGCTTCGGTAACGCAATGCTTGAAAATGTGATAACCGGCTGCACAGCGGTATTCAACCAAGCTATGAGAGAGGCTTTGCTTTGCGTAAAGAATGAACGGGGAATCTTTATGCACGACTGGCTTTTGTACCTTATCGGCAGCTCCATGGGCAAGGTTATTTACGACCCGGAGCCCACCTTGCATTACCGCCAGCACAACCTTAACGTATTAGGGGCCGGTACAAGTCCCGCAAAATCAATTAAACGAAAATTTTCTCTGTTAATACAATATATTAAAACTGATTTGATATATGATAACAACGCAGCCTTTTACACAAATTTTAGCCATCTGCTTCCAGACAAAGAAAAAGCGCTCTTAGAGCGCTATCTCAAAAAAGAAAAAAGTCTTAAGGAACGGATATCGTTAGCATTTTTATCCGGGCTTTTCCGCCAACGGAAATTTGATAATGTAGTTTTCAAATTTTTTTTGGTAACCGGCCGTATATAAGAGGCTTGTCATTGCGGGCATTCGTCATTGCGGGCTCGACCCGCAATCCCTTCCCCTTCTCTGTCCTTGCGGGCTCGACCCGCAAACCCCTCCCCTTCTCTGCCATTGCAGGCTCGACCCTCAATGCCGAGGCGGGGGATTGCGGGTCGGGCCCGCAATGACGATGGTGGTAGTGATATTGCACAGTCCGCCTTTTCCTTAAGTTTATCTCAATAAAATCGAATTAGTATCCACATCATAGCCAAAGTCCACGTTCAAGAACCATTCTACGCTGGAGATAGGTATAAAGGTCGTTCCATCCCAAGCATATCCGTATTCAAGATAATATATGGATTCATACAAATCGGAGGCGTAAAAAGCTTCCGCATCAGACTGATCTCCTGTCAAAATGGCCATGCTTTCATCGTTCACGATCCAATATACAATGTTCATTTCCTCGTCTAAGGTCAGCTCACCGCCGAATATCTCAACAGCCTGCTCAAGCGGCATATGCAACCCGTAATAGAAGTCGTCCGAAGGGCTGAGGATCTGCATGGACGTGTTAACCTCTCCGCCATTATAGGTGCCTGCCAAAGGAAGCTCTACGGGCTTATCACCTTCAAGATAAAGCCATTCAGAGTAATAATATGAAGCAGGGAAATAATACTTACGAGCTTCTTTCATTGCCTCCTCCTGCTTTTTTATAGAGTCGGCAAGATCAATGGAGTTCTCCTTAGTTAATTCCGGGAAGCTTACGGAAGATTCTTCGTTGATTTTCGCATATTCATTTTTAGCGGTTACGGTGCATTCAATTATCGCGGAGTCCGTGTAATAACCGCTGAACAAGTACTCAATTACGCCTACATCAATGCGCATATCAACAGTCGCGGTTTCTTTCACAGTATAACCGTTTTTATCCAACACGACCTCATAAACAAGTCCTTGCTCGCCAAGAATTGGTGCGGCCGCAAAATACTTTTCAATTAACGGCAGCGTGTCGTCAAGGAAAAGCGTAAAAAGCTCTCTCATACCGTCCACAGTAATTGAACCGGCAACGGCATAAGGGTTCGAAGCCGAAATTGAAGAATTATATATTCCGGTTAGATACTCAAGCAGTAAATCGTTTGTTTTTGACTCCTCCAGAACGGCAAGAATCAAGCTTTTCAGCTGCGCGTCAGTCATGGTCAGAGTTAATTTGGTTGAGCCGTCATCGGTGGTTGACGCTTTTACAAAGTCGGTGCTAAGCCCCTCCATCTGGTCTAATATGCCCAGCAAATCAAAAGCCTGATTATAGTCAAAGCTTGAGCTAAAGCTTTTCACGTAGTCTGGTCCAAAGGTTTCACCAGCTAAGGCAAAGTAGTCTATGTATAAATAATCCTTGTTATATTCATCCGGTAAAAACGGTTTTGCTATGGCTGGTATTTTAAATATAAGCTCATATTTCGGATTGTCGCTCTGTAAATCCAGATCAATCCACATATCAGCGCCGAATTTAAAATCCTCAATGACGGTTTCCATATTCATGAAGGCTTTAATTTGGTTTTTCGTGACGTCACCTTCATATTTCTGCTGAATGTTAAACTCTAAGTTGTCGATGAGCTGCTTAAATCTGTACATAGAATCCTGAAAATACTCGTCGCCGCCTGAAAAATCCATTTCAAACGAGACATGGCTTTTGGCCTCATATGATTTTACATTGGCCATTTTCTCTATCGAGGAAATAAGCTGCAGCTCCTCCTTAGTGCAGCCGGTTAAAGCCAATATAAACAATAAAAATACGGTAAAAACAGTCTTTGCTTGCAATTGTCGCATTAGTATCACTCCTTCTTTTATTATATAGTTATTATACGCATTCTTAGCCAAAAGGTAAAGCAGATCCACTATCTGCCGCCTTCCTTAAGAACAAAATTCTCACGGCTCAATAAATTTGCCAAATTATCAAACAGCGCCTCCGCCGGTTCTACCCAAAACTCTTCCTTCAGTGTTATTTTTTGTTTTTTCTTTTCATCATAAAATACCACAGGAGTATTACCGGTATGACCTTCCAGCACCTGCAATACATCCTCTTTTCGCAGATCAAGGGCCTTAGGTATACGTATCCATAATATACCGCGGCCGGCCGGCTCTTCATAAAAGGTTATATCATTACATACCACCTTTGCATCCTCGTCCTCTCTTACGCTGACCTTTCCATGTACCAGCACGACCTTGCCATCCATGAGCTTGCCCATATACTTTTCATAAAGGTTTGAAAACACAATGACCTCAACGGTTCCAAACACATCCTCCAGAGTCAAAAAGGCCATGGGCTTATTATTGCTTCTTGTGTATTTGATGGATTTTCCCGCGATTATTCCTCCAATAACAACGCTTTTCCCGTCCCGGAGCCGGTTTTCCTTCAAAACACCTTCTTCATCGGTGGAATTTATAAAGTCCTTGCTATATGCGTTAACATTTTTCTTAAGCATATCTTCATAGGCGGACAATGGGTGTCCACTTAAATAAAGCCCAAGAACTTCCTTTTCGTATTCCAGCAGCTCTTTTTGAGACAGCTCCTCCACCTGAGGCAGATTATCGTCAAAAAGCGCCTCCTTGGGCGAGTCTCCCATATCGAAAAGGCTTAGCTGGCCTTCAATATTTTTTTTCTTGCTGTGAGCCATTCCACTTATTATGGGCTGATAATAAAGCAAATATTGATTACGCTTCCCTCCCATAGAATCAAAGGCGCCGGCCTTTATCAGGCTTTCGATGCAGCGCTTGTTTACATCCTTGCCTTCAAGCCTACCGATAAAATCCGTCATGCTGCGGAAAGTGCCGCCTGTTTCCCGCTCCCTTACCATGGATTCAATGACTCCCCGGCCAACGTTTTTTATAGCCGCCAAACCAAAACGTATACGCCCCTGGGAAACGCTGAACCCCGAGTATCCTTCGTTTATATCCGGCGGCAGCAGCTCAATATTCATTTGCTTGCATTCATTCAGATATTCGACCACCTTATCCGTCCAGTCCATTACCGATGTCATTAAGGCTGCCATAAATTCAACAGGGTAATATAGCTTCAGCCACGCGGTCTGGTAGCCGATAACGGCGTATGCCGCGGCATGGGATTTGTTAAAGGCGTACTTTGCAAAGTCCGTCATCTCGTCGAATATCTTTTCCGCCGCTTCCGCCGATATTCCGTTTTTCACACAGCCAGGCACATCCTCTCCCAGGCCATAAACAAAATTATGACGCTCCTGGGCCATTACCTCCGTTTTCTTTTTGGACATGGCCCGCCGAACCAGATCACTGCGGCCCAGACTGTAGCCTGCCAAGTCCTGTACTATCTGCATGACCTGCTCCTGATATACAATGCAGCCGTAGGTATTTTCAAGTATAGGCTTAAGGCTTTCATGGGTATATGTGGTATTTCCTTGTGATTTTTTTCCCTGAATATATTTGGGGATAAAGTCCATTGGGCCCGGACGGTAAAGAGCGATACCGGCTATAATATCCTCAAAGGCCTGGGGCTGCAGCTCCTTCATAAAGGATTTCATGCCGGAGCTTTCAAGCTGG
>Ga0153953_1000387_pt1 | contig 15473 bp, 10 predicted proteins | sample TSNJ037MetaG_FD_104718 | JGI IMG/M metagenome (GOLD analysis project Ga0153953, IMG submission 104718) | Attine ant fungus gardens microbial communities from New Jersey, USA - TSNJ037 MetaG | ecosystem: Host-associated > Fungi > Mycelium > Unclassified | place: USA: New Jersey, Wharton State...
TCTTCGGCGATTCCACCGGCAATCACCAGTTTACGACACTGCCCATGGGTTATAAGAACGGCGTGTTCTACTGCTATGTCTACATGCCGTTTGCCAACGGGGCAAAGATAATTATTGGCAATGACGGAGCCGAGGATAGAGATATCACTGTTGACGCATCGGTGGCGCCGCTGAAGGGAGAGGCCGGAGATTACGGGCGGTTCCACGCGAAATGGCACAGGGGCGAATATAATTCAAGAGCTGACCGCTGGCCTGATTACAGCGTGCTGAAAACACAAGGAGTTGGACGATGGCTGGGAATGTCTCTGCATGTATATGAATTGACCGACGCCGGTTGGTGGGGTGAAGGCGACGAGAAGTTCTTTGTAGATGGTGAGAAGTTCCCCTCCAGCTTTGGCACCGGTTCGGAAGACTATTTCGGCTACGCCTGGTGCGACCCTACGGTGTTCAACACAAGGCCGTATCACGCTCAGCCTTATAATGAAGGCGGCGTTGGAGGCGAGGGACACAAGGCGAACGTAAGATTCCAGCTTAACGATAACGTTCCATTCTTTGAGTCGTTTGATGGATATATTGAAAAATACTATAGAGACACAGCAAATTATGCCGTAACGGCTTATTGGTACCTGTCGCCGGGTGGCACGGACCCCTATGGGCCTGTACCATTGGAAGCCCGTGTGGAATACTATGAGAATGTGGAAGCTTCAATGGTTATACCGTCAAGAGATATAATCTCAACTGCCTCAACATCTGGAACGCCATCGTACCAAAACATGACGGCTTATGCCGGCGTCTGGAAAAACGACCAGCAGCTTATTTGGTCTTTGCCTCTTGGCTCAAACGGCGGCCCTGGAAACAAGCTGGATATGGAATTTGCGGTAAAGAGGGATTGTGACGGTCTGCTCAGAATATCTCTGACAAAGGGCCCTGACTTCGGTATTGTACAACTCTATCTTGATGGAGAACCTATCGGCGCCCCCATAGACTGCTACAACCAAAAGGTTGCGTTAAGCCCCACCATCGCGCTGGGCGAGGCTGTCCTGAGTAAGGGCACTCATGTATTATCGGCGGAAATAACAGGGAAAAACCCGAGCAATACAGTTGCAAACGGATATCTGTTTGGTTTTGATTGTCTTACACTGGATATCGACAAGCCTGTTAAAGGTATTATTGAAGGACAGAATATGGAGGTTCTGCGGATCACCAACGGCAGCGCCCAAATTCAAAGCATTGGAGCAGGCACCGGCACTTTTGAAAATGCGGGAGAGTACGGAGGCGGCAAGCAGCTTTGGTGGACCAATTCCCCCAGTCCCTCCCTGGCTGAGGGCGGCGTATTAGAGTTGGCGCTTGACCTTGACGAAGCCGTAGACAGCGAATTGGTAATCTACTGCACCATGGCGAGTGATTATGGAATCTTCAAAGCGTATCTCGACGGTGAAGAAGCGGCGGAATTTGATTTATATAACAACGGCGTTGTGCGAAGCGGTTCCATTTCGCTTGGACATGTAACCTTAGATGCGGGGCGTCATGTGCTCAAGCTTGAGGCGGTTGGCAGGACCGGGAGTAATTATATGTTCGGACTGGATCGCGTGGTATTTTTAAGCATAGCCGAAGTGCCTGGATTGGATGAGCTTAAGGAGCTTGTAAGGGAAGCTAAGCTCATAAACCGTGACGACTACACGGAGGCTAGCTGGGCGTCCTTAGAGGCAGCTCTGGCTGAAGCGGAGGAAATGCTGACCCAAGAATTGACCTTTGACGACGCTTTAAGAATTAAGGATGCGATCAATACTTTATCTAATGCTTTGAAGCAGCTTGAAGAAAGGCCGGTAATAGTTGAAATACCCGGCCTGAAAGAACTTCGGGAGCTCGTTGAGGAAGCTAGGCTTAAGACCCGTAACGGCTACACAGAGGAAAGCTGGATAGCCTTTGAGGCGGCTCTGGCCGAAGCGGAGGAGCTGTTGGCCCAGGAACTGACTCTTGACGACGCTTCGAGAATCGATACCTTGCTTAACAAGTTGTCTGACGCTATGGATGGGCTTAAAGAAGCAGAGGGTATCTTCTGGACAGTAACATTTATAAGCAATAGTTCAGTGTATCAGACCCAAAAGGTAACCGACGGCGGCAACGCTCTTAAACCTGCTGACCCTGTTCGCTCGGGTTATAGCTTCGAAGGCTGGTATGTGAATGACGGCTTCACGTTGGAGTGGTATTTTAGCAATTCCGTAACGGAGGATATTACTCTCTACGCTAAGTGGACAGCTTCTATAAGCGGCGGAAGCAGCGGCAAGGGCGGAGGCGGCTCCAGAATCATCAATGGTTCGGCCATTGCTGGCAGAGGTAATGCCGATACCAATGTTACCATACCGGAAGAAGAAGCTCCGTTAGGTCTTGGAGGATTAGGTCTTGAGCGAACAGAGCATATCCAGTACATAACCGGTTATCCTGATGGAACTTTTAGACCTGACAATACTATTACAAGAGGGGAAGCTGCGGCCATATTCTATAAACTGTTGGCCGGAGTGGAAAAAACAGGGTATTCACCAGTGTTTTCTGATGTGTCGGCAAACACCTGGTACTCTGATGCGGTTAATTGCCTTGCGGCCAATGGAATTATTTCAGGTTATCCTGATGGGAAATTCTATCCTGATAATCCAATTACAAGGGCTGAATTTGTTGCTTTAGCATCTCAATTTGATGAGCTTGCGGTAACGGATAAAAATATATTCCCGGATGTACCGGATGATCACTGGGCGCTTAAGTATATCAACAGCTTTGCCGCGAAAGGTTGGATTACCGGATATGAGGACGGTACTTTCAGACCGGAGGGGAATATTACCAGAGCGGAAGCAGTGACTTTGATTAATGCTATGCTTGACAGAAGGATCGAAGCGAAAGATATTCCGGGCGGCGTCACAGGCTTTACAGATGTAGACGCGACCCACTGGGCATATGCGAATATTGTAGAAGCTTCCGGCAAGTATGAGTATTAAAGTAAAGATCGGCTGCATTGCCGGTTAAACCAATCATCATTGTCAGCCAATTATTATTTTTTGGCTGGCAATGTTTTTTTGTACCATCCCTGTAACCTTGTCAATTTCATCTTTAAAAGTTATAATAGGAAAAAACAGGGAAGTGTTAACCACACGCCTGATAAATGGAAGGGGTTATATTATGCCTTTAACTACAAGTAATGAAATGTTTAAGAAAGCTTATGAAGGCGGCTATGCTATTGGAGCGTTCAATGTTAACAACATGGAGATCGTCCAGGGCATAACCGAGGCGGCAAAGGAATTGAACGCGCCTGTTATTCTTCAGGTATCTGCCGGAGCCAGAAAATACGCTAAGCATACTTATCTGATAAAGCTTGTGGAGGCTGCCATAGCCGATACTGACTTGCCAATGGTACTGCATCTTGATCACGGCGCTGATTTTGAAGTTTGCAAATCTTGTATAGACGGCGGGTTTACTTCTGTTATGATAGATGGCTCCCATCACAGCTTTGAGGACAATATAGTATTGACCAAAAAGGTAGTGGAGTACGCTCATGAAAGAGGCGTGTCGGTAGAAGGCGAGCTGGGCAGGCTGGCCGGAGTGGAGGACGACGTTAAGGTTACCGAGGAGGATTCCTCCTACACTAAGCCCGAGGAAGTAGAGGAGTTTGTTACAAAAACCGGAGTTGATTCTCTGGCGATAGCTATAGGAACAAGCCATGGCGCGTTTAAGTTTAAGCCGGGCACCAAGCCCCAGCTGCGTTTTGACATACTTGATGAAGTAAGCCGCAGGCTCCCTGGCTTCCCAATAGTGTTGCACGGCGCATCGTCGGTTCCACAGGAATTTGTACAGGAAATAAATAATTATGGCGGTAAAATGAAGGACGCTATTGGCGTACCGGAAGAAATGCTTCGTCAGGCGGCCCGTTCCGCGGTGTGCAAGATCAACATCGACTCGGACATTCGTATGGCTATGACAGCCGCTATCCGCAAGCACCTTGCGGAAAACCCCGGCGACTTTGATCCGCGTCAGTATTTAACTCCCGCCCGCCAGGCCGTGAAGGATATGGTATCCCATAAAATACTTAATGTGTTGGGATGCAACGGAAAGGCGTAATTAATGATGTATATTTAGTCTGGCTTTTAAAAGCCTCCCTATGGCGGTCATGCCGATTGGGAGGCTTTTTGTTCTATTTTAATTCCTAAGGGTCAAACACATAAATAAATAATATTGATGAATCTCCAAACTATTTTGCAACTTTTAAATATCCCTGATATAATATCAAATACTGTAGAATCAACTCAAAATATGGAGGTTGAACTTAAGATGAAACTGATAAATAGGATAGTGTCCGTATTACTGGCTGCATTTTTGTGTTTGTCGGTAACTGTTCCGGCTTTTGCGGATGACATGGTAAGGATGACGCTGGATTACGACGGTCAGACTCATAAATATGAAGCCAAGCCAGTGCGATTGATAATTAACGGAGAAGAATTGACCGGATTAACTATGCCTCCAATAATACTTAACGACCTTACGCTGGTTCCTGTAAGGGAGGTGATTGAAGCCCTGGGGGCGGTGGTTGATTGGAAAGCCGATACCAGGGAAATTTATATTGCCTATGATGATACGCTTATTATTCTACAGGTAGATAATGAATACGCAAATGTTAGCGGAAATATGCTGCAAATGAGCCAGCCGCCTAAAATCATCAATGACAAGGCTATGGTGCCGTTGAGCTTTGTAAGCCGTAATCTGGGATTTTCGGTCAATTGGGACGGAGATAACAGAATAGTCTATATCTATGAGCCTGATAATGAATTTCCTGTTATAGATGATAATTATACGGATAACAATTATACATATAACAATAATACCGGAACCGCTGTAGCAACGACGCCTCAAGCGCCGGCCATTACAGTGCCTTCATCGAACGTAATAAGCTCCGGCGCGAAGCTTTCCAGGGATGTGTCCGCGGGGGATATTACGAAGGAAAGCCATGAGCTTACCGGTATAGAGAGTATATACATTCCGACCTCTTCCGAACCCCAATCCTTTAAAATAAAAGCTTCAAGCGCCATTAGCAGGGTGGATAAAACTCTTTGGGATAACAAGCTGGCGATAGATATTTACAATGCCGAAATGAAGCTTGGGCAAAAGGAATATCCTGTGGAAAACAACCCCGTCATAAGCCAGATCCGCGCGGCGCAAAACCAAGTGGATCCCGATATGATAGTGCGGGTGGTCTTTGATCTTACCGCGCAGGTAGACTACAGTGTGTCTCTTTCGGCGGACCGGAAGACCATTTCTGTTGATTTCCACTTTGAAAGAAATTCTATATCTAACATAAGCTTCTCCAGCGACGGAAGCGCGGACTATTTATATGTTACAGGAGCGGCCGCGTCTTCAACCGCTATTTCTTCAGATTCCAACCCGGAACGGCTGGTTTTGGATATACCCTATGCGGATTTGGTAAGCGCTATGAACCAGCAGGTGGTCGGAAGCTTTGTATACAGTGTAAACGCAAGGCAATATGACGCCGACAATGTCCGAATAGAGCTGTATATGAATGCTTACGCGAAATACATAGTTAGCGAGCAGGACGGCGTCATGGTCGTAAAGCTGGTTGAGCCAAGCTACAGAAACATTCGTTATACAGTTGGCACCAGAACTATTACTATACAAAAGCCGTCAGGTCTCCACATAGATATAAATGCCATACGGCACTCGGACGATTATAATAATCTTAAATATACCTTAACCTTAAACGGAGATTACAGCAGCCTTCTGGGTTATGGAGAATACGTAATAAATGATGAATATTTAAGCTCTATTCAGATGGATACTATCGGTTCGAATACTCAGCTTATTTTCAATGAAAAGCAAATACTGTGTTATGACGTGTCAGAGGATAACCAATACATATACATAAATATTCTGAAGCCTAAGGAAAAGTATTCCCATATAGTAGTTATAGACCCGGGGCATGGAGGTGATAAGCCCGGAACCATTATCAACGGTACTGTTGAAAAGGATCTGACTCTGGACTACGGACTAAGGCTTATACAGCTGTTGGAGAACGACGGCAGGTATAAGGTCTACTCCACCAGGACTAAGGATGTAAACCCCAGCTTTGAAGAACGTTCGGGCATGGCTAATCAGATAGGAGATATTTTCGTTTCTATACATATAAACTCGGTGGAAAACAACGCTGTCGCCAACGGAGTAGAGGTTTGGTACCATCCTCATGATAACGACGCGTTATTGGGCTTTTCATCCAAGCAAATGGCTGGTATTATATTAAGAAATATTTTGGCCGGGACAGGCGCTAAAGACCGCAGCGTAAAAGACAACGTGTATCTTGTACTAATAAATACTCAAGTACCGGCAGTGCTTTGTGAAATGGGTTTTTTAACCAACCCGGATGAGTACGCGCTGCTGACATCACCTGAATACCGTCAGAAAGGCGCGGAGGCAATCTATAAAGGTATTGTAGAAGCATTTCAGCAATATACGCCAAAGCGTTAAGAGAAAATTAGTTGCTTTGCGCTATGCGCAGCGAAAGGAATGGTCGTAAGAATGGATTACAAGCAAGCAGGAGTAGATGTAAACGCAGGATATAAAAGTGTTGAGCTCATACGCGAAATTGCTGGAAGCACCTTCAGAAAAGAAGTGCTTTCTGAGCTGGGAGGCTTTGGGGCTATGTTTTCCCTGGCAAAGGCCCGGGAAATGGAAGACCCGGTTCTTGTATCCGGCACCGACGGTGTGGGAACAAAGCTTAAAATAGCATTTTTAATGGATAGGCACGATACTATAGGTATAGATTGCGTTGCCATGTGCGTAAACGATATAGTATGCAGCGGCGCTGAGCCTTTATTCTTTTTGGATTATATAGCATGCGAGAAGAATTATCCGGAGAAGATATCAGAAATAGTAAAGGGCATAGGAGAAGGCTGCCGACAGGCCGGAGCGGCTCTTATTGGAGGAGAAACGGCGGAAATGCCGGGCTTTTATCAGAAGCATGAATATGACATAGCAGGCTTTACCGTAGGGCTTGTAGACAGAGCAGGGATAATCGACGGTTCAACCGTCGTTGCCGGGGACGCGCTTATCGGCCTTAGCTCCAACGGGTTACACAGCAATGGTTTTTCTCTTGTGAGAAAGGTCCTCCGACCTAATGAGAAAAATATAAAGGAAGAAGTAGTTTCTTTAGGCTGCTCATTGGGAGAGGAGCTTATACGCCCTACCAAAATATACGTGAAAACTATTCTGGAAATAAAAAACAAGATAGAAATAAAAGGGATAAGTCATATAACCGGCGGCGGATTAATTGAGAACATCCCCAGAATACTACCTAAGGGCCTGAAGGCCGTCATATACAAGGATAGCTGGCCTGCGTCTAAGATTTTTGAGCTTATTATGAAATCCGGCAAGGTAAAAGAGAAGGATATGTATAATACCTTCAATATGGGCATAGGCATGGTTTTAATTGTGGACAAGTCTCTGGTTGAGCAAGCCTTAAGCGAGCTTTTGCTTTTGGGAGAAACTGCTTTTGTAATAGGGGAAGTGGAAGAAGGAGAAGAAATATGCTTCGTATAGGGGTATTGGTATCCGGAGGGGGAACAAACCTGCAGGCTATCATTGACGCCATTGATACGGGGAAATTACAGGCTGAAATAGCCTGCGTAGTAAGCAGCAGCCCAAAAGCCTATGCTCTGGAGCGAACCGCCCGGCACAAAATAGAAAGCAGATGTATACGGCGGAAGGATTTTTCATCACAGGAAGAATATGAAAAAGAAATGATATGTTATCTCCGGGAAAAGCAAGTTGAGCTTATTGTAATGGCTGGGTTTCTGGTGATTATAAGCCCATCTTTCATACAGGCCTTTCCGGGACGCATAATCAATATACACCCTTCTCTAATACCGTCGTTTTGCGGAGCGGGATACTATGGCCTTAAAGTACATGAGGCCGTTATTAATCGCGGAGTAAAAATCACCGGAGCTACAGTTCATTTAGTAAATGAAGAAACTGACGGCGGTCCCATTATATTACAAAAAGCGGTTGAGGTTAAATCTGAGGATACTCCGGAAACTCTGCAAAAAAGGGTAATGGAGGAAGCGGAATGGAAGATTTTGCCTGAAGCTATCAGCATGTTTGCGGAAGGAAGGGTATAGGAATGAGATTACTTGTAGTAGGCGGAGGCGGCCGGGAACATGCAATTATATGGAAGCTGGGTCAAAGCGCCCTTAAGCACGAAATATTTTGCGCCCCGGGCAATGGTGGTATTTCAGAAATAGCTGAGTGCGTGAACATAGCTGCCGACGACATCTCCGGATTATTAAAATTTGCAATGGACAAAAATATAGATTTTACAATAGTAGGGCCGGAAGTACCCTTAGCCTTGGGTATTGTGGATGAATTTAAAAAGGAAGGGCTTAGTATATTCGGCCCGGATAAGAACGGAGCTCGCCTTGAGGGAAGCAAAGCTTACGCAAAGCAATTAATGGAGGAATATGGCATTCCTACCGCTCGCTGCGCTGTTTTTCACAGGTATGAGGAGGCCTTGGAATATGTACGCGCCGGCTCTTTTCCGGTTGTCATAAAGGCTGACGAGCTGGCTCAGGGGAAAGGCGTGACTATCTGCGGAAGCTTTGAGGAAGCGGATGGCGTTCTTAAAGAGCTTATGATCAATAAAATATTCGGCGAAGGAGAAACTGTGGTTATAGAAGAGTTTCTCACAGGCCCGGAGGTTTCGGTTTTGGCCTTTTGCGACGGTAACGCCTTGGTTCCTATGGTGTCGGCTCAGGATCACAAGCGGGCGTTTGATGGAGACGCGGGGCCTAATACCGGAGGCATGGGGACCTTTTCACCAAGCCGTTATTATACAAAGGAAGCAGAGGAAGCCTGCCGTAAAACTATATTTGAGCCTACCTTGAAGGCTTTAAAGGATAGGGGAGGTTATCAAGGAGTGATATTCTTCGGCTTGATGTTAACAAAAGACGGGCCCAAGGTCATAGAATATAACTGCCGATTTGGAGACCCTGAGACTCAGGTGGTTTTGCCGCGTTTGAAGGGCGACCTTTTGGAAATATTTATTGCCTGCAGCGAGGGACGGCTAAACGAGCTTGACATACGCTGGGAGGATAATGCCGCGGCCTGTGTGATAATGGCTTCCGGCGGATATCCGGGTAAATATGAAAAGGGAATCCCTATTGCCGGTCTTGCGGAGGCGGCAAATGAAAAGGATGTTATGGTTTTCCATGCGGGCACTAAAAATATCAATGGTGAAATATTAACCGACGGCGGCAGAGTTTTGGGAGTTGCCGGATGGGGTAAAAGCCTTGATTCGGCTATAGAAAAGGCCTATGAAGCCGTAGACCTTATCAAGTTTAAAGATGTCCATTACAGAAGAGATATTGGGAGACGGTAAGGTGACAGTTTATTTTGACTCTGCGGCTACTACGAAGCCTTCTAAAGCCGTAATTGAAAAGGTAACTCAAGTTTTGACCGAAAGCTGGGGCAATCCCTCCTCACTGCACAAGATAGGCATGACGGCGGAGGGCGAGATAAAAAAAACGGCCGAAACATTGGCCCGGGCTTTAAACGCAAGGCCGGAGGAATTTATTTTTACGTCCGGAGGAACAGAAAGCAATAATTTAACAATATTGGGGGCCGCGGAATGTTATAACCGCCGGGGCATGGACCTTGTGACGACGAAAATAGAGCACCCATCCGTAACGGAGGCGTTTTTGCAGCTGCAGAAACGAGGATTCAATGTAACGTTTCTGGATGTGGACGCTAAGGGACATATATATTTGGAGCAACTAAAGGATGCCGTTACTGAGCATACTATTTTAGTAAGTATTATGGCAGTAAATAATGAAATCGGAACGGTTCAGAATATTGAAAAGGCGGGAGAAGTAATAAAAAGCCGCAACCCTGAGGCTTTATTTCATGTAGATGGCGTTCAAAGCTTTGGAAAAGAAAAATTATCCCTTGCAAAGGGACGGGTGGATTTATTGTCCTTCAGCGGTCATAAGATACACGGTATAAAAGGCGGCGGCGGACTTTATATAAGAAAAGGCGTGCGGCTGCAGCCCATGCTTTATGGCGGAGAGCAGCAAAACAAAATAAGAACCGGCACGGAAAACGTGCCTGCAATAGCGGCCATGGGTACCGCGGCGGAAGAAGCCTTCTTAAAGCTGGAGGCAAACCATGCCAAGGTTGGTAAGCTGCGGCATGCTATGCTGTCCATCTGCGATGAATTGGAGGGAGTTCGGATAAATGGAGACGCTGAAAGCGGTTCTCCTTATATACTAAATCTCAGCTTTGATGGAGTAAGAGGTGAGGTATTGCTGCATACGCTGGAAGGTCATGGGATATATGTGTCAACAGGCTCCGCCTGCAGCAAGGGAGCAAAGAGTCATAGCGTTATCCGGCGTCTGGACGTACCTGAGGACAGGGTCGGTTCCGCTGTAAGATTCAGCTTTTCACCTGACAATACAGAGTCGGAAGTTGAATATTGCATTGAAATATTAAAAAAGAATATTCCTGTTTTAAGAAAATATAGATAGGTATGGAGTATGGATTGTCCATGGAAAAGATATTATTAATTAAATATGGAGAAATCGCTCTTCGGGGCAAAAACAGAAAGCTGTTCGAGGACAAGCTGCTTTGGAGCATTGCAGATAGGATACAAAGCCTTGAAGGCTACAGAATAAACAAGGAGCAGGGAAGGCTGGTCATATCGAACAGGGAAGGCTGCGTGGATTACGAGCTGCTGCTGCCCCGTATCCGTACTGTTCCCGGTATATGGGCCTTTTGCCCCGCATTGTCTGTAGATAATCAGGATATTGATTATCTGAAAGAAATTGCTGTGCAATATATGAAGGAAAACTACGGAGACGCAGCCTTTACCTTCAAGGTAGAGACAAAAAGAGCCGATAAAAGGTATCCGCTTAATTCTCAAGAGATTTCCTCCATAATAGGAGGAGCGATTAACAATGCGTTACCCTGCGCGGCTGTAGACGTCAAAAATCCTCAGGAAGTCCTGCATGTGGAGCTTAGGAACCGGGCCTATCTGTTCGGCAAGGTCATAAGAGGTGAGGGAGGCTTGCCTCAAAACTCTTCCGGCAAGGGCATGCTGCTTTTGTCGGGGGGCATAGACAGTCCGGTGGCCGGATATATGATGGCTAAACGGGGAGTAGGGCTTTATGCCGTTTATTATCATTCCGCTCCATATACCTCTGAGCGTGCGAAGGAAAAGGTTGTGGATCTGGCGAAGCGCCTGTCGGATTATGTCGGAAAGATAAAGCTTTTCGTAGTTGACTTTACGGATATCCAGCTTTATCTTTATGAACAGGTTGACCCGGGAAAGCGAACGATATTTATGAAACGGGCCATGCTTTCCATAGCTGAAAAGCTGGCCGTAAAGGAACACTGTCAATGTCTGATAACCGGAGACAGCGTAGGGCAGGTAGCAAGCCAGACCCTGCAAAGCATACTGGCGGTGGATTCGGCGGCTTCCATTCCGATTTTACGGCCGCTGGCAGGGCTTGACAAGCAGGAGATAGTTGATATTTCCCAAAGGATAGAAACCTATGATATATCAATAAGGCCTTTTGAAGATTGCTGTACCATCTTTACCGCAAAACATCCTGAGACGAAGCCGTTGGCTCCTCTTATAGCAAAGATTGAAAGCCGGTTGCAAGGCTTTGAGGAAAAAAAGAATTATGCCGCTGATAATTGCGAGACGATAGAAATCGAATCTAAGTTAAGTGAAGGGGAGGTGCGTGCATGTATTCGGTGACCATAGAATCGGTAATGAATGAATTTCATCTAAGGCTGCTCACTGAAGGAGTTAATTTAGATGGCAAGGTGCTCATGCACATGGATGTAAACAGACCCGCGCTGCAGCTTGCGGGGTTTTATGATTATTTTGACAATACCCGGCTGCAAATAATAGGCATGGTGGAATACTCCTATTTAAAGAATCTGAAAGAGGATGACAGGATAGCCACCTTTAGGAGGCTGTTTTCCCGCCAAGTGCCTGCTTTGGTGATTTGCCGCGACTTAAGGCCGTTTCCTGAGATGCTGGATTTTGGAAGGGAATACAATGTGCCTGTTTTTCAGACCTCAGGCTCCACATCAGACTTTATGGGAGAGGTTATAAGATGGCTCAAGGTGAAGCTGGCTTCCAGGATAACCATACATGGGGTTCTTGTGGATGTATTTGGCGAAGGTATAATGATAATGGGTGAAAGTGGCATAGGTAAAAGCGAATGCGCGCTTGAGCTTATAAAAAGAGGACACAGGCTTGTAGCCGACGATGCGGTGGAGGTAAAGAGAGTATCAAGCGAAACCCTTATTGGAAGCTGTCCAGAGCTTATACGGTATTTTATAGAGCTGAGAGGCATAGGAATTATAGATGTAAAGCAAATGTTTGGCGTGGAATCTATTAAGGCTACTCAGTCTATTGATTTGATCATAAAGCTGGAGGCATGGGAAAAAGATAAGGTATATGACCGCCTGGGGCTTAATGAGGAATTTATGGAAATTCTGGGCAATAAAATAATCTGCCATTCCATACCGATAAGACCCGGCCGTAATCTGGCGGTCATATGCGAGGCTGCTGCAATAAACCACAGGCAGAAGAAAATGGGTTACAATGCTGCTCAAGTGCTGCATGACAGGGTGGAAAGCAATTTATTTTAAGGAGTGACCGATAATATGTATTACGTTGGAATAGATTTGGGCGGAACGAATATTGCTGCCGGTCTTGTGGATGATAACGGAAACATTTTGCAGAAGGACAGTCTCCCAACACTTGCAGACAGAGGATATAAAGCCATCGTGGAGGATATGTCGGTTTTATGTGAGAAGCTGACCTCGGCCCAGGGCATCAGTATGAAACAGGTGAAATCTATAGGTATTGGAAGCCCTGGCCTTTGCGACGCGAAAAATGGCGTTGTCATATTCGCCGCGAATCTATTTTTTGAAAACGTACCCGTAAGAGATGAGCTTAGCCGTTATTATGACATGCCGATTTATTTGGAAAACGACGCTACCTGCGCTATAGCGGGCGAGATTGTAAGCGGGGCGGCCCAAGGCTGTAAGGACGCGATAATTATTACCTTAGGCACAGGTGTTGGCAGCGGTATAATCATAAACGGAAAAATTTTTACAGGAGCGTTTTCCGGCGGCGGCGAAATAGGTCATATTGTTATTGAGGTCGGCGGCGAAATGTGTACCTGCGGGCAGCCGGGGTGCTTTGAAGCCTATGCTTCCGCATCCGCTCTGATACGGGACGCGAAGCTGGCAGCCGTAAGGAATCCTAAAACTAAGATTTTAACCCTTGCGGATAACGATATAAACAAAATAAACGCTAAAATAGTTTTTGACGCCAACTATTTGGGAGATGCGGATGCTGAAAAGCTAGTGGACCGTTACATTGATTATTTGGCAATAGGCTTAACTAATGTGGTAAATATATTTCAACCGGAAATAATAGTAGTTGGAGGCGGCATCAGCCGGGAGGGAGAAAAGCTGCTTGTGCCTTTAAGAAAGCGCATACATCCTTTTGGCACAAAGAAGCTGATAACAAAAATAGCTACCTCCGAATTGGGCAACGACGCAGGTATAGTCGGCAGTGCGCTGGTATTTAAAATGCAGGTATAGAGGTGAGTATTAATGGACCCATTGTCGTTTGAAAAAGCCTTAAACCGGCAGCTTGCTCCCGGGCGGGTCTGTACGAATGAAGACATGAGCGGACATACCTCCTTTAAAGCCGGAGGACGGACAAGGTACTTGTTAAAACCGGTTGGCGTTGAGCAGCTGAAAGCTGTCCTGATGCTGTGCAAGGAATTTGATGTTCATTATAAAGTAATGGGAAAAGGTACCAATCTTCTGGTAAGGGACGAAGGCTATGAAGGCGCCGTAATACAAATATTGGAAGGCTTTTCTGAGGTTGAGGTTTTACAGGATGACAAAATCCGGGCAGGCGCGGGGGCTATGCTGTCAGCTATCGCGGCGGCGGCCCAGAAAAGCGGGCTTTCGGGCTTTGAGTTTGCTTCCGGCATACCCGGCGCATTAGGCGGAGCCGTATTTATGAATGCAGGAGCTTACGACGGTGAAATAAAGGATGTTTTTATTAAGGCGGCGGCTATTAACGCGGAAGGCAAGGAAGTCACCTTATCTAAGGCCGACATGGACTTTGGCTACAGAAGCAGCCGCGCCCAAAAGGAGCTGTTTATAATAACGGAGGCAGTGCTGGCCTTTTCGAAGGGCGACCGGTCAGAGATAAGAGAAAAAATGCTGGACTTTAACAAAAGGCGGAAGGATAAGCAGCCTTTGGAGTATCCCAGCGCGGGAAGCACCTTCAAGAGGCCGGAAGGTCATTTTGCGGGCAAGCTGATAATGGACAGCGGTCTTGCGGGCTTTCGCATTGGCGGAGCTGCCGTATCGGAAAAGCACTGCGGCTTTATTATAAACATAGGCGGAGCTACCGCAACTGATATAATTAAGTTAATGGAGCATGTACAAAACAAGGTGTATGAAAAATTCGGCGTATTTCTTACGCCTGAGGTTGAGATTATTTAGAACCATCTTAACGTACTGGAGGTCGAGATGAAATTTCTTATTGTAACCGGAATGTCCGGAGCAGGCAAATCGACAGTGTTAAAATTTTTAGAGGATATGGGTTTCTTTTGTGTGGATAATCTTCCTCCCTCACTTATACCTAAATTTGTGGAAATATGCTTGCGGCCCGCCTCAAATATTGAAAAGGTAGCCATGGGTATCGACATAAGAGGAGGGAGCCTGTTTGAGGATCTTTTTACCGTGCTATCTGATGAAAATAAGGAAGAAGGACGCCAGTACGACATTTTATTCCTGGATTCCAGCGATGAGGTGCTTGTAAAACGGTATAAGGAGACCCGCCGAAGTCATCCGCTTGCTAAGGATCAACGTCTTATCGTGGGTATTGAGCGAGAGCGTGAGTTGTTATCCGAGGTAAAAAAGCAGGCGGATTTTATTATAGATACAAGTCAGATACTGACTCGACAACTAAAGGAAAAGCTGCAGGATATCTTTATAGAAAACAAGCATTTTGAAAGCTTGATGATAACTATCCTTTCATTCGGGTTTAAATATGGAATACCACCGGATTCGGATTTGGTCTTCGACGTCCGGTTCATACCAAACCCGTACTATATTTCTGAATTAAAGGAGCTAACAGGCAATGACAGGGAAGTAAAGGATTATGTTATGAATTGGCACGTAAGCGGGCAGTTTCTAACTAAATTAAAGGATATGTTTGATTTTTTGCTTCCTGCATATATGGAGGAGGGGAAAAACCAGTTAGTTATTTCCATTGGCTGCACGGGAGGAAAGCACCGTTCGGTTACGCTTGCCAACGAACTTTTTACGATGTTGGAAAAGGAAGGCCGTTCGGTTATAATAAACCACAGAGATATAGACAA
>Ga0153953_1000389_pt1 | contig 15463 bp, 12 predicted proteins | sample TSNJ037MetaG_FD_104718 | JGI IMG/M metagenome (GOLD analysis project Ga0153953, IMG submission 104718) | Attine ant fungus gardens microbial communities from New Jersey, USA - TSNJ037 MetaG | ecosystem: Host-associated > Fungi > Mycelium > Unclassified | place: USA: New Jersey, Wharton State...
CTGTAAGCCAAGTCAGCGTCAAGGCTCCAGAATACCTTAACAATACGCAGGGTAGCCTGCGTGACAGGCTCGGACAAGTCGCCGCCGGGAGGGGATACGGCGCCGATAGCGGTCAGCGTGCCCATCCTTCCGTCGGAGCCGTTGCAGATAACTTTTCCCGCTCTTTCATAAAATACGGCAAGTCGGGAGCCCAGATAAGCAGGATAACCTTCCTCGCCGGGCATTTCTTCCAAACGGCTGGACATTTCACGCAGGGCCTCTGCCCAGCGGGAGGTAGAGTCCGCCATCATGGCTACGGAATAGCCCATGTCGCGGAAATATTCAGCAATGGTTATACCCGTATAAATGGAAGCTTCACGGGCGGCAACAGGCATATTTGAGGTGTTGGCTATGAGCACCGTTCTTTTCATAAGGGGCTCGCCTGTGCGAGGGTCCATAAGCTCCGGGAACTCGTTCAAAACGTCCGTCATTTCATTGCCGCGCTCACCGCAGCCAACATATACGACGATTTCTACGTCCGACCACTTTGCAAGCTGATGCTGTATTACCGTCTTGCCGCTTCCGAAAGGGCCGGGAACGCAAGCCGTGCCGCCTTTTGTAACAGGGAAGAAGGTGTCTACTATCCTCTGGCCTGTAACCATGGGGGCGTCAGGATTCAGCTTTTCTTTAAAAGGCCGCTGGATACGCACCGGCCATTTTTGCATCATTGTTATTTCCTTGTCACCCTTTGGAGTGCGGACAACGGCGACAACTTCCGTCACGGTATAATCCCCTTCGCTGACAATAGAAACAAGCTGTCCTTCGATACCGTTTGGAATCATTATTCTTTGTTCGACCAGCACGGTTTCTTGTACCGTACCTATTATATCTCCGTGTGATACCTGGGTTCCGGGGGTGGCATTAGGTACAAAGCGCCATTTCTTATCCCGTGAAAGTGAAGGGACGTTTACACCTCTTTCGATGAAATCGCCGACCTTCTCCCTGATAACATCCAACGGGCGCTGGATTCCGTCGAACATGGCTTCTATAAGGCCGGGGCCCAGCTCCACGCTCAAGGGCTCGCCTGTGGTGTGTACAGGCTCACCAGGTCCTAACATGGAGGTTTCCTCATATACCTGTATAGAGGCCCGGTCGCCTCTCATTTCTATAATTTCACCAATAAGCTCTTTATCTGAAACCCGGACCACGTCATATATCTTGGCGTGCTCCATACCATCGGCAATGACCAAAGGCCCGGATACCTTTATTACTCTTCCGACCGCCAAACTATTACCTTCCTTCATCTAAAATAATATCGGGGCGCGCCAAGCGCGCCAAGCCCTTTACCTTCCTTCATCCAAAATATTGATACCTACGGCCTTTTCCACATTTTTGCTTATTCTGTTCCGGCCTATGTTAAGGGTTCCCTGGCTGCCGGGGATAGGAATTATAGCAGGGAAAATCTGGTTATTGTACCGGTCAAGGGTATCGCTGATGGTTTGCGCGATTTGCTCTGTTATAAATATGATTCCGTAATTGTTCCGAGCCAGATAATCAACCGTTTTCCTGGTTTCCTCAGGGTCCGATTCCGATACTGGATAAACGTCCAGGCCAAAGGCCTTGAAGCAGAGTATGGAATCTTTATCGCCCACCACGCCAATTTTTTTAGTGTTTATATTTTTAGGCCGTTCAGTTGTCATATCAGGCATAGTTATCACGCAGCCTTTCTCTCAATACGGCCGAATCAATTGCGTTTGACTTACAGGTAAGCAGTATCCTGACTTGCCGCATCTCGTTTTCTTTGGACAGGATATAAGCAAAAACAGGCTCGGGGCCAAAAGCAATGTATTTGGATTTTTTCGCAAGCTCCATGATATAGTTATCAGTCATTTTTTCCAACGCGGAAAAATTATGAGTCCTTTCGTATATCTCAAGGGACTTTTTCACCATGTCGCCAAAATACTTGTAAAATACATTGCCGGCTATAGTATCAAAGCTCTTATCATAGTTTTCTATGAATAGGGATATATCAGTAAGACCGCCCGGCACAAGCACATCCCGCAGGAACCGCAGACCCTTCTGCATTTCCTTCACCCGAATCAGAGTCTTAAGGTTGTAAAAGTCTATAAGGCTGCCTGTGTAATCACTGATATATTCACTGCCTATTTCATTGGAAAGGCGCAGCATATGCGCGAACATTTCCTTATCCACCGCTATGTCGAGCATCTGAGGGTCATTTGAGGCTTCGAAGGCTTGCTCTCCTGCCTTTACGGCAGCTATGATATGCTCAGGTATTTCCTTTTCCTCGTTAAGCAAGACGGCTTTTTTAACCGTGTCGGTAGAAATGCGGCTTACATCCGATAAAAGGTAATCCATATCCTTGTTAAGGTACTTCGCCTTCAGCAACACCTTTACATTATGATAGTCATACTTTGCAGCAAGCACATCCACCAGCTCTGAAATGGGAGAAATTTTGTAGAGCAGATCATAAGTCTCCTTCAAATGGGCGTTAAGTACGGGCTCATAGTCCAGGCTTCTCTTAAGGGAGGAAAAATCATAGGAGCTGTTTTGGCTGAGTAGTTTTATGGCCTCCTGAAAATCGGAGGCGTCGACGACCCTCTCTATCTGGGCTTTGGTTAAAATCCTTTTTTCCAGCACCCGCAGATAGCCAATGGCCTCGGCATAATTTGTGTCCTGCATTTTCCGATCCTCCTCCTTAAAACAGGCTCTCGGAGACTATTTTTTCCAGCTCGTCACGATAGTAATCCACCAACGCCTCGTATGTATTGTTGTTTTCTAAGCCCTTTTGTAAAAGGATGAAGCCGCCGGATATATTCCGGCTGTTCTTTTCGAGAGTCAGGCTTATTGCTTTGCCTTTTTGAGACAGGCTTGCGCTTATAGCCGCTATATCAAGCTTTTCATAACGCTTGGGTATGATCAGGGTTTCATCTCCGTTTAAAGGGATTTGCTTCAGATACGCAGTAAGAAATGCTTCGTAACTACCCTGATCCATATTGTTCAACCTATCGACAGCCATGGAGAATACGTTTTCAATAATGGCCTGCTTGGCAGCCAGCTTTTTATCACGCAAATCAATATTGTTTTTGGTAATGATAAGCTCTTTTTCCTTCTCGGCTTCGGCAGCTCCCGAATTGACGATGGCTTCCCTTTCCTTATTCGCGGCGTCTACCAGGTCGGTTACGATCTTTTTAGCCTGCAAAGCGGCTTCATCCTCTATAGAGGCAGCCTTTTCCCTGTTATCAGATATTATTTTGTCAATGAGGTTATTTAAATTGGACATTTCATCACTCCTCCTTCACTTCGCTGGTCGGCTAAATGGCTGCCATGGCAGCCGGCTTTCTCCGCCTTATGCTGGATAGGTAACAAACAGCATGATGATGGAGGCAACGAAACCAAGGATAGCGTAAGTTTCAACGATAGCGGCGAATATGATGCCCTTTGTGGTTTCGCCGGGGTTTTTAGCAAGTATCTGCAAACCGGCCGCGGCAACCTCGCCTTGATATATAGCTGAACGGTATCCGCACAGCGCAACTGGAAGACCTGCGAAAAGAAGATAAATACCATTGGCCAAAGTCAAATCACTGCCGATATTAAGGGCAATAAGGAAGCCGATTATGAATCCGTAGAGACCTTGTGTACCGGGCAGAAGCTGGAGAATCAGAGCTTGGCCGAATTTTTCGGGTTCTTCCGTTATGATGCCGGCAGCAGTCTTACCAACCAGTCCGCAGCCCCGAGAGGAGCCGATGCCCGCGGCGAAAACCGCTATGGCCGCGCCTGCAGCCGCAAAAAGATTACCGCCATACTGACTTAAGAAATTACCTAGTGCTTCCATAAATGTATTACCTCCTGTTAATTATTGTTTAGTATTCATTCCTTACTGTTTTTTATATGAACATGCTTGTTCATTAATTGGAATGGGTTGAAGGGCTTACCGCCGCCATCATAAAATTTTGAGAAGTATTCTACGTATTGCAAGCGGCAGTCATGAACATACGCGCTCAGCAAAGAGAGGCCAAAATTAATGGTTTGGCCTACGACTATTATTAAGCCGCCCGCGACTATCCGTAAAATGCCTTCCGGCATAAGCTCGGCCATCTTATTGAAGGCAAAGGCGATATACGCCCCTGAAAGAGCGAGAGCCACCAGGCGAGTATAGGAAACGATGTCGCCTACGTAGCTGGTAAGGCCGTAAACCGAGTAAAGCCCGTTGCCTATTTTTCCTCCTAAGGAGGGGCTTTCACGTCCTTGGGTAAGGGCGAGACCAATGACAGATATAAAAAAGGTCCATTTTGAAATATTGCCAAGGTCGGCGGAGGCGATGCCAAAGCCCCCAAGGATCCAGCCTATAGCGCCAAACAAGGTTGTGATCCAGCAGAGTGAATCAAAGATGGCGGCGAACACTTTTCCGTCCTTAAGCAGCGCGTAGCCTTTAACTAATAGGCCGAATACGATCTGCCCTATTCCTACGATTATAGACAGAACTATCATAAGGGCGATATCTACATTTGTGTCCAATATGGCCTTAGAGCCTGTCTCTGTTTTAATAGGAGCGAAGAAAGTAAAGCCAAATATGCTTCCGTAAAGGAAACCGGCAATTATTACGGCATAACTTAAATAATGAAAAAATTGCATGAATTTTCTTGTGCCCGCTTTTAAGCTGAAGAACTTTAAAACAATAAAGGTAGCCAGCCACAGTATAAGCCCGTAGCCCGTATCTCCTACCATTAGTCCGAAAAACGCCCAATAGAAAGGCGTCAGTACAGGGGTAGGGTCAAGCTCGCTGTATTTTGGCAGGGAATACATGCTAGTGATGTTCTCAAACGCCGCCACGAATTTATTGTTTTTGAGTTTAATTGGTACGTCTGTACTGTCCTTTTCTACAGCAGTTTCTTCTATATAATAGTCCTTGCCGCAGACTCCATTCAGGATTTCTGTCAGTCTTAAGGAAAGCTCCTGGGGGAACCAGCCTTCTATGACCAAAACAGTGTCGGATTTCAAAAAATTTTCACAAGCTTGAGCACGTATAAGGGCCGCCTGAAAATAATCATTTGCTATCATCAGAGAATTATATTCGGAACCGTATTGCTGGAAGCTTTCGGCAAGACTTGTTTCGGCCAGCTCAATTTGAGCGATTCGGGCATTGTTCTCCGCTATAATATCCGACGGCTTTTGGGGCAGGTTGATTGGAACTCTGGTAAATCCGGAATTTTTCGCCAGGCTGGACACGCTTTCATAATCATCGGCAGGGGCCAATAAAAGCCCAGTAACCTCATCCTGCGCAGCTCCGAAATATTCTATGTACACCTGTGGATAAGCATTTTCCATGGCTTCCCGAAAGCTGTCGGCGGAAGCCTTGCTGATGGTTCCTATTAAGTAACGTATTGATTTAAGATCCTCGACCTCTTTCAGGGATACGTCCAGCTTAACCCAATTATTGAGGTTTTGGTTTTCCCCTTTCAAACGGTCTTTTTCGGATTTACAGGCTCTTATCTTCCCATCCGCGTCCTTAATGGATTCATAGACGCTTTTATAATCATAGTGATCTGTATAGGCGTCAAACTCTTCGTAAGACAAGGAAGGAGGAGGGGCTGTGAAGGCTTGCATTCCGGAAGGTTTTTGCTCGTATGGCTTGATCTTTTCCAGAGCAAACTTGATTTTGGCCGATTCACTCTCAAGCTCGGAAACTTTATCGCCAAAGGAGACCTTGTTCAGATATTCCAATTCTTCTTCGCTGTTTTGAAGGCTATTGAATTGGATATTCTCGAATCTTTGAAGCTCCTTCAGCAGTCCCTCCCTGTATGTATGGAAGGTCATGAGCGTAAATCGGTTCATTTTAACGACTGCCATTAAGGTTTCACAATCCTTTCAACGACTTTATTCACAACCTCGTCAAGTAACCTGCTGTCGGGGTTTGAAATCTTGTTTATTTCAATCTGCCGGGCTTCCCTGATTGGGATACATTCATTTTCAGCCGATTCCCGGGCTTTAGTTATTAGTTCATCACGCTTTTGCCTTGCATCGTCAAGGATTTTGTCTCTTTTATCGCCTCCTTCTTTTTGAGCTGATTTTAGGAGCTGTTTTGCTTTCTCTTGTGAGCTTTTGACAAGCTCGGCTCCTCTTTCTTCCGCCTGCTTTATCTTGCTGATTGCTTCCGCCGCCAAATAATCACCTCCTTCTAAAATAGACGAATAGTGGAACATTACTTATAAAATAAAGAATTAACAAAGATACTTGTTAATTATTTTATAGAGTCTACCAGTAAATTAACGATAAGTCAATTTGCTGCAGCCTATTTTATTCCATGATATTTTATTCACACTTATTCACAGTAAGGACAATCGGAAGCGTTTCTGTATGCGGACTGCGTTAAGTCCGGCAGCCTGCTCAAGGTGCATTTACCATCCTTTTGATGAATACAGTAATTTGTACAATTGATATCCATAAAGAGCTCACCTCTGTCGATAAATGTTTTTTATAGTATTACCCGATTTGGAAGAGTTACGCATACTTTTCTTTTTTTCGTTAGTCCTCAGCGATGCAGTATAAAATTGGTATGAATATCAATATCTTACAAATATCAATTGATTTATTTGTAGTTTTTGTGTATGAGGTACCAGTGCTTGAATTATTAACAAATTATGGTAAAATAAACTGAAATACTAGTCATGCACATTCTTGAGCTTTAGTATGAAGAGTGAATGACCGAAAACGATGAGGTTAAATTAATGAAAACTGAGAAAGTTCCCGTAAATTTAAGAAAAAGCCGACGTATATATGATTATATAAAGGCTTTGGATTCTGTTTCCAAACAGGATATAGTTATCGGTCTGAAGCTCAGTCTGCCGACTGTAACACAGAATCTGCAATATCTTACCGAACTCGCCCTTGTTGATAAATCACAAAAAATTCAAAGTACTGGCGGGCGCAGCGCTACAGCTTATACCTTTATAAAGAACGCCCGTATTGCCATCGGCGTGTTTCTTGATGCCAGCCACATCACGGTTGTCGGTGTGGATTTGTCAGGTGCGGTTGTTGAAATGGAAAAGCAAAATGTCAATTTTGATTTATCCGACGACAAGTATTTGAGGCAGCTCGGCGATCTTGTAGAGGTTGTCAGAAAACGCAGCGGTGTTGACGCGGAAAATCTTCTAGGTGTTGGAATTGCGGTGAAAGGATTTGTGTCGAAAGACGGCGAAGAAGTGACATACGATCTGACGCATAATTTTACGGGAGCGACAAGGAAGCAAATAGCTAAGTACATACCATACAAGAACCGCTTGTTTCATGATTCTGAAGTGGGAGGATTTGCCGAGGTGTGGGGTGATGAGAATATATTGGACGCTTTTTACATAAACCTTAGCAATAATATCGGCGGTGCGGTTATCATTAATAACGAGATTTATTCCTGTGACAGCTGCAAAAGTGGAGAAGTTGGCCACATGGTTGCGGTCACAAAAGGCGGCAAGCAGTGTTATTGCGGCAAATACGGCTGCTTCGATACTGTTTGCAGAGCTACTAATCTTTCGGACTATACAGGCGGCAGCCTAGAGCGTTTTTTCATTCTGCTTGAGGGCGGAGACAAAAAAGCTTATGAAATGTGGAACGCATATCTTGAGGATTTGTCTCTTGCCATCCACAATGTCCGTATGCTGTTTAACCTTCCGATTATAATAGGCGGCTATGTGGGTGCGTTTATTGGAGCGTATATGGATAAACTATGTGCGCTTGTAGACGAGCGAAACCCTTTCGGCGAAAGATCTAAAGATTATCTGCTTCCATGCAAGCATAAGGCGGATGCTTCAGCAATGGGCTCGGCTATCAGCTATATTGATTGGTTTTTCGATACAATTTAAATTCGGGGGTCGGATATCGAAAGATAATCGGCAAGATAACTGATAACCGGCAGAGATCAATGGAATTTTGTAATGAAATTGACATAATATAGTCTTTGGTATATAATTCCATTCGTCGTAATGACTATTATATCATTTAAAAAATTAGGAGGTTAAGAATGAAAAAAAGAGCATTAAGTTTATTATTGGCTGCGCTTATGCTTGTGTCCTTTGCGGCCTGCAGGGGAAGCGATTCCGGAAGCGCCGCTTCCGCGGCGCCTGCAACCGAAGCTGAGGCCACAGATGAAAGCGGCGGAGAGCCAGCGGCAGAAGACACAGAAGAGGCTGAACCAGCTGCCGGCAATTACAAGATCGGTATTATGACCGGTACGGTTTCGCAAGGCGAGGAAGAATTTCAGACAGCTCAGCAAATGATAGCTAAGCATGGCGCCGATAAGATCGTTACCGCTACATATCCGGATAACTTCTCTACTGAGACAGAGACGACTATTTCACAGGTTGTGGCTCTTGCCAGCGACCCTGATGTTAAGGCTATAGTTTTCGTGCAGGCTGTTCCCGGTGCTGCCGCCGCTATAGACAGAGTGCGTGAGACCCGTCCGGATATGTTGTTTGTATGCGGTGTTGTAGCTGAAGACCCTGCTACGATGGCCAGCAAGGCTGATGTTCTGATGCTGGTCGACGAGCTCGGAATGGGCGATACGATTCCTCAACAGGCTGCTGATCAGGGAGCTACCACTCTCATCCACTATTCTTTCGCGCGCCACTTAAGCTATGCTACCATCGCTGCCCGCCGCGAAAAGATGATGACCAAGTGCGAAGAGCTGGGCATCCAATACGTTGACGTTATGGCTCCCGACCCCACAGGTGATTCCGGAGTGGCAGGCGCTCAGCAATTCATACTGGAAGACGTGCCGCGCCAGGTAGCTACCTATGGTAAGGATACCGCCTTCTTTTCTACAAACTGCTCTATGCAGGAGCCTTTGATCCGTGCCATACTTGAACAGGGAGCAGTATTCCCTCAGCAATGCTGTCCCTCTCCATACCATGGCTATCCGGCGGCTTTAAATATTGAGGTCAGCGGACACGAAGGCGACGTTCAATACATGCTTGACCAGATTACTGAAAAGGTTGCCGAAGGAGGCAATGCCGGCCGTATGTCTACTTGGCCTGTGCCGGTCAATATGGTCATGGTAGAAGCAGGCGTGGATTATGCCATAGAGTTCTGTGAAGGACGTACCAGCGGAGCTCATGACGACGCCGTATTCAAAAGTGTCGTAGCAAATGTGGTAAAATCTTATGACGGTACTATTGAAATTTCTAATTATGAAGATGAGCAAGGCTTGCTTGATAATTTCTATATGCTGCTGTGCGACTTCTATAATTTCTAAACTGTTTTAATAACAAATATAGGGCTGCTGCAATTATGCTTTGTTTGCAGCAGCCTTATATTTTTTGGAGAGGTGATACTTTTGGACGATGAATATGTCCTGCAGATGCAGCATATAACTAAAAATTACGGCAGCAACCAAGTATTATATGATGTTTCGATTTCTGTAAAGCCGGGAGAGATCCATGCGCTGATGGGAGAAAACGGAGCCGGAAAATCTACGCTGATGAATATTTTATTCGGCATGTCAATGATACACTCTACCGGAGGCTATGAAGGGACGGTTTTAATAAACGGCGAGGAAGTAAAAATCATGTCGCCACAGCAGGCTATGGAGGCCGGAATTGGCATGGTGCATCAGGAATTTATGCTGATTCCGGGTTTTACAGTGACTGAAAATATAAAAATTGGAAGGGAGATAACTACTCCCACAATCGCAAGTCTGGTATTCGGAAAAGACCTTGAAAAGCTTGACCGCAAGAAAATGGCTCAGGATGCCCGTCAAGCTTTGAATACTATCGGCATGGACATTGATGAAAATACTAGATTGGGAACTCTTCCTGTAGGGTATATGCAATTTGTAGAAATTGCCCGGGAAATTGATAAGACAGGTGTAAAGCTTTTGGTGTTTGACGAGCCTACGGCAGTGCTTACCGAGAGTGAAGCGGAACGCCTGCTTGAGGTTATGCGTATGATTTCCTCTAAGGGGATAGCTATTATCTTTATAACCCACAGGTTAAGAGAGGTAATGGATACGGCGGACAGTATGACTGTGCTTAGGGATGGAGAGTGTGTAGCCCGCCGGACGATTTCTGAAACTAATGAAATTGAAATAGCTGAGCTTATGGTTGGACGTAAAATTGAAAAGCTGGTAGATGATTCGGTAAAAACATATGACCTGGCCGGCTCCAGGGTTGCCGTTTCTATCAAGGACCTTGTAGTGGATATGCCCAGCGAGAGGGTCAGAAACGTAAGTCTGGATATACTTGAAGGAGAGATATTTGGTATAGGAGGCTTGGCCGGACAAGGCAAGGTAGGAATAGTCAACGGCTTAATGGGAATGTATCCGGCTTTGGGCGAGATAACGGTTATGGGAGAATGTCTTGAATTGGACAAGCTGGGTGACGCAATACACAAGGGATTTGCTTTTGTATCGGAGGACCGGCGCGGAGTCGGGCTTTTATTGGATGAATCTATCGAAAATAATATAGTGTTTAACGCCATAAATATAAAAAAAGAATATTTGTCAAATTTTGGAATTACCAAGCTTATAAACACAAGAGCGATCCGTCGTCATGCTCAGGAAATGATACGGATTTTAGATATCAGATGCACCGGCCCGCAGCAGAAAACAGGAAGTCTTTCCGGAGGCAATCAGCAAAAGGTATGCCTTGCGGGAGCTTTGACCCTTAATCCTAGGGTGCTGATGGTTTCGGAGCCTACCAGGGGCATTGATATCGGAGCCAAAAAGCTTATACTTGAATATTTGGTAAAGCTTAGGGAAAAAGAAAAAACAACGATTATAATTATTTCCAGCGAGCTGGCGGAGCTGCGCTCCATTTGCGACAGAATAGCTATCGTGTCCGACGGAAGGATTTCGGAAATATTAAAGCCGGACGCTTCCGACGCGGATTTTGGCCTTGCTATGTCAAATTTAAGAGTAGGGGGAGATCAGAAATGAATATAATGAAAAAAGGTCTTCAGTCCTTCGGGCTTCCGCGCATCATCATTATTTGCTTCTTCCTTCTTTTGTTTGTACTGGCGGGAGTCTACCAAATGGACGTTCAGACATTATTGGGAGATGTACTGCGGCGCTGGGCTATGTATGGGATATTGGTTCTGGCTATGGTGCCGTCCATACAATGCGGCATAGGTCCTAATTTTGGACTAACCATAGGTATTTCGGGCGGTCTTGTGGGAGCTTTAGTTTCAATAGAATTAAGAGATTTGGGCTTCTACGTCTCCTTTGACAGTAACCCAAGGCTTAGTATGCTGGTGGGGATTTTGGTAGCCATTATCCTGGCGCTGCTTATTTCCAGTATTATGGGAATATTTTACGGTCTACTGATTAACCGTGTTAAGGGTTCCGAAATGACAGTATCCACATATGTAGGCTTTTCAATTGTCGCGTTTATGAATATGATGTGGCTGCTCCTTCCTTTTAAAAGCTCTACGTCAATTTGGCCTTTGGGAGGCACAGGGCTCAGAAATACAATAAGCCTTGATGAAAATTTTTCTCGGGTATTTAATAACATTTTAGGCTTTTACATTGGAAGGACTTATGTTCCTACAGGAATGATCATAGTGTTTTTGCTGACCTGCTTATGCGTATGGCTGTTCACCAGAAGCCGTTCAGGCGTGATAATGCAGGCGGCGGGGGCGAACCCTGCCTATGCTAAGGCTGCCGGTATAAATGTAGACAAAATGAGAATAATCGGAACTACGATTTCCACAGCGTTGGGCGGTATGGGCATAGTATGTTACGCTCAAAGCTATGGCTTTTTGCAGTTGTACAACGCGCCGCTGATGATGGGCTTCCATTGTGTGGCCGCCGCGTTGATAGGCGGCGCTTCCATAGGCAAGGCCAGAATATTACATGTGATCCTGGGTACGTTTTTATTCCAGGGAATGATAGCAGTGGCCCTGCCTGTAGCTAATCAAATTTTGCCGGAAAGCAGCCTTTCAGAGGTGTTTCGCATCATTATTTCCAACGGTATAATTCTCTATGCTCTAAGCAAGGCAAAGGAGGAGATAAGATGATAGAGCAAAAATCGTCCAATGCCTATGTAAAAGATTTGTTATTAAACAATAGCGTTGTTATTTTGTTTGTTGTTTTATGTGTAGGTTCGTTTTTTGTTTCAGGCACGACTTTGAACTATTTGCTGCCTGAGCTGTTTATACGCATCAGCCGGAATACCTTTATGGTGCTTTCACTGTTGATACCGGTGGTAGCCGGCTTGGGACTTAATTTTGGCATAGTGGTCGGCGCTGTCGCCGCGCAGATTGCGGTATTTTGGGTTGTTTACTGGGGATTTAGCGGCTTTACGGGCATTTTGCTTTGCATACTTATTTGTACTCCTTTAGCCGTGCTATTCGGCTATGGAGTAGGGGCTCTCTTTAACCGTATGAAGGGCTCCGAAATGATAGGCGGCTTAGTAATGGGATATTTTTTCGACGGCCTGTATCAGCTTTTGTTTTTGTACATTATCGGCGGAATAATTCCGGTATCTAACCCTACTATGATTATTGCGGGCGGTATCGGTGTAAAAAATACTATTGACCTTATGGGTAATTTAAAATACTCTCTGGATAATGTTCCCATGATAGCTATTTTGGACGTCGTTTTTTGGATAGTAATTATTCTTACGTCAATTCAGCTTATTTACAGGCTTATAAAAAAGCAGGAGCTTCGTTTAAAAAAAGCGCTGTTGGTACTGAGCCTCGCTGTTATTATTTATGCCCTAAGCTATGTTCCGGCGTTAAGCAGCTTCCTTTCTACAGACCGGCTGCTTCTTCTCAATGCCATTGAGCTGGGGGTACTTGCGACCTGTATTTATAATATATTTAGGATTATTCGCAGGCGTAAAGAATATGAAACGACCGGCTTGCCTAAAAAAGAGCTTTTATATATCGCGGTGGCTTTAGCCGCGTATGCGATTACTTATATACCGGTGTTCGAAAGCGCCTTTGTTGCGGTGCGGCTGCCGGTGCTGACATATATATGTATAGGAGGCTTATGCGTATTTATGTCATGGTTTTTGAATACCAGACTCGGGCAGAATATGAGCACTGTTGGCCAAAGCAGGACCGTAGCTACCTCGTCGGGCATTAATGTTGACCGTACCCGTATCATTGCTATGATAATGTCCACAGTTCTGGCGTCCTACGGACAGTTGATCTCTCTGCAGAATATCGGAACCTTCTCCACCTACGGAGCTCATACACAGGTAGGACAGTTTGCTATAGCTGCTTTGCTGGTAGGTGGAGCCTCGGTGCATAGAGCTACAACAAAGCAAGCGGTACTGGGAGTGATTTTGTTCCATACCTTATTCATTCTCTCGCCGCTGGCAGGCAAGGCGCTATTTGGTAACGCTCAGATCGGTGAGTATTTCCGTGTATTTGTCGCCTACGGGGTTATTGCAATGGCCCTGGCCCTCCATGCGTGGAGGTCTAAGAAATAAAGCGTATCGAAAAAGCGCCGTTAATTCAACGGCGCTTTTTTCATATTTTTCCCTGCAAAACCATAGCGAACAGGATGCAGCTGATCAGCACGAAAACAGCTGCCATCATCAATCCGATATTTATTTTGCCGGTACCTGCGTTGTTATTATCAGTTTCAATAAAGCTTGATTTATGCAGCGCTCTTGATACAGGCTTGTATATCAGCATTGTAATGGCCGCGTTCAGGCCTCCTTTAAGCAGGTTAAAGGGCAGGAATACAGGGATCAGCATGGCGGCTACCATTTCTCGCGGCACATCCATATAAATAGGCACTACGAAATAATTCCACAGTATCATGACGGCGGTCGTTACCAGCCAGCCTGTAATAAGACCAATGACCGCGCCCTTTAAGGTATGCATGTTTTTATATATCACGGCTGCCGTGCAGGCAAAGGCGCAGGAGGAGATGATATTCATGACCAAACCTATAAAGCCGGTATCACTAACCGTGACCATCTCAATGAGAGAAACGATTACGGAAATTATAAATGATGTCAGAGGGCCATACAGGAAGCCGCTTATAGTAATTATAACGTCCTTAGGGTCATACTTCAAAAACTGCACTATTGGTATGCGGCCGAATACCATTACCAAATAGGCAAGCGCGCTGAGCATTGCGATGACCGTAAGCTTCTTTGTTTGAGTATGCATTTTCATAATATTCACTCCTGTTTTCTGGAAAGGGGAGGTTTCTCCGCCTTCTCTAAAAATTAACACCTGAAAGACATGTCCTTCAGGTGTTTTATTTGCAGGCGAAATATCATAAGCTTTTGCACGACGCTATGCAATAGCTATGATATGTCTTCTTCCATCCAGACTTTAACTGTCGGTATTGGAGTTTCACCAATTCAGCGCTGCGCACGCTCGCGGACTATACCGCCGGTCGGGGATTACACCCTGCCCTGAAGACACTCATATTCAAATGTTGAAAAAATTATAATACAAATTTATTGGCAAGGCAACATAAATTTTTATATATACCGAACGCGTTCTACACCATCCCATGGCTTTCTAATAACGGAAGCAGTTTTTTCACAACCGGCATCATATTTATCTCAGATTTCTGAAAGCCGCCGATAAGGAGCATGAAAATGCCATAGACGCAGACGCCTGATATGATTGCGATACATAGGGCTAATGTATTGCTGGGTACAGCATAATATACAATATAATATATCACGTAACAGCTAAGGCCCATAACGGTGGTTGCAAATATGGGCTTCAAAAATATCCCCTTCACATCCAGACGGATGCCTGTAAATTTTATTAGGAAGAATAAATCAATAAAGGCAGCCACAACATAACAAGCTACAGTCGAAATAACGGCTCCCTTTATGTTTATGTCCGGGTTGGCTATTAATACATAATTTAACGGTATTTTTACAAGCGCTCCGCAGGCCGCGGCTATTACCGGAATATAAAGCTTGTTTATGCTTTGCAGTATACCAGTTGATACTTGTACGACAGCCAGAAAGAGTACGCTTACAGCCCCTATAAGCAGCAGATCTCCACCCTCCCTGTGAGAAGGAAAAAGCATAGAGATTATTTGATTGCTGAAAAGCCCCAGACCCATGGCCGCAGGCGTAGAAATAAACATGGAAAGCCTAAGGGCCATGTTTATCTTATGATTTACAGCCTTGTTATCCCGAAGAGCCAGAGAATAAGCTATGGATGGTATCAGAGCCGTAGCTATGGATGTAGAAATAGAAGCGGGCAAGGTCGTAAGGGTGGTGTATTTTCCGGACAACTGGCCGTAAAGGGCCTTAGCCCGATCACTGGTAAAGGCATTGCTGGCGGCGAGCCTTGATGAAGCCATAGAAGCATCAATAATATTTGTAATGCTGAAAATAGCCGTACCCGCGATAATGGGGATCGCGGTGCCAATGAGCTCTAATGCCAGGCTTCTGCGGCTTTCGTATATACCGGAGTGCTTGTCGCGGCGAACCCGTCTCTTTAAGGAGGGAGCGGCCATGGAATAAATAAATAAAATTAGCAAGAGCCC
>Ga0153953_1000391_pt1 | contig 15427 bp, 8 predicted proteins | sample TSNJ037MetaG_FD_104718 | JGI IMG/M metagenome (GOLD analysis project Ga0153953, IMG submission 104718) | Attine ant fungus gardens microbial communities from New Jersey, USA - TSNJ037 MetaG | ecosystem: Host-associated > Fungi > Mycelium > Unclassified | place: USA: New Jersey, Wharton State...
TTGAAAGTGCATGGCGCAGATTATTGTACTGAGGGAAGGGGGCTTACTCATCAATGGGTATTTAAGCGTTTCAAAAGATGACGCAGTGTAACAGCGTACTTGAAAAAATTAAGCGTAGGTATTTTAATGAAAATATAGATTTGATTAGAGATGAAATAGTGTCCGCACAGGATAACAGAACTTATAAAATTAATTATATTGATATTGATCCGGATATGCTTTATGAATTGCCGGTAATTAATGAGAATGAGAGAAGTGCATAGGAGGAATATTTCAATGCCATTACCTAAAGAAAGAATTTATACGATTGATGATATTTATGACCTGACAGAAGGAGAACGGGCAGAATTGATTGACGGAAAAATTTACTACATGGCTCCACCAAGTAGGCAGCATCAAAAAATATTAATGGAAATTGCTGGAACTATTAGAGATTATATACGGAAAAAAAATGGCTCCTGTGAAGTCTATCCTGCCCCTTTTGCAGTCTTTTTAGAGGAAGATGATATAAATTATGTTGAGCCTGATATATCTGTTATAAGCGATAAAAATAAGCTGGATGACAAGGGTTGTAACGGTGCGCCGGACTGGATTATAGAAATTGCATCCCCAAGTAATTTCAGTTATGACTACATTGATAAATTGGCATTATATAAGGCGTCAGGTGTTCGGGAATACTGGATTGTTGATGCAAAGACAAAAATTATAACTGTTTATTTCTTTGAGAATGAGATTTTTGCTCGGAATTATACCTTCAATGATAAAGTCAAGGTAAGTATTTATGAAGATTTATATATTGATTTTAGTCAATTAATTATTTAATTGTTACTATCTCTTTTGCAATGAGGGAAATTGTACTATAATAATAGAAAGTGGATTATATGTATGAAATGGATGGTATTTTATATGCCGGAGAGCTAAGTAAAATAATTAAAGTGCTTGGGGTGAAACCCCTTGATGGATACCGGCTTTTATTGACTTTTTCTACTGTCTAAACCTCTTCAGAAGTCTGCTAACAATTTCCCAGACTATTCCAATTAATACAAGAATCAATAACGTATTTGTCCATAATATCCAAAAATCATTTATTCTGCCCCCGCCGTCATCCACACCATCAGCATTGAATAATGCTCCAATTACAAAACCAGTAATGTAACCTAAAGGCGTTAAAGCCATTACTTTTCGAGCGTCAAAAAATGAGGCGATGACTATGATAATTAATGCAAATATAAATAATACGACCGGCCAATCACCCATTTCATGTAATTCAAAGAATATATACTGGCACAGAAAAAAACACAAGCACAATGTCACAACTATTCCTATGAACCATACAAACCTCTTTCTGGTTTCGTTTCGCATAACAAATCCCCTCTCTTTATTGGTGTTGATTAGGCGTTTGCGAAACGCCGTAAGCCTTATAAATTAAGGCTTTTTCTTTGTTAAAACAGAACAACTCCTCACCGATTTGTGGTAAAATTTAAGTACGACCCCAAATTTTACATCCACATCCCAGAAAGGAGTTGCATCTATATGATACCACACAATCAGCTTTCTTTGGCAGATGTTTTTTCAGATTGTCAGGATATTTATGATTCTGACAAACCGATGTTTCTGTCGCTTCTTTTACAACACATTGACTTGGATGAAATTGTTCCTGCTTCCTTCCGAAAGCATTTCTATGCATCAACGGGCAGAACCCGTAAATACCCTTTATATGCCTTCCTTTGGGCACTCATTTTACAACGTGTCTTTTCCATTCCAACGGATTCCCTCCTTCTGGTCTTTCTTCATTATTCCAGACACCTCCGGGAGTTCTGTGGCTTTGATAAGGTTCCTGATGCTTCTAAGATCACTCGTTTTAAGCAAGACTTTCTCGATGATCTAAAAATGTTCTTTGAGCGGCTCGTTGACCTTTCGGAGCCAATCTGTCAGGCCCTTGATGCCGCCAAAGCCGAGATGACTATTTTTGATTCTTCCGGTATCGAAGCCTGGGTTACCGAAAATAATCCCAAGTATGCCAACCGCATCATCAAGCAACTGAAAGCCTACGCTAAAACCCATCACTTTGATTCCAGCTATGATCCCTACAAAGCGGCTTACGGCTCTATACTTTCCCACTCTGCAGCAAATCCCCACATCAAGCAGCTATATATCAATGGTCACTTTTGCTATGCTTACAAAATCGGCATTGTCACAAATGGCTTAGGCATCATCCGACACATTGATTTTTACAACAAAGAGTTCTTTGACCGCCATCCGGAAATTATTATTGAAAAGAAATCAGATTCTCCCGATGAAGATAAGCCTGTTCATGATGCACGACTTCTGATCCCGACTCTTCAGGATTTTTTCAGTGCTCATCCCCTGCTGAATCCGAAAACATTTCTTGGCGATGCTGCTTTTGACTCCGTCAAGTTATATAAGGATCTTCTTTCCGGTCATACATTTGGTATTGATGATCTGGGTAATGGGATTCACTTTGAAAAAGCTTATATCCCACTGAATTCACGTGCCAGGCTGGAAAACATTGACTACACCATCAATGAAGTCGGAATTCCTTGTTGTCCCAAAGATCCATCACTTCCTATGAAGTATGAAGGTACTTCAAAGCTCAGAAGCGGCGTCACCAGATATAAATTTGTTTGCCCGATGGTGAAATGGGTTTCTGACAAAGCTATAAAAAAGCAGCATCGTGAATGCCAATGTCAAAATCCCTGCACGGATTCTCCCTGCGGCAGAATGCTTTACCTCTACCCGGAAAAGGATCTGCGCACTTACCCCGGCACCCTTCGGGGAACATCCGATTGGGACACGACTTATAAAATCCGAACCACTGTGGAGCGTTCCATAAATCAATTCAAGGATAGTTTTTGCCTTGCCGGGCGCAAAACCCAGAATGAAAAAACTCTCCATGCCGATTTGATTCTTGCTGGGATCACACAATTGATTTCCGTTATCCTTGCCGACAAACTACATCAGCATCAGTATATCCGGAGCTTGAAGCCGCTCATTGCATAGGACTTACCAACTTCATATACCTCGAGGCTTATTAAAGTGCGCCAAAATGCAGTGGCTCTAACTCTGATCTGAAGAATCCTGCGTCGCAGGATCCTTACCTTGCTTGGAATCACGATTGCGAACCCGTTTCGCAATTACCTATTGGTGTTGATGGGAGCTTACGCTCCCAGTCGCCGCTTCCTGACGCTACCCAGGTGATGATTGCTATGGAATCAACTTCCTTTTACCGTTTCCATTTATGCATTAACCTTTTTAGCTAACCCAATACTGAGTGCCATACATCCATGTTGAGCCTGAGTTCGGCTTATAGAAGATTCTTGTTGTTCTATCCCATCCTGTAATAATACGCATATAAAATCTTCCGTCATTATACTGACGATATCCAACACAAAGAACCCAATAAAGAAAATATGTATAAACTATACCATCTATGGATTCACCTGATATTTCAGGATATTGACCTATATTTATTTACATACATTAAAAGTGGGTGGCGTTTAGCTGATCCAGGTCACAAAACTCTATCTTTCATCGTATAAATAATCTTTTGCCGCCCCAATATACTATAGATAATAAAATGGCTACCAAAAGATATTTCAATATTACAAATAATATTGAATCAAATAATGGAAGCGATGTCACATTTTTATTGGCAAATTGAACAGTACGTATAATCTTTGCAATCATAAACGAAATCAAGGCAATTCCGATTAGTACAAATGATATGTTCCAGAATTTAATTTTCATTTTAATCCTCCTCATGATTAAGGTTTCCTGGCTCTGCAGCCATGGTATTTCCTATAGCGTTTGCATGTATTCACTATAAACTTTATTTTGGGGAGCTACATGACCCAAGTTCCTAGTATAACTCAACTTTATTAACTTTATGTTAGATTAAAATAATCTATAATAGTGTGTAATATATAGTGAGAAACCGAAAATTTCCCACTATATACTATTATAAGACTATGCATGGGCTGTAAAAGGAAGTTTCAGCGAGTAGTGTGAGTTTCTGTCTTTTGTCACGAAATTTCTAAGTTATTATAATTTTTTTACTTGCTATGCCCCAAAATAGGATAAACATGTTCCGTGGGATTCTTATGTATTAGCACATTATACGAATTTGTAATCGTGAGTACATTAAAATTGATCAGCACCTCTTTCGTCATATACTAATTTGCTGCCATTATAATAACAAATAGTTTTCAGACCATTAAACGGAATAGCTATTTCCGTCTGATAACCTTTATGTTCTTTTATATTGGCGGCCAATTTAGCTGGCGTGGGAATGACACCAGGCTTAACTTTATTTGACCCAGAATTAATGGAATTCCACACTTTTGCAGCAAACCAGGAGCAATTTTTTATTAAGCCCCATTTGTCATTATTTCTTATCTTTTTACTTACTTTTTTTAGTTGTTTTGATGTAATAGCTTTTGTTAGAGAGACTCTAGATGAAGATGAAATACAATATGCTTCTATGTTATACCAAACACCATTATGAGCAGAACGATTACCAAATGTGCCCACCGTAACACTACCTCCTTTCTTCACACTCTTGCGACCCACCTTGATTTTTTTGGTATGGGTATTTACAACCATAATGAAAGCGTGTCCATTTGTATCTAAAGAAGTCGACCCACCGCTTCCATAAGATACTATAGATAGGTTAGCAACACTTGCAAGACCTGATGGATCAATTCTATTGACCGGGTCGTTCCTGCAATAGATATACCAATTATTCCCATCAAATGCCGGATCCTCACTGATGAACCGTCCAATGGCCGGGTCGTAATACCGTGCTCGGAGGAAGGTGTAGCGACTCTCGGTATCGTAATATTCCCCGCTATAGCGGTACGGGTTGTTGTCAACGCCTGCGTTGTAGCCTATCTGCACGCCAAACGGGTCATAGTCGTAATTGCGGGTGATGTGGCCGGTACCGTCGGTAAGGGCAACAACATCTCCGTGGGCATTGTACTGGTACCAGCCGTAACTAGATGTAATCAGATTATTTCCATGGATATAGCTGCTGATTATGGTAGTTCCGCTTAAGTCAAGCGCGATTTCATCGTTCAGCCAGACATGCTCAGTGGCTGTGGCAACGCCCACCTTTTTGCTCTTGCGCATGTCATCGGGGTAGTAGGTGTAGGTGGCATAACTGCTGCCATTTTGGTACCGGGTCATGCGGTTCAGGGCGTCAAAGGTCTGCGCCGTGCCATCGGTCTTGCCGGTCATGTTGCCGTTGTTGTCATAACTGTAAGTGATTTGCGCCTGGCTTCCCGCCTTTTCTGTGAGCAGGCGGTTGTTTTTATCGTAGGTATAGGTAGTTTTCGTGACGGTTCCGTTTTTGGTCTCCGTCAGTTTTGTCCGGTTGCCTTCTGCGTCATAGGTGAATTCCTGCACGGTATCGCCGCCGGACGGCCAGACGGTCAGCGTGTAACTGCCGGTACCCGTAGAAAACATTTTTGCGCCTATGACATACTGCATTCCGGCAGAGAGCGTGTAGGATATCCTGAAGTTTCTGCCGCCGTCACTGTCGTCATTGGATGCAAGCTGAGCCCCTCCGGATGTGTACAGATAGCAGTAAGGGTCTGAGCTGCCATTAGTCGCACTTGCGATAATGTAAGTTCCCGTTACCGCGGGTGTAAATTTGAAATACCTCACCTGGCTTGCCGCGTTGATGCTGACTCTTGCCGGGGCTCCGGCCGTGATGAATGCGGCATTTGCCAAAGTGGTGTTGTCGTTGCCTGACTGCTGCGTGACGGTCAGCGTATAGCTTCCGGTACCGTTAGATAACATTTTCACGCCTATGACATACTCCGTTCCGGCGTTTAACGTGTATGATATTTTAAAATTCAAGTCGCCGTTGCCGTCATCATTGGATGCAAGCTGTGTTCCTGTTGACGCATACAGATAGCCATAAGGATCCGAACGGTCTTTGTCCGTGCTTGCGATGATGTAAGTCCCCGTTGTCGCAGGCGTGAATTTGAAGTATCTCATCTGGTACGTTGCATTGATGGAGACTCTCTTCGGGGTGTCGACCGTGATCGCCGCGGCGTTTTCGAAAGAGGTATTGTCCGGCGGCGTGGTCCGGTTGCCAAGCACGGTCTTTATCAGCTGCCCGCGTCCGTCATAAGCATACTCCGTTGTGCCGGTGCTGTCGGTTTTGGTTTTTTGGCTGCCGTCGCGGTAGTAGGTGTAACTGTATTGGGAGTTGACGATCCCGCCTCTCTTGTTTACGGTTGAAGTCACCAGCCCGGCACTGTTGTACGTGTTGGTTTCGGCCGTCCCGTTGTTATTGGTGGTTGTCAAAAGCTGTCCTGACAGGTCATAGGTATAGCTTGCTTTCAGTGTAGCATTATCATATACTGCCGTCAACTGTCCAATCGCATTGTATACCTTTTTGACCCGCTGCTTTTCGTTTCCAGAGGCGGTAATGACCTCCAGCGTTTCCTTCCCGGTTACAGTGCCCCCCGTCAGGAGATTTGTCTCACTGAAAGTTTTTACAACGTTCCCACAGGTATCCTTGATTATATTGCCTTCCCCGTCATACTTATACAATATTGTGGTGGCGTTTTCTATGACCGGATTATCTATCGTCGTACCTGACTTAAGCGTTCCCTCCACGAAGCTGCTTACATTGCCATCCGCACCATATTCATAGGCTTTGATGATTTTTCCGGCGCTGACTTCCGTTTTTATACGGCCTGCCTCATCGTACCTCTTCTCGTGCACGACATTGTTCCGATCGGTGTTTTTGACAATCCTCCCAGCGTAATCATACTCGTAGCTTTCCGCTTTTCCCAGCGCGTCGGTTTTTTCGATAAGCCGCCTGAAATTGTCATATTTGTACTTTGTAACGTTATATCCGGTCACGAAAGTGCCGTTCCACCAGCTTTTCAGCGTGGCAGCGTCACGTGGGTACGGAACATTGCATTTCAGCAAGACCTGGCCGTCCCAGTCATAAAAGGTCTGGACGCAGCGGGCGCCCTTGCCGTCAAGGCTTATGCCGTCCGCATTTAAGTATCCTTCAAATAATGCCATTATCGTCAAATTTCCCCAGGCATCATATTCATTGCCTGTTTTTGTATACTTATCCGTATCGGTCTTAACCAACTCGGTCAACACATTTCCAGCGATGTCATAGGTGTATATTCTTTCGGCATTTCCGCTTGCGTCAAACGAACTGGTCTGCCTTGTTACGCGCCCCCAGGTATCATAGGTGTATTCTGTCCATTTCAGTATGTTATTAATATTATTTTTATCCCTGCATTCCTCACGCTTAACCCGGCCACTGGTATCATAGGTGTTTATCTGCACAAGCCCGTTGGATTTTTCTTCTTTCATCAGCCGCCCGTCATAGTCGGTTTCTGTGAGGGTGCTGTCGCCTAATTCGTCCGTGGTGGTGGTTATGTATACCTTTCTGTCTGCGTCATACTTGTACTTTGTCGACGTGGTTGTTGTGGTCTTCGTAATCTTCGTGGGGTCGTAGGGTGCATCTGCAACCGTCGTAGTGTCTCCTGTGTCACGACTCAGTTCATCATATTCGGTTAAGGTCACAGTCAACTCTTTATTATCACTGCCCATTTCTTTTTCAAGGGTTTCGTTACCATCTAAGTCATAATCATATTCTGTCTTGGTACCATCGGCATTTATTTCACTTATAAGGTTGCCGTTTTGAGAATTGTAGGTGTATCCCGTAACTCTTTCGGAACCATCCGGAAGTGTTACCGTTTGCTTTGTCTCATTCCCAAACTCGTCATATTCATGGCTGGCCGTATGCTGGAGTTGGGCATTATCCCAAACTTGCGTTTTTTTCAACAAGCCTGTGACTGTGTCGTATTCATTGGTGGTGACAATTCCCATAGGTGTTGTTTCCTTAACCAGCCTCCCAACCCGGTCATATTCACTGGTCGTCTGCCAGCCAGTCCCCTCGACGCATTTGATGGTCTTGACCGTCTTTACCGGATTGGGACTTACGGCGTTCGGAGTGAAGGAATATTCATACCTGGTATAGTTGCTGCTATTTCCCAATGGACCTGTTTCCTTTTTCAAAAGACCCTTAATAGGATACGTGCCGTCCGTATAATATTCATATCTGTTAACTACATGGTTTGTACCCTTCAACGGACGTGTGACCGTTATCAGGTTATGGTATGCATCATAGGCATAGAAAGTTTTACTGCCGCTTTTGTCGGTATATTCTAATAAGTCATTCGTGCTGAGGTCATATTTATATTCTTCCGTTGGCCGAACTATGCTTCCGTTATCGACGGGAACCTCCGGCCAGGTTATTTTTATTACATTGCCCTTGCCGTCATATTTGTAATTGGTCTTATTACCCAAAATATCCTCAGACTCGGTAACCTCATGATAGGAGTTATATACACTTTTTGTCAACTCAGATGGTTTGTTAGGCTTTCCCACCGGAGCTATCTTGGTTTGTATAATATCAAGACACGAGTTGAAATCTTGTATGGTTATGGAGTTGTAATCAGTAATTTTAACCTGCCTTGATGGCTTTAATGAATAATCATAAGTGCTTACCAGCCCCTGGTCATTAGTAACTGTTTTAATTAAACCATTATACATCCCTGAATAATCCGCACTGGTATTATAAGTTATGGAGGCCACCTCGGTACTATTGCTGACTGTGGTAACTTTAACGAGCAGGCCGCTTTCGTAACTTTCGTATTTATAACCTGTATTAAATCCCCCGGCATCCGTCACAGCAGTCAGGCAATTGTCGGCATATGTATATCGGACAGACCGGCCCGAACGGTTATCTGTGATCTTTGTCAGCAAGCTGCCGGAATAGTTAAAGCTGACCGACAGGCCGGAAGGGTCAGACATTGCGTTTATCTTGCCCGCGGAGTCGGTGGTAATGGTAATACGGTTGCCATTGGGATCCTCCATATATTCCAGGTAGCCGGTGGAGTTAAAGCCATACCGCATATGATCCAGGGTTTCAAATGTAAATTTATTGGTGGTGCCATCCTTTTTAAGAGTACCGCGGCAATTCATGGCGGCATAAGTCCCGTCAGCATTTTTTGCAAAACATATCCATGAGCTGTCCGGCATGATGACATAGGCGTCATATGTGTTATTCACAATGCGCATGGAATAGTTGAAATGAAAACCTTTTCCGACAATAGAAGCATTGGAAGATTCAAGCGAATTATAAGTTCGTGAAAATGGAATATCACCCAAAACCGAGGGGATCGTAATATCCGTAAAGGTCTGTGAGTAGTTTCCTGCCGGTGCGTAACCGCCTGGATTGCCGTAAAAATATTTTGAATCCGACCAGTATCCCACTCTTAAAGCATACGTCCCTGTTACGCTCTGTGAATACGCCCTGACGGCTATGTAATACGTTGTCCCTGCCGTCAATTTATACTTTATGTAGAAGTCATACTTGTTACTGCTTTCTCCGATACACGCCCCATCATCATTCTTACTAATCTCATGATTAAAATCAGGGCCCTCATACAGATGACCATATGTATCAAAGCTGCTGACGGACTGGACTGTATAGTAGGTCGTAACCGTGGGTGTAAACTTATAATACCTGTATTCGCCGCCTGTTGTAAGGGCTCCATCTACGGACACATCAAGTGTAACAGGGATTGCATCTTCAAATCTGGTATTGGAAACGAAGCAAACATTGTATGGTATGTTTCTGTAAGTCGAAGTGCCCCCATCACCTAATTGTCCACTACCATTATTTCCCCAGGTCCAGACGGTACCGTCCTGACGCAGCGCTATAGTATGATCATATCCTGTATCTACTGACTTTACGTTAGATATTCTATTTAGCTTTACGGGTGTATTTCCCGTGCTGGTCGTTCCGTCATATTGACCATTTTGTAATATGACTCCACGCCCCCAAGCCCAAAGGCTTCCATCCGTTTTTATTGCCATATAATCGGAAATTGCTTCTATTTCATTCAAACCGGTGATCTGTATAGGGGTTACATAAGCGATATAATCATCGAAAATGCCATGTCCCCAAGCCCTTAAGGTACCATCCTTCTTTAATACTTGGCCAACTGAAATTGCTTCTACGCTTCCACTTACACTATGGAGTGGTACAGGAGTATACCTTTGTTCACGAGTTCCGTCTCCTACAATACCATACTGACCATCTCCCCAAGACCAAACAACTCCGCTATCTGTCAATGCTATACTGTTCCATGATCCAGCAGAAATTGCTGTTACACCAGTATAGAAATTAATATTAATAGGGTAGGAGCTGGATACATTAGTTCCATTACCCAGCTGGCCTGAACGATTATATCCCCAGGTCCATAAAGTACCGTCTTCTTTTATTGCCATGCTATAAAAATGTCCGGCGGAAATTGCTGTTACCTTGACTTGATCAGTAGCCGTCAAAACCTTTACCGGAATGCAACTGGCCGTAATTGTTCCGTTCCCCAGTTCCCCATTAGAATTACTCCCCCAGGCCCATAAAGTACCGTCTTCCTTTAATGCTAAATTATGTTCATTACCTGCTGAAATTTCTATTACATTGTCTAGTCCAATTACTTGTACCGGAGCGTTCCTCCTGTTTACCGTTGTTCCATCTCCTAACTGGCCATAAGAATTCCCCCCCCAGGCCCATAAAGTACCGTCTTCCTTTAATACTAAGTTATGATAAGCACCTGCCGACACTGCGACGTTCGATGTGTTGGAGAAAAGCTCCCAACTTTCTTCGGGGGTAGGCTGATATCCAAATACATCATAGTCATCTTCCGGGGTTAACGTTATAACTTTAACATTGCTGATTCCATTTACAGCATTGCTAAAACTTACTTTATTTCCCCCGCCAACCTTTCCTTCCAGGCATGACAGCTTATCCGACGTGCTTTTCAATGTTTCTTTTAAGTTCTCCGTTTCAATGACCGACGCTGCAAGGGCCGCCGCTGCTGATACATACCCGGCTGACATGCTTGTCCCGTTCATTGTTCCATATTCTCCATCCGGAAATGCACTGTACACGTCACGCCCCCAAGCTGATATGTCTACATTTTCCGTCCCATAATTTGAAAAATACGACATCCCCAGATCCTGGTTCAGTGCCGTAACGCTTATGGTATTATCCAGCCCGTATGACGCTGGGTATATTGGGTTTTCATCAATATTTGTACGGTTATTCCCCGCTGCACAGACAAAAAACATGCCTGACCGTCCCATTGCTTCCCTTAATGCCTGGTTATCATCCTTGCTTCCAAAGCTCATGTTCACGATCGCTGCACCGTTCGCCTCAGCAAACTCTATTGCCCTGATAATATCACTGGTATAAGCCTTCCCGTTTTCAAATACCTTCAGCGGCATGATCATGGCATCCGGTGCCGACTCGGCTATAATACCCGAAACATGTGTTCCGTGGAGCTGATCCATCCCCAGGTCAGGATTATATACATTACTGCTGTCATTGCAAAAATCATAGCCGTCAACGATTTGGCCCTCAAGCATGGGATGGCTGATATCTACCCCTGTATCAATGAGGGCTACTGTGACACCTTCACCTCTGCTTGTCTCCCATGCCTTCCGTAAATCCTGGTCACGGTTGAACATTCGGTTATCAGAATCTGTATCCGTTTCTTCGTCAATGTTTTCTTCTGTTGAATTACTTACATCGCCTGCCAGCTCCATGACATAGTCCGGCTGTATGTATTCAATCTCATTACCCAGATCTTCCGCCACCTGCTCCATAAACACTCCAGGTTCAATACTTTCTTCAAGCTCAATGATTTCATAAGCCATCTCCAGGCCGTTCATTTCCTGAATGGATACATCCTGAACATTCGTCTCTTCTGATTTGAAACCTTCTATTTTCCTTTCAAACTCTTCAAGCCTGACCGGATCCACATTTTTCAACCGTTCATTCCGCTGGGATTCTTCCCTGGATTTTTGATTTTTAGCCTGATTGAAAGCCTTTTCTGTAGCTTTTTGCAGCTTCGTGATATTTTTATTGTCCGCATCCTTGTACTTCACAATAAACCTGCTGCTGTTAACTGCCTCCTCTTCCAGGATTTTCATCTCTTCTTCCATCAGCAGATAGGCATCGTCAGATTGCTCATTTTCAAATTCTGTCTGATTTGTTTCAGTTTCCGTTCCATCCTCCCTCAGTTTTTCAGGCGCAGTCTCTTTCTGATCTGCAGCCTCTGATTCTGTTGCATGAACGTATGCTATGCCCGTCAGTAATTCATTTGGAATATCCATAGTCAGCATTGCAGCAACCAGTACGACAGCTATCATTTTTACAGCCGTTCTTGAACTTAAAATACGCTTTTTCCTCATAGGTAATTCTCCTTCCTTTAGCAACTCCCTAAGCCGCTCTTGACACGTTCGCTTGTAAAATCCCACTTTCTAAAATTATTCTCCATATCCCACAACTAAAAATGGTCAAATATCACATTCCTCCTTTCTCATGCAGATTGCCGCTAATTCTTTTTTGTGTTAATTATTTAGAATCCCTTTACACGGTTTGGAATTGCCGCGGCATTAGTTCTTTTATCAATAGCTCGTTTCCACCTGGCGTTTTTATCAGTTCCGTAACCCTTTTAATAATATCCAAACATAATTCAATTTGTTCCGGGCTGAAATCATCTAAAAAATCCATGTTTGCCAAGGGGTCTGTAATACCAAGAATAATATAATCCGTTGTAACGCCTGTTTCTTCACATATAGCGGCGATTAAATCCACCGATACTTTTTGACCTCTTTCGATTCGCCCCACATATTGGGCTGATCTGCCTATCAGTTTCCCAAATTGCTCTTGTGTCAGTTTTCTATCATTGCGCAGGGTTTTTATGCGCTTCCCTATCTCTTCCCATACCATAAGACCCCTCCAAAAAATAATCGTGTATACTGTGTATAATACTATATCTGATTATACAAACTGTGGTACAATAAAAATACAGTGGCTAAAACGTAATATTACGATGCGAAAGGAGTTCCTTAATATGGATAATGAAAAGAAGCCCATGAAAATTGTGCTTATTGAGGATGACGTTTCTGCCTGCAAAGAATTTATTGAATGTGCAAACAGTAGAAAAGATATTGTCTTTGTAGGTATGACCGATCATAGCGACGAAGGTCTGGAATTTGTCAAAAACAAATTGCCGGAAGCGGTTATTTTAGACTTAGAATTAAATTGGGGCGGTGGTTCCGGCACGGACTTTTTAAAAAAGCTTTATAAATTAGAGCTACGCATACGCCCTATCATTGTTGTAACGACACGCAACCGTTCCGAGATGATGCAAAATCATTTACATACTAAATACGGCATTGAATGGATATTTTGTAAAGAGCAAAATACATACAGCCCGGATATGGTTATTGAACAATTGCTTGATTTGCGGTCGTTTTTGTATAAACAGCGAAGCAACGTCAATCCCGAATTGCAAACAACAGAAACACCCGAAGAATTGCAACACCGAATTATGGCGAGAATAAGTGCTGAATTAAATGAGTTTGGCGTTTCTCCAAAGTATAAAGGACGCATGATTGCCGAAGAAGCTATATATCGTCTTATAAATAAGAAAAATGACGGGGATTCCGAAAAAGTGTTTAACGAGCTTGCCAGAGCGCGGAAAACCCATTACAACAATATCGTCCGTCCAATACAAACGGCAGTTACTGACGCATGGGATAACACAGACGATATAGAAAGATTGTTAAAGGTATATACCGCCCCCGTCCGAAAAGAGATAGGCGCACCAACACCCACTGAGTTTGTTCATTATTACGCTGATAAAATACGCCGGGATATGTAATCCCGGCATTGTTTGTATTAAAAGTATCAAATTGGTATAGTTGAACGCTACGTTTTTTTACTAAATATTACGTCCCTTTCGCTGCCCGGATTTTTACGTCCGAGTGGTATTTTTTTGTTATGACATTTTTGTATAAAAATGCGGAAACATGACGAAAAAATAAGGAGGGATGCGCTCATGTGGGGTTGGATTACACGTATACTTGGTTGGGGCAATTAATACGAGAGAAAAGGCCGGGTAATGGTTCCGGCCTTTTTTTACTTGAGCTTTTGTCATTTTGATGATAAAATAATCGAATAAAGGGGTGATTTATATTATTTCTTTTTTCGTTCAATCTATAATCTTTATGGGTATAATGTTTTCTTCATTTTATATTTTCCAAAAATCCATTCAATATACCGCAAGCCTAAGCTGTAAATTCTTGACTGTGGCATGGTGTTTGTTATGGTCGGTTTTATATGCCGCTGCCGAAATGTCCTTGATAACGATTCCTCTTGCGTGTTTGACATCTGTTATTTTCGTCTTTTTAATATCCCGGCGAGAGCTTAAAACCGGGCCAATACTTGAAATCACCGTTTCGGCATATCTGTTTTCGTTTGGAATTAGTTATATTTTGAATTACATAGCAGGTCTTTTGATTTCAGTTCCATATGCCCTATTGATAAACAGTGAGGTTGTTGTAGACGCTCCCATTGATTATAATCAACCTGTCTACCTTTTGATATATACCCTTATTTTTATTTCACAACTTATTTTGTCGGTTTTGCTTTTCCGTATCAGGCGTTTTAGAAAAGGATTTCCGTTTATCTTCAATAAGTTCACAATCGTTGTGGCTTTGTTTTTTACAGGAATTATATTGATGTTTGTAACATGGGTTAATGTGCTTGCCACAAAAGAATATGCTCGAACATCAGAAGAATTTATTGCCGTAACCTCATATATTATTAGTGTTCTCATTACCGGAGCCGGTATTTATATATTGATAAGACGTTTGATTAAAATGTTTCAAAGAAAGAGAGTGCAACAAAACACAGTAGAGCATTATAAAAATCTTTGGCTTGAAAGTGAAGAAAGGCACGAGCAGAAAGACGAGTTTATCAATGCCTTAACATCTGCAACCCACAATTTTACCGATAGAATAAATGCAATGGAAAGTATTGCAAAGGAACTAGACAATGTTGAATTGATAGAGGACATTCAAGGCCTGAAAAAAAATTGGCAAGATGAGCTTGCCAAAGTCAAAACAAAGAAGCTGTTGCCATCTACAAAAATAAGAACAATAGATAATCTGTTTCAGCAATTCGCAAAACAGTTTGCCGACAAAAATATTGTTTTCAACCTTATCGTAAACGGCAGTATTATTTATATGATGAATAATATTATTAAGACGGGCAAGTTGGAAACTTTAATTGTAAATCATCTTAAAGACGCACAGATAGCGATAAACGCAAGTGATAATTCTTTCCGTAATATTACGGCTATGATTGGACTTAATGAAAATCATTATGAGTTTACCGTATTTGACGGCGGCATACCGTTTGAGGTTAATACATTGGTGCGGCTCGGAACGGAGCGCGTGACTACCCATGCCTATACAGGCGGTAGTGGGATCGGTTTTGAAACAA
>Ga0153953_1000399_pt1 | contig 15346 bp, 12 predicted proteins | sample TSNJ037MetaG_FD_104718 | JGI IMG/M metagenome (GOLD analysis project Ga0153953, IMG submission 104718) | Attine ant fungus gardens microbial communities from New Jersey, USA - TSNJ037 MetaG | ecosystem: Host-associated > Fungi > Mycelium > Unclassified | place: USA: New Jersey, Wharton State...
AAGCTGGTTGCCGGGGGCAACCGTCCAGCTTCCGAAGCGCTTTTTGCTGAAGGAGGACATTAGCATGGATCAAATAAAAAAGCTTCAACAAATTATCGACGACACCGATAACATCGTTTTTTTCGGAGGCGCGGGAGTTTCCACAGAAAGCGGCATACCTGATTTCAGAAGCAAGGACGGCCTTTATAACCAAAAATATGATTATCCTCCTGAGACAATACTGAGCCACGATTTTTATGTAAATGAAAAGGAAGTATTTTTCAGGTTTTACCGGGATAAAATCATAGGCTTTGAGGCCAGGCCCAACAAGGCGCACATAAAGCTGGCGGAGCTTGAGCAGGCGGGAAAGCTTCGGGCCGTGGTGACTCAAAACATTGACGGGCTTCATCAAGCGGCGGGCAGCAAAAAGGTGCTGGAGCTTCACGGCGGCGTCTCCCGCAACTACTGCGAAGCTTGTGGCAGTCTGTATGATGTGGAGCACATGAAAAAGGAAGGCTTGCCCCGTTGCGGCTGCGGCGGATTTGTAAAGCCTGATGTGGTTCTGTACGGAGAAATGCTTGACAACGATGTCATGGAAGAAGCGGTAGGCTTCATTTCAAACGCGGATGTTTTAATAATCGGAGGCACTTCACTGGTGGTTTATCCGGCTGCGGGGCTGATCAGGTACTTTAGAGGCTCCAAGCTTGTAATGATCAACAGGGATATTACCGGACAGGAAGGGGAGGCGGATTTGGTTATTAAGGGGAGTATTGGAGAGGTGCTGGGGGAGATTAGGGTAAATTAAAACAGCGCGGTTATCCTACTAAAAGGATACCGCGCCTATAAAGAAAAAGAGGAGGGCGTTAAGAACAGCTGTTTAGAATTTTTCGTTGCGGTTTTGCAAGGTAACATACAGATCCGTGGGGGTTTTGCCGTTTCTATAAATATATACCTTAACAGTATCGCCCGATTTATGAGACGCTATAGCATCTGTCAATTCCTCAAAGCTGGAAATCTGCTTATCTTCAAAGCCTACTATTATATCTGTCGCAATCATACCGGCATTGGCGGCAGGGCCGCCCTGAACTACGTTGTTGACATAAACTCCCACGGAGGGCAGATTGTACATAGCTTTCATATCCTCTGTGATAGTTCTGCATTCAATACCAAGATAAGGCCGGTCAATATTACCTTCGTTGATGATGGTATCGGCAACTTCCTTTACGGTGTTGGAAGGAATGCTGTAACCCATGCCCTCAATACCGGTGCCGGAAAGCTTAGCGGTGTTAATGCCGATTACATATCCGTCTATGTTGATAAGCGGGCCGCCGCTGTTACCTTGGTTTATCGCCGCGTCCGTTTGTATCAGGTTCATGGTCTTATCCTGAACGGAAACTTCATTTTTTACGGCGCTTATGATGCCCATGGTAACGGTTTTGCCCTCGCCCAAGGCATTGCCGATGGCCAGCGCGTATTCGCCTATGCGAACCTGGTCCGAATCTCCGAAGACTGCCGCTTTATAGCTGATGCCGGCTTCCTCCATGTCAGATTTGTTTACGCTCATGACGGCTACGTCCGCTTCCTCGTCTCCGCCTACATAATTGGCGGGAATCATTGTCTTATCGTCTACAGATATGGTAACCTCCACAGCATCCACAATTACGTGATAGTTGGTTACGATATATATTTTTTCTCCATCCTCAGCGTAGATAAACCCGGATCCGGCCCCCTGGGGCTGGTAAGTCTGGCTGCCAAAAAAGTAATTGTAGCTCTGTTCCTGGCCTTTTATGTTGATACTTACAACCGAATCCAGCACTCCATTGACAACATCGGCTATGTTATTTTCAGTATTGGATGGATAAGCTATAGGAATAGAGGGTTGAACGCTAACAGCTTCTGCCTCGTTTGAAAATACAAGGCTTACGGATTCCTGCTCCTGGGCTTTTGACAAGTAATTGTTCACAAAGCCGTTGCCGATGCTTAGCCCCGCTCCAATACTGGTTCCGCCGATGACAGCTACCAGACACGCGGCCGCCAGCTTTCTTCCGAAGCGCTTTTTAGGCGGCGCAGGCTTCACTTGCTCTGCCATCTCGGGCTCGGGCTGGTATATAAAAGGCGTGGGAGATAACTCGCTAAAGTCGTCTGCTATTGGGCCGGCGCTTGCCTTTTTAAACTGCTCCTCGTCATCTATGAAGGGGATGTAAATGGGAGCATCCAGGTTAATCAGTTGCTTTTCATCATCAGGTCTGATGATCTCCATTTCGTTGTTGTCTATATTATTTTGTTCCAATCTTTCATCCATTATGATCACTCCTTAATTTTTTCTTATGCGGTTAGCGAATCAACTCCCGTATTTGTCATAATTATAAACCGTTGATTTGAACAAAATATGACGGAATTGTTAATTATTCAAAAAGAATTTCGGTATTTTTATCCTGCACGCAGTATACTAACGAACCGAAAATCTTGTGCTTACTTCTTATAGGAAGGGCGCAAAACAACCTTCCCAGAAAGGGAGAAAGGTGAATTTTACGGCCGTTTTCAGCTGCCAGCCGAGCCACGGTTTCAGAGGTGTTCATATAGGCGGAGTCCTGAGGATGAAGGATTCCGCTGATTTGGTTGTTAACAACGTCATACATAAGCTCGCACAATTTTTCAATATGCAAAGCAGAACGCCTGTTTTCCACGTATGGGAATACAGGCGTTCTTTTTGCGAGCTTTACAAGCCTGTCATAATTTCCCGGGCAATCCGGCCCGTACACCATGGGAGGGCGGAGGATGGTGAGACAGGGAAGGCCCATCTGTTGAAGCTCCTTTTCCGCCGCCAGCTTGCTGATACCGTAAGGAGTAATAGGACGGCAAGGAGTCCTGCCGGAAATCACCTCCGGTTGGCCCAGCTTTCCTGTCAGACCAAATACAGCCATAGTGCTGATAAATATAAAGTGTCTCACACCGGCTTTCTTTGCACGCTGGGCCAGTTCAACCGTCAATCCCCGGTTAACCCGGTCATATTCCGCGATGTCATTCTGCTTGGCATGTACTAACGCAGCCGTATGAATCAGTACGTCCACAGCTTCAAGAGAAGGAAGGCCGTCTCTTACGGATACGGTCTCCACTTGCCAATCCGATTTATCCAGAAAATATTTTTTCAAATTAGTCGCTATATATCCGTTTTTGCCCGTAATAAGTATATTCATTGTCCAGGGGGGCCTCCTTCCATAACATCCGACCACAGAAACACTTTTTTTATAGTAAGCAAGACGATCCGCAGGTCGAAAAGAAAGCTCATTTTTTCTTTGTATTCTCCGTCATACCGGGCCTTTACCTCGATAGACAGTTCGTCCCGGCCGTTGACCTGGGCCCAGCCGGTCAGGCCTGGCGTGAGGGTGTTAACCTTGTATCGGTCCCGCTCCTCCAGCAGGTCAAATTGATTCCAAAGGGCGGGCCGGGGGCCTACAAAGCTCATGTCGCCTTTAAGTATGTTGATGATTTGGGGAAGCTCGTCCAAGCTGGTTTTGCGCAGAAAAGCTCCGACCCTTGTGATATATTGCCCGGGTAATTTAAGCAGATGAGTAGGCACGTCCTTAGGCGTGTCTGTTCGCATGGTTCTAAATTTTAATATTTGAAAATGGGTTTTATTGCGGCCAACTCTTTTTTGCTTGAAAAAAGCAGGGCCTTTTGACTCAAGACGGATAGCCAGATACAACGCAAAAAAAACAGGAGATAAGACAATAAGCGCCGCAAAAGAAAAAATTATGTCCAGTAGTCTTTTAATGCGAGGATACACGCGCTTCATCTTCCTTCGTTATTTGTTCTCTTTAGATCTTCGGGGTGTAATTGGGCACAATTGCCTGTACATATGGGATGATCTTGTCGGGATGCTTGTTAGCCGTTTCAAATAGCTTATGCAATTGTGACTCAAATAATACCGAGTCTATTTGCATAGGCTTGGTCACATATATTTTATTGTGGCAGGTGGTTTGGAGATTCTCTTGTTCTTCCGCCAGCATCAATTCCTCGTATAATTTTTCGCCGGCTTTCAATCCTGTAAAGACTATTTCGATATCGCTGCCGAGCTTATAACCAGAAAGCTTTATAAGCTGCCGGGCAAGGTCGTAAATCTTAACAGGACGGCCCATATCCAATACGAATATGCGTCCTGATTGCCCAAGCCCCGCCGCTTGAAGGACAAGCTGGCAAGCCTCGGGTATTGTCATAAAATAACGCTCAATATCAGGATGTGTGACGGTGACAGGCCCCCCGGCTTTTATCTGCTGCATAAAAACAGGAATAACACTGCCGTTTGAGCCTAATACGTTACCAAAACGGACGGCCATAAATTTTGTCTTGCTTCTGGAGGACATATCCTGCATTATCATTTCCGTTATCCGCTTAGTGGCTCCCATTACGCTTGAGGGGTTGACCGCCTTGTCGGTAGAAAGCATTACAAACCGCTCCGCCTTATACCTATGAGCGCAAAGGGCGGTATTATACGCGCCAAGCACGTTGTTTTTCACCGCTTCCGCAGGGCTGTCCTCCATAAGCGCCACATGCTTATGCGCCGCCGCGTGGAATACTACATGAGGCTTAAATTCACTAAATATATCATCCAGTCTTTTAGGATCCCTGACGGAGCCTATGCGTATTAGGGCGCTGCACTTTTCCTGATGTTTTATCTTCAGCTCGTTTAAAAGCTGGTAAGCGTTGTTTTCATAAATGTCGAATATTATTAGCTGCTCCGGGTTAAATTTCATTATCTGGCGGCAAAGCTCGGAGCCGATGGAGCCGCCGCCCCCAGTCACTAAAACCGTCCGTCCCCGAAGGTAATTGCTGATATTTTTGTTGTCCAGCTTTATTTCTTCTCTGTACAAAAGGTCGGTTATATTTACGTCACGCAGCAGGGGCTTTACATTTTTACCGTCCGATATGTCGCTCATAGGGGGCATTATCTTAAGGGTACAGTCGGTTTGGGCACAGGAATTGACCAACTCATTGATATTGCCGCTGGATTCGTCCGGCACAGCTATTACTATCTCGTCGATCCGGTATTTTTCTACGATTTCAGGAATTCGGTTTGTCCCCGATATGACCCGGATACCTAAAATACTGGCGTTGTTTTTCTCAGGGTCGTCGTCTATAACAAGAACGGGCATTTTGTCGCGTATATTCGCGTTCAGCATGCCCCGGATAACGCCGTAGCCCGAGTAGCCCGCGCCGATCACCAATACCCGTTTGCAACCCGCCTTGCTGGAGATGATATGGCTAATACTTATAAAAATACGTTTTGCCAGCCGGTAGCCAAACCGTGAAAAGAAAAATAAAATCGTATTAATAGCCCAGGCTACGAACAGGAAACGACGTGAAAAGGGCATGGTGGTATGCCTGCTTACGTAAATATAATGGAAAGCGTAAAGCATTAGAAAGACGATGGTGGTGGCGATGAAAATTTTCAGAACCTCGTCTATGTTGGCGTATTTCCACAGGTTGTTGTACATCTTAAAGCACGCGTAAACAAGTACCGCGATAATAGCCGCTGCCGGACCGGCATAAGTAAGCCATTCCCATACCTCAGGGGTCATGCCCAAAGCATGGCTGCCCGGTATGACGCCTTCCGCCCACAGGCTTGCGGCGGCAACCAAGGAAAATTCTATTAAGATAATATCTGTCAGGATATACAAAAGCACCTTGCCAAGGCTGCTGGTTTTAAAAATATTAAATGGCATTATAGGCCACCCGCTTTTTTCGATAACGCCTCCACCCCATATCCTAGGCCGAGTATCGCCCAGAAAACAGGTGATACGGAAACGGTGCTGTCCGTAGCTAGAGAGGATACCAAATAGCTGCATATACCGGCCAGCAAGCCCAGGCGCAGACCAAAGTTTTCATCAGGAGCCTTTATCAGAGATAAAATTGTTCTAAATACATAAGCGGCGAAAATAAAAAGCAAAGCTAAAAGGGAAACAAGGCCGGTATTTACACATACCTGTAAATAATAATTATGCGGCTTATCCACGGTGATGTAAGGATTGCCCAGATACCTAAGCTTGCCAACTATATCGTTTTGAGGGAAGGCCAGGGCATAGGTGTCCGGCCCGGAGCCAAGTACGAGATTGTCAAATACCAAAGGCAGGCTGCGTGACCAGATATAACCGCGGCCGCTGGCGAAAAGCTCATATCCTTCAAAGCCAATGGAGGGGACCTCCATGCTTATGTCTACGGGTTTGTCTCTGTTGTTCAAAGCCGTGATCCGGTTGTTTTCATCAACAGAGAATAAAAAAATTTCGCCGGAAAATTGTATAGAGGCTTTGTTTAAAATGCGTTGGACCAGTACGTCTCCGAAGGCCGAGCTTTTATAATAATCCACCGGATTTTGGCGGTCAGGCATAGCGGTTTCGATATAAGTAAGTGGGGAGCCGTCCGGGTCGTAAAAGACCAGATCGCCGATGCCGCGGCTGGAGTCTATGGTAAGGCTTCCGGATTTTGTTTCTATTTCTATGGTTTGATCTTCTATTCGAAGGTCTTGAAGAAAAAAGGTGTTTTCCGGATTGGTGTAGGCATAAAATTTATAGACCATGGTTTCCAGGTTGTTTCGGACGGGGGGCACGAATAATATGATCACCGCCGCGCATATGATAGCCGCGGCGAATCCCAGTCCTTTGGCTGTCATGGAGGCGTATCCCGTCTCCGAGGTGGGGTTTGCGTTGGCCTGCCTGCGTAAAAAATGGACAATACTTAATACAAGGCCAATAACTATGGCAACAGCGAACCCAAGAAGACCTCCGGAGGATTTGGCCCCTACCATGATAAAGCAGAGCAGGGCGCTCATAGAAAGAAGTACATATTTAAATTTTTTACCCTTAGGCCAGTAAAGGCCTGTAAAAAGAAACAATGAGGCGAGCATGGCCGCGTAGAGGCCGGCGCAGTTGGGGTTGTACAGGGTAGCGTAAATATCCTTGAATGCAGGCGCCAGATCTCCTCCGTACTCCTTTACTATATTATAGTAGGACATTGTACTGTCAGGCTCAGTCCCACCAAGTACGAAGGGGGCCAGCAGGCCCTGAGGGAAGCCTTTTGCCAATTCGGTATTGGTGTAATACCCGGCAAAAACATCCCGTCCGAAAAACTGGCTCAGGCCTATAAGGCTTATAATAAAGGAAGAAGTAAGCAAAATGCATAGCACCAGCTTCGCCCTGAACCGACTTTTGACAAAATCAAATACGGCATAAAAAATCACCATGTAGGTCAAAAGCGCAAATATACCTTCGTATCGCTGGCTTATGCCGTATATGGACGTATGCTTGAACTGAGACAAAGCAACCGACAGCACAGCCGTAAATATATAAATGCCGAAAGCGATCACGACAGGGTTCTTTACCGCTGTTTTCCATTTAAAGGACATATTTGAAGTGAAATACCTGTATATATAAAAAAAGCACAACAAAACAGCGGCGGCTATGAGGCAGCCGCTTTTATAATAAGCAAACAGGTCGTCGCTGCCCTCATCAAAATTGATGGATTTGATAAGCTGCAGCTCATCGGGGTTGGTTGGAAGCTTAACGTATCTTACTATGAGCGGGATGATGCCGATAATAAAAACCAGCATTATAAAAATAAAAAAATCCCGGGCCTTAAAGTCTGCAAAGGTTTCTTCTATAATACGTGCTTTCTTTTTATGTTTATCATTTTTCATTAGTTTCAGTCCTTTTTAATTCATTTTCCGGTATAATCCGATCACCTTCCCTAATATATGCACATTCTTAACAACAATAGGCGCGTATGAGGAGTTTTCAGGCTGAAGGCGAACATGCCCGTTCTCCCTATAGAAGGTCTTAACAGTGGCGGAATCCTCTATCAAGGCTACTACGATGTCTCCGTTGTTGGCTGTATCCTGCTTTTTTACCAATACGAGATCGCGGTGAAAAATACCGGCCTCAATCATGGAATCACCGTTTATTCTGAGCATAAAGACGGCACTGTTGCGCACATAATCCACCGGAATGGGAAAGGTATCCTCAATGTTTTCATCGGCAAGGATAGGCTTGCCGGCGGCAACTTGCCCTACGATCGGAACGTGAATTATTTCCTTCTTGCTTCCATAAAAATCATCTTCTAAAATTTCGATGGATCTGTTTTTGGAAGGGGATTTTTTTATAAAGCCTTTCCTCTCCAAGCTTTCCAGATGAGCATGCACCGTTGAGGTAGAGCTTAGTTTTGTGGCTTCGCAAATTTCCCTAACAGTTGGGGGATAACCCTTTTCTTTTATTATCCTCTTTAAAAATTCGTATATCATCCTTTGCTTTTCTGTTAATGCTTGACCCATAAACTCATCACCTTTGCTTTTCAAAAATTCATGACTCTTATCCCATTCCTAATTTTAGCAGAATACTAAAATTTCGTCCATAAGAACTTGCATATTTAAATAAGCGGTGTTATAATTGCGGAAGCTTGAAGAGAATTTTGCATAAGAGTGGACGGTAGTCCACTCTTATCTTTTTGATTGAAGGGATGATATTTTTGTCTGGCAAAGAAATTGTTAAAGTGGTGGAGGAGTTGTTGACACCCATACTAGAGGAAAACCATTATGAGCTTTATGACTTGGAGTTCGTAAAGGAAGGGCCGGGTTGGTATCTTAGAATTTATATCGATAGTCCGGATGGAATCACTATTGATGATTGCGAGCTTGTAAGCCGCAAGGCGGAGGCGCTTCTGGACAGGTATGATCCGATAGAACAATCCTATTTTCTGGAAGTCAGCTCCCCGGGGATCAACAGAGCCTTAAAAAAGGATTCTGATTTCGAAAGATATAAAGGACAGATAGTAGACTTGAAATTATATAAAGCTATAGACCGCAGAAAGGAATTTCAAGGTGAGCTTGTAGGCTTGGCGGACGGAGTAATTACTATAAAGGATGAAAATCAGGAGCTTCTTCATTTTAATAGAGAAGCCGTTGCGGCATGCAGATTGGCGGTGATATTGTGAGAAGGAAAGCAAACCAGGTAGACAGTGGAGCTGAGTTTCTGATGGCCCTGGATCTAATCTCAAAGGAAAGAGGTATAGATAGGGAAATCATTTATGAAGCCATAGAATCTTCTCTGGTAGCGGCATGTAAAAAGAATTACGGTTCGAATCAGGATGTTAAGGTGGAGATAAACCGTGAAACAGGTAAGGTGCAGGTGTTTGCACAAAAAACGGTGACAGAGGTGGTAACCGACTCCGACATGGAAATTACCCTGGAGCAGGCCCAGAATATCAACCCACGTTATAACCTTGGGGATGTGGTTGATGTAGAGGTAACGCCAAAGAATTTTGGCCGGATATCCGCTCAGAACGCTAAGCAGGTAGTAGTCCAGAAGCTTCGCGAGGCTGAAAGAGAGTTGTTATTCAACGAGTATACCTCCAAAGAAAGAGATATTGTAACAGGAATAGTTCAGCGCTGGGAGCGGAAGAATGTAATTGTAGCACTTGGAAAGGCCGATGCCGTACTTCCTGCCAATGAGCAGATACCTGGAGAGGAATACAGCTTTCAGGATAGATTGAAGGTATATGTTTTGGATGTGCGCACCACTACCAAAGGGCCGATGATAAACGTTTCCCGCACGCATCCGGATCTTGTTAAACGTCTGTTTGAACAGGAAGTTCCGGAAATATATGACGGCATAGTAGAAATAAAATCAATTTCCAGAGAAGCGGGAAGCCGGACAAAGCTGGCCGTATATTCCAAAAAGCCGGACGTAGACGCTGTGGGGGCGTGCGTAGGACAGAACGGTTATCGGGTCAATGTTATTGTGGAGGAATTAAGAGGCGAAAAGATAGATATTATCAACTGGAGTGATGACCCCAAGGAATATATAGCCGCAGCCTTGAGTCCCAGCAAGGTGTTGGCGGTAGAGCTCATAGATAATGATAAGAGCGCAAAGGTGGTAGTGCCTGACTATCAGCTTTCGCTGGCTATCGGCAAGGAAGGGCAGAATGTACGTCTGGCAGCCAAGCTGACGGGCTGGAGAATAGATATAAAGAGCCAAAGCCAAGCGGCGGAAACTGGCTACCTGAAGTCTTCCGATTATTTTGATTTCGGTGAGGACGCGCGGTACGACGGCGAGTATGAAGAAGATGAGCTTTACGAAGATGAAGAATATGAAGATGGTGAATATTACGACGAGGAAGAATCATACGAGGATGAGGGCGAATATTACGAGGAAGATGAAGAATATTACGATGAGGACTCATATGAGGAAGACGAATATTTAGAAGAAGATTCATATGACGATAACGATGAAGGCTATAACCACGACGCTGAAAACAAAGATGAGGATTGATAGTAATGAAAACAAGAAAAATCCCATTAAGAAGATGTACGGGATGCGGGGAGATGAAGAATAAAAAAGAATTAATAAGGGTCGTCCGTAATGATGAGGGTGAATTTTTTCTGGATGCTACAGGTAAAAAATCAGGCAGAGGAGCCTATGTTTGCTCCAACATTGAATGTTTGAAAAAGGCCCATAAAAGCAAGGGGCTGGAAAGGTCGTTCAAAGCGGCGGTCCCCACGGAGGTATATGAAGCCCTGAAGGAGCAGTTGAATGGACAGTAAAGTAAGGTCTCTATTAAGCCTTTGTCAAAAGGCAGGGTTTTTAGTTACAGGAGAAGAAACCAGCGAAAAAGCCCTGCGTAGTAAAAAAGCCAAATTGGTTATTGTCTCGGAGGATGCTTCGGAGAACACGAAGAAAAAGTTTTCTCAAAAATCTTTTTATTATAAAGTTCCCTATGTTGAATATGGAAACAGGGAAGAGTTGGGAGCGTGTTTAGGAAAAGGCGGCAGAGTCACATTGGTACTGACGGATGCCGGCTTTGCGGATAAATTGTTGAAAATGTTGACGTAAGAAATACAGATGGAGGTGGGCGGATGCCTAAGGTTCGAGTATATGAAATAGCAAAACAACTTGATATGAATAGTAAGGTGCTGGCTGAAAAACTCAAGGAATTAGGAATAGAAGGAAAAAATCATATGAGTACACTTGAAGACAGAGACATAAAGAAGATTGAAGACCATTACAAAGACGGTAGTCCTTCAGGGGTTACCAAAAAGCCGGATGAAAACATAAGCCGGCCCGCGGAGCGGGAAACCCCCAGACCTGGAGCGCACAGCCAGGCGGAAGGAACCTCTGCTGCGGAAAGGTTTGAAAGACAGGCTGTCCGGGAACAAAAGCCTGCGGATGAAAGAACCCAGCGGGATAGAGGGCAAAGGCAGGGGACGGAAAGCAGGGAGCAGGGAAGGGGCGAACGTCCGGAACGTCCTGCGGGTCAACGCCCGCCTGGGCAAGGCCAGCGTCCGCAAGGCGCGTCAGGAGAAAGAAGTCCTCGTCCCCAAGGCTCATCCGGCGAAAGAAGCCAACGCCCGCAAGGCGCGTCAGGAGAAAGAAGTCCTCGTCCCCAAGGCTCATCCGGCGAAAGAAGCCAACGCCCACAAGGCGCGTCCGGCGAAAGAGGCCCACGCCCCCAAGGCGCGACCGGCGAAAGAAGCCAACGTCCGCAGGGCGCGTACAGAGATAGAGCTCCCCGTCCACAAGGCGCGCCAGGCGAAAGAAGCCAGCGCCCACAGGGAGCACCCGGCGAAAGAGGTCCCCGTCCACAGGGCGCACCTGTTGACAGAGGACCGAGCACTCAACGGCCTCAGGGTGACAGAAGCTGGAAACAGGAAGATAGAGGCGCTCGTCCCCAAGGATATAAAGGCCCCAGGCCGGAGGGACAGGGAGAACGAACCTACGGTCAGAGCTCAGATAACCGGATCAGTGGACCTCGTCCGGATGGTCAGCGGCCTCAGGGTGCTTCTGGCGAAAGGAGCGAAAGGCCGGCCCGGCCCTATAGCTCTTCCGGAGATAGGCCGCCGAGGTATCAAGGCCAGCGGCCTCAGGATGACAGAAGCGGCGGCCAGAGACCTCAGGGACAAGGCGCAAGGCCTCAAGGACAGGGTGGACAGAGACCACCGGGACAGGGCGGTCAGAGGCCCATGGGACAAGGCGGAAGGCCTCCGGGACAGGGCGGAAGGCCCCAAGGACAGGGCGGCCAGAGGCCCCAGGGACAAGGCGGAAGACCACAGGGACAAGGCGGAAGGCCGGGTCAGAGGCCGGTAGCCGGCAAGCCCGACGTCCGCAAGGATAAGCCTCAAAGCGCCGATACGAAAAATGAACAAAAGCAACGGTTTGAACAAAAACAAAAATTCCGCTCCAAGTCTCAAAAGGGAGAGCCTAAGAAGGAAAAGCAGACCGTTCAGGATGTATTAAAAAAACCGATAAAGCCTAAACCGGTAAAAGAAGAAATAAAGGTTATACAAGTCCCTCACGCCCTGACAGTGAAAGAGTTGGCGGCAAAAATGAACAAAAGCGGGGCCGATGTTATAAAAAGCCTAATAAAAAAAGGCATGATGGTAAATCTTAATCAGGAGATAGACTATGAGACGGCTACCAACATCGCTTTAGAATTTGACATCATAGCGGAAGAATTCGTTGAAGTAGATCTGTTTGAACAGCTTGTCACGGAACAGGAAGACAGGGAAGAGGACCGGACGGAGCGCCCTCCCGTAGTGGTGGTAATGGGCCATGTAGACCATGGGAAAACTTCTCTTCTGGATTATATTCGGCACAGTAAGGTCACCAGTACCGAGGCAGGCGGTATAACCCAGCACATTGGCGCTTATACTGTATCCGTAGGAGATAAGCCAATCACCTTTTTGGATACACCGGGCCATGAGGCCTTTACGGCTATGCGTATGCGCGGGGCTCAGGTGACGGATATTGCCGTTTTAGTGGTAGCCGCGGATGACGGCGTTATGCCTCAAACTGTCGAAGCTATAAACCATGCCAAGGCAGCTAATGTGGAAATAATAGTCGCTATCAACAAGATAGACAGACCCAGCGCTAACCCTGACAGGGTCAAGCAGGAATTAACAGAGTACGGTCTTCTCGCGGAGGATTGGGGCGGAGAGACTATTTGCGTTCCGGTATCCGCATTGAACGGCGAAGGAATAGACCAGCTGCTGGAAATGATAATTTTAGTTTCTGAAATGAAGGAGCTTAAGGCAAACCCGAAGCTTCGCGCCAGAGGCACCGTTGTGGAGGCTTTGCTGGATAAAGGACGAGGACCGGTAGCCACTATTCTTGTGCAGGATGGCACCTTAAACCCAGGAGACCCTATTGTAGCAGGAAGCACCTTTGGTAGAGTCAGAGCGATGACCGACGACAAAGGCCGCAGAGTTAAGGCTGCCGGGCCGTCCATACCTGTGGAAATTATCGGTTTGTCCGATGTGCCTCAGGCAGGGGATATGTTTTATGTTACAAAGGGAGAAAAGGAAGCTCGCCAGCTGGCGGAAGGCATCGTTGCCAAAAGCAGGCTGGAGCTTATAAAGGATACGCCTCAGAAGGTGTCGTTGGATGATTTGTTTACTCAGATCAAATCCGGCGCTGTCAAGGATCTGAATATTGTAGTTAAGGCTGACGTACAGGGTTCTGTGGAAGCTGTCAAGACCAGCTTGGAGAAAATATCAAACGAAGAAGTACGGGTACGTACCATTCACGGCGGAGTAGGCGCCATTACAGAAAGCGATGTAATGCTGGCTTCCGCGTCCAATGCAATAATAATAGGCTTTAATGTACGTCCGGAGGCGGGTGCTAAGTCTGTTGCCGAGACTGAAAAGGTGGATATACGCCTATACAGAATAATTTATAACGCCATTGAGGATGTAACGGCAGCCATGAAGGGCATGCTGGAGCCGATTTATGAAGAAAAGGTAATGGGACACGCGGAGATAAGGCAAATATTTAAGGCTTCAGGCGTAGGCACCATTGGCGGCTCTTATGTAACCGATGGTAAAATTACACGTAATGCTAAGGTAAGAATTGTTCGAGACGGTATAGTTGCATACGAAGGAACTTTGGAAAGCCTTCGCCGTCATAAGGACGACATCAAAGAGGTCAATACCGGATATGAATGCGGACTTCTTTTCTCCAAGTTTAACGATATTAAGGAAGGCGATGTGGTTGAAGCCTTCTCAATGGAAGAAATACCAAGATAACAGTAAGAAAAGGTGAGGTTATGAAGTCCAGGAACAGAATGGTCAGGGTAAACGACGAGATTTTAAAAGAAACAGCCAATATTATCCGATCAGAGCTGAAGGATCCAAGGTTAAGCTCAATGACTAGCGTTACGAAGGTAGATACTAGCAGTGATTTGAAATACTGCAAAATTTATGTGAGCATTATGGGAGATGAAGAGCAGAAAAAGGGAGCGTTAGAGGGTTTAAAAAACGCAAATGGTTTTATACGCCGCTTGATTGCTGAGCGCATAAATCTGCGAAACACTCCTGAGCTTAAATTCATATTGGATGATTCTATGGAATACAGTATGAAAATAAATAAATTACTAAAAGATATTCATACGGGTACAAGGGATGAGCAAGAAGAATGAATTCATTAGAAGAAATCAGAAGTGTTTTTAAGAATAACGATGATTTTTTATTGGCAGGCCATGTTAATCCGGACGGAGACGCCATAGGCTCATGTCTGGGTTTGGCCCGCGCTCTTAAAAACGCGGGGAAACAGACACGTGTATATCTGGAGGAATACAATCCCAAGTTTGACGTTCTGCCCGGAAAGGAATTTGTTGTTAGTGAAGAAGAATTAATAAGTTTAAATCCGAAGGTGTTCGTAGCCTTGGATTGCGCCGACGCCAGCAGGATGGGTAAAGCCGCGTCTAAGTTTCAAAACGCGGAGATAAGCGTCTGTATAGACCATCATATTTCCAACAATGGCCTTGCCGGATTTAACTATATTATTCCCGCGGCTTCCTCAACCTCTGAGTTGGTTTATAATTTGCTGAAAGGCTTCATAGAAATAGACAAGGATACGGCGGCGGCTCTTTATGGAGGCTTGGTAACGGACACCGGAGGCTTTCGTCACGGCTGTACCAGCCCGGATACCTACAGTGCCGCTGCCAGCCTGGTTCAAACCGGCATCGATTTTACCACCATATATAATGAGCTTTTATACAGGCATACGGAACGGGAAGCAAGAGCCTTCGGTAAGGCTGTTCAAAAGATGGGCTTTATGAAGGATGGGGTTATAGCATTCAGCCACCTTACCAATGAAGAAATGGAATCTCTCGGGGTAACGGGGCAACATATGGACGGCATTGTGGAGTATCTTCTTAATACGGCCGGGACAGAGGTATCCGCCTTCTTTTATGAAAAGGAGCCGGATATTGTAAAGGTAAGCCTGCGGTCCAAAGAAATAAATGTGAGTGACATAGCTCTGCGGTTTAACGGAGGCGGCCATGTTAACGCTGCCGGATGTACTGTTGAAGATGATATAACTAAAGT
>Ga0153953_1000403_pt1 | contig 15273 bp, 10 predicted proteins | sample TSNJ037MetaG_FD_104718 | JGI IMG/M metagenome (GOLD analysis project Ga0153953, IMG submission 104718) | Attine ant fungus gardens microbial communities from New Jersey, USA - TSNJ037 MetaG | ecosystem: Host-associated > Fungi > Mycelium > Unclassified | place: USA: New Jersey, Wharton State...
AGCAAGCCGCAGAGCAAAAGCTACTTCTGCTTTGAAGATGACGCGGCCATAACATCGTTATAGTACCATTTGTCTTCGGATAAATCAGTAAAGGGCGGCACTCCGGGTCTTTCTAATAAAGTATCCCGCAAGGTCATCTTATTGACTATGACTATAACCTCCGCCCTCGTAATCTTATTATCAGGCTTGAAGGAGCCGTCGGGATAACCGGATACCCACCCGTTGTTATACATGGATCTGATATAGCTCACTGCCCAATGCTCAGAGCCAACGTCATTAAAAGGCAGATTACCGTTTAGATTCATCTCCGAAAAGCCTGAAGCCATTGCGGCGAATTCGGCCCGGGTTATCTCGTTATCGGGTTTGAAGCTGCCGTCCCCATAGCCTGAAATGATACCGGCCGCGGCAAGATATCCAACCGCCTCCGAATACCATTGCCCTTCGCTTATATCGCTGAATTTACCGGCCTCATGTATATAATCGGATTTATTACTGTCGGTAACCAGCTTGTAGAAAATAACGGCGGCTTCCGCTCTGGTAATATTGCCTTCCGGACGTATCGTTCCATCGGGATAACCTGAGATATATGCTATCAAGCCGGTTTTGTCCAGCGCCGCAACTGGCTTTGGCAGCTCGGTCACCGTCGGTTCAATATAGGGTTCAGCCTCGACCTCCGATTCCTTGGGTTTCGAAGTCTTTGCAGCTCCCGAAGCCGGTCTGGCGCCGTAAGTCGAGGTTCCTCCGCCGCCGCCTGAGCCAGTGCCGCCTGTGTAGGAAAAGCTTGCGGTCACTGTTACATCCTCATCAGGCATGGTGAATATAGCCGCAGCGTTTGAAGCGTTGTCAAAGCCGCCGCCAACCGAGGACGTCCAACTAACGAATTTGTATCTGCTATTTGGCGTCGCGGTGACGCTTACTCTGTCTCCCGGTTTGTATTTACCTTCTGTGCTGCCGCCGACAATTCCGGCTGTTCCGCCTTCTCCTGCCGAAACGGTCAGGATATAGGTATCGGCGTCAGGGTCGATTACGGTAACAATAGCAGTATCGAATTTTTCGGAATCAAAGGTTGAGTCGGCTCTTACAATGAGTGAGCTTGCCGTTTCATCAGACCCAATTGTTAATAAGCCCGAAGATGTTATTATCGTGTCCGGTGAAGCGCCTCCTGTAACCGACCACTCGACCTCTTGCCCGGCGTCACCAATTATAATAACCTCGGCGGTAAATTGCTCGCTGCCGCCTTTGTCGATATCTGTGGCTAACGGGCTAACGATGACGGCAACTACAACTCCGTCTGAGCCGCAGCCTGTAATGTTGGTTACCGGGTAATCCGAGAAGGCGGCAACATAGCTTACGCCGTCGGTCAAGTCGTTGCTTCCTGTTGGCTGGTAGCTAATCGTAACCGTATCCGTCATAGCTGCCGGGCTGTCAAGTGTAAGCGTTAGAGCTGATCCGCTTACCGTAACGCTCGCTATGCTGTTTCCAGCTGTGACACCGGACACGGTAAACGCGTCTTTGTCTGCTTCTTTGTTGGCCAGCGGCTTGTCAAAGGCAAGGATCAGCGAGGTCCCGCTTATTACAGCATTCTTTACTGTCGGCACAATGACAAGAGTTACCGTTACCGTCGCCGAGGCCGGGTTGAGGGTAACGATCCTTTCTGTGGTTCGTGGAGTCTTGTAGGCAATGTCATCAATCCCGTAAACCTTCGCCGCCGTCATGGTCAGCTTCGCATCGCCAAGCTTGAGAGTATCAAAGGTCAGCTTGCATACATCCATTGATCCCGTTATAGTCGTGCCAGAATAGGCCTCAAGAATAATTCTGCCTTGCCATTGACTGTTTCCGAGATTCGTCCATTGGATTTCCTCACCGCCTACTTTAAATATCTCAAATCCATTCAGACCCATAGCCGGATTAGTCACCGACTCTATTACGATGTTGCCGTCAATCGTAAAGGTAATGTCAATCAAGTTGGTGTATACCATATTGTCGGCTCTGAAGGTGTATTCGGCTTTGCCGCCAGCCGGAGTTTTCTCGTTTGCGCTGACGCTTACTGTTCCTGGCTTGGGATCCACGTACCCAACTGGCACGCAATTCGCTGCTTGCTGGTTGTAGTAGTCATCACCAAACAGTTCATAAAACGGCTCCCTGTCGACAATCAGCGTGTCTTTGACCGCATCGTAAGAGACATCAAAGAAATAAGGGTATCCGTAGTCTCCCTCCATTATATATGGACCGAACTTGCCTGTGACTTGATTTGGGAAATGCACGCCCATCTTTAGACTGCCGTCCAAGGCATCAAAAAAGTTGTTATGCCCACAATTCAGCGGAGCAAAAATCTCATTTTGGAATGTGTAGTTCGTCGTCGGATTGCCATCATCATCGATGATACCTTCATCGAAGTATACCAAGCCGCTGCCGTAGTATCCACCCCAAACTGACGAACCTGCCCCCCTTGCAACGGCATTGATCGCATACATTACAATAACTCGGCCTGTAGACGTCGTATAGGTCTCCCAACCCTCAAGAAGGTTTCCTGTAGTATCAAAACCGACACCATCTGCACCGGTACTATCTACCCCGAATACCCGCATGGTGGAGCCAACAGCGTTTTTAAGATCGTCAGTGAGCTTGGTGATAAACATTCCTTCCGAGGTGGTTCCATCATTGCCGTTATGTACCAGATAATACTCGTCTTTCTGTGTTGTTTTGTTTTTCTGAATATAGAGTGTCGAATCATTTCCGCCCGATATTAGTTTGTCATTCCATACCTGAAACGGACCCAGCGGGTTATCAGCCTTTAGCACGCACACATGCCGGCCAGAACCCATGCCGTTGCCTTGCGCCCATGAAGCGAACATGTAGAAAGAACCATTCACCTCATAAACCTCCGGTGCCCAGTATGTAGCATCTGCCCATAAGCTACCATCCCATCCTTTCTTCGGGAATGCGATATAGGGTCCATCCCATGTTTCAAGATCGTCGCTTACATACACCTCGAATCCATAATCAGATCCGCTAAAGGCCGTTTTCCCTTCTGTGCCGTATAAATAGTACTTTCCCTCGTAGGTCATGACGTATGTGTCACGGATGGGGATCTCATAATCATTTTTATTGGCGCCAAATCGACCCGTTGCTTCTACAGGCTCTTCGGACGCGGCATAAGCCGTGCTTGTAAAAAAAGAAACATTCAGCCCGCTAATCATACTCAAAACCAACAGGGAGGAAAACATTTTGGTCAGTCTTCCTTTAAGCTTCATAGTATATTCTCCATTCCATTCTGAAATATAGGCTCGATAACCATAAGTTTGAGATTTGCTTCCATTTTTATTGCCGGATCACCTCCCGAAAAATTAGATTGTCTATTGCCAACTAATCTAACATCAAAAACCCCCCATCTTGTGAATCTGGATTAAAGCTGATCCACTATCTGTTTGCCTTTGGTAGGCGCAAGATTTTTGGATAAAAAGGTACCCCAATAACGATAGCTATCCAGGCGAGAAAATCACTCTTCCCGCATCATATACCCAAATAGTACACTGTGTTCGCAGCATGTCAATCGGGTTGTCGTATCTGGACGCTAGCAGGGTGCAACTGGATTGAAAGCATCCAATTCAGCGGTTGATGATCGCTTGAAATACATGTAAAATAGAAGTAGATATAAATTGTATCCCGTGATGTATTTGGCACATTTTCAAAGGTAGGTGAGAGGCATTGCTAAAGATTGCGATATGCGATGATGAGGTGGAGGTGCTGCACACTTTTTCCTCCCGGATCAAAGCTGCTTTCTCCGCTCTGGAATTGAACGTTTCGGTCGAAGCTTTCTCCAGTGTTTCATTCTTAGTCAAGCAGATGGAGAATATCTCTTTCGATGTGCTGTTTCTGGATATCGAAATGCCTGAAATGGACGGAGTAGATTTTGGTGTTTCTCTGCGCGCGCTGGGTTCCGAAGCCTGTATCATCTTTATATCCAATCGCGAGGAACGCGTGTATGACACGTTTAAGGTTGATCCTGTTCGATTTATCCGAAAAAGCAGGTTCCATGAAGAAATTGATGAAGCCGCCAAGGCGATTCTGTTTTGGTGGGAAAAGCGGAAGAACAGATTTTTAGTGATCCCTTCACAGGGGCAGATTAATACCTTCTTAATTGATGATATTATATACGTGGAATGCTTCAATAAAGTGCAAAGTATTGTCACAAGAACGCAGTCAAAGACTATCAGAGCCACACTGAGGGAGTTGGAGGACAAGCTGCTTGATCACGGGTTCATATGCCCTCATAAAGGATATCTGGTCAATTATAAGTTCATTGACAGCATAGAATCGATCGGCATCATTCTTCGAAACGGAAAAATGATACCAGTTAGCAAATATAAGATAGCTGAGACCAAAAAAGCGTTTTTAAAATTGGTTTCCGCAGAGCCGGATATTAGCAAGCCTCGCCTGTATAAATCATGAGGAGGGCAATTCGTGTTTAAGAACTTTGATATCTGGATGTGTATAAGCAAAATGCTCGATGCACTTTTGCTGGCATACGTTCCCGCGCGCGTTCTATATGTTCGGAAACCCGCATGGAATAAATGGCTTGTCTTTTCGTGGTCACTATTAATCATTTTCATTGTCCTTTACGGCATCGAAATGGTATTTTATCCCGTTGACTTTCTCTATACATTAATCCTTCAGTTTGCAATCGCCATGTTGTATGCGTGTTGTTTTTTTCGAGGTAAATTCTATTTGAAACTGATCTTGCAGAGTACAAGTATGTGTTGCACCATGTTGATCCATTTCGTTGTCGTGAGGAGCCTGACAATACACTTCGGATCGTTTATGCAGTCCTCTTGGGAGCATATTTTCAGTCAAGCTGTTCTTTTCCCTCTGCTTGCGTATTATTTTATCCGGTTCTGCTATATTCCCAAAATCGATTTCCCTTCGCGCTACGGTGCCAGTATGGCCGCTTTGATGCTGATTCTATCATTCATTACGGAGGCTATAAGGATTCTGATGTCAGGAATGGATTCCCCTTGGTATGGTGTTGGTATAAATGTGACTGTGCTGGTTATTGTACTCTTTTTGTATTCCTTGTTTTTTAGCATGATTAGGGAATACGAGGGCAAGAAGCTGATGATGCAGCAAATGGATATGCACAAGAAACATCTGGAAGAATCCACAGAAACCTACGACGATATGTTGCGTCTGCGCCATGAATTGAAAAACCATGTATTTTATATGAATAGTTTGCTTGAACAGAGGCAATATGCTAATTTAGCGCATTATTTCAAGCAGGTATACCAGCAAGAATACACGATCGATTTGATCGAATCGGGCAACAATACAATGAACGCGATTTTGAATCAAAAAGCCGTCTACGCCAAGGCAAAAGGCATTCCATTGACGATCAGTGCGGCGGTACCCCAGACATTGGATATCGAAGCGAGCCATGTTTGCGCTGTAATATCCAATTTACTCGACAACGCGATTGAGGCTTGTGAGCAATTGTCAGCTCCAGATATCTCAATAACAGTGCGTCAAAAAGGGAGATACCTCCATATCGCCTGCAAAAACACCGTGGCTTTCGACGTCATAAAAGAAAACGGTGCGCTCATGACCACGAAGAAGTCTTCGCAACACGGCATCGGCCTGCAAGTTGTACGAAATATCGTGAATGCTTATGACGGAATGATCGATTTTCACATGGAGAATCTAGTCTTTGTTGTCACTGTCATGTTAAAGACTGGAGGAAATGCGTTTGAGAGAGTAAGATATGAGTGAACTGCCCCGCCGTAACCGGCGGGGCATTGTTTCAATATTCGGTAACATCAATCCCCAGCCGCCGGTACTGCTCCTCAGGAGCGTCGTTCTCCTCCATGAGCTTAATCATATGGTCAATCATTTTTTTCTCCGCATCAATATCCTTAATCGGCCTTTCCTGTCCCGGGTCAATGGAAAGGTCATACAGCGCGTCGGGATGCTTCAGCTTAATTTCAATATCGCTGGTCTCATCCGGAATATATTGGATGCGCATGACCCTGCAACCCTTAGTGAAGGAAAAGGGTCCGGCCAGCTCAACTGTACGCATTTCCTCTGTAGAAAACAGCGCTCTCATGTGAGTTGGCATATGGGTGTAGTTGTACAGGGGCTCGTTACATTTTTGGTAATTGCGCATGTAAACATACCGGCCGTCCGTCACGTTTACCTGTCCGCCGTGGAGGCCGAACAGGGCGGCATCTCTGATTTTTTCATCCCGCTCAACCACCTGCCTCAAGGGCTTGCCCTGCATGTCGGAAGGGATATCCACATCAAAAAAATCCAATAGCGTGGGCGCTATATCTATTGTTTGGACAAGCGAGCTTCTCTGCTCTCCTTGGGCTCCATAACGGGGATCCCAGATGAACAGGGGAATATGAGCGTTTTCATTGTACATGGGGTGTACGCATTTTGCCCAGCAGTCATGCTCGCCCAGCAGAAAGCCGTGATCGGTATTTACAATAAGCATAGTATCGCGCCACATGTCGTTTTGATCCATATAGTCCAGGAGCTTTCCCAAATTGGCGTCACACATGCTTAACAGAGCGGCGTATTCATAACGCACATGCTCTACCGCTTCCGGAGCTTCGTCCACTTTTTTGTATTCCGGCCAGTCGAAATGAGGGCCCTCATAATCGTGGGGATAAAGCTTTTTGTAGGCTTCCATAGTATAAAAAGGCTCATGGGGATCAAAGGTTTCTATATGAACAAACCAGTTATCCTCCGATTTGTTCCGCTCCAAAAACTCAAGGCCAAGCTTAAGGCATTGGGTTTGAGGCTGGTCCTCTTCGGCGGTGATAAAGGATCGGTTGATCATATCTTGTCTCCAGGCCCGGCCCAGATGCTCTAACGGCTCAGGGTCCTTGACGCAGCCCTTCCATTTATCTCCTTCCTGCCCCCGCACTATTTCCCAGGAGCTGTAGCGGTTGTGATAAGTGCAGCCGCCGTCCTCCCAATAATGCTGGTGATCCGACACCAGGTGCGTGTAGATTCCATTTTCCCTCAGAAGCTCTGGCATGGAATCGTCAAAGGGCTCTAAAGGCCCCCATGACCGGTGCAGAAAATGATACCTTCCTGTATGTAATTCCCGCCTGGCGGGCATACAGGGCAGCCCTCCGGCATAACAGTTGTCAAAGGTGACCGCCCGCTGCGCCAGCCGCGTAAAGTTCGGGGTTTTTGTCCAGCCGCAGCCGTAGGGCTCCAGCATATGTCTGTTAAGGGAATCAAACATCAGCATGATTGCTCTCATTAATTTACCATCCTTACCACCATTTTATTGCTTCCGTCACACGATGTCTCAACAGGACAAAGTCTTCATCCGCGATGTCACGGGGACGGGGTATTTCATTACGGATTATTTCCTTAAGCTTAGCAGGCTTGTTAGTTAAAACGATTATCCGGTCTCCCAGATAAACAGCCTCCTCCACGTTATGCGTGATAAAGATCACCGTCGTTCCCGTTCTTTCCTGCAGCCTAACAAGCTCGTCTTCCAGCTTAAACCTCAGCTCAATATCCAGCTGGGCATATGGTTCGTCCATCAACAGCAGCTCCGGCGTTGTGGCGAACGCCCGGGCGATCACTACCCGCTGCAGCATACTCGCCGATAGCTGCGAGGGGTAGCTTTTTCTAAACGGGCTAAGACCTACGATCTCCAAAACCTCGTTTACGCTTTCCATAGCCTTTTTGGAGGGTATTTTTTTAATATCTAAGCCGAAGGACACATTTTGCTCTACAGTAAGCCAAGGCATGGTGGAGGTTTCCTGAAATATATAAGATATGTTGTGCTTTTTCAGGTCGACCGGCTCGTCGTTTACCAGTATCTCGCCGGAGGTGATGTCGTACAGCTTGGTCAGACTGTTAAGAAAGGTCGTCTTGCCACAGCCGGTAGGACCGACCACGCATAGGATTTCGCCTTCAAGCACCTCGAAGGAGACGTCATCAAGAACAAGCAGCTCGCCAAACCGCTTGGTTAAGCTTTGCACCTTTACCTTTACTTTATTATTCATCTTCGCTCCTCACAATGTAGGGTCTATGATTTGGGTGATTTCCTTACGTAAACGCAGGAACTCCCGGTCTACGTAGTTGCGCGGTCGCGGCAGCTTGATCTCAAATTCGGCTTTGATTCCGGTGGGGCAGTTTTTCAGCACAAGGATCCTATCAGCCAGATAAACCGCCTCCTCTATATTATTGGTAACAAAGATTACGGTCCGCCGCTCCCGCTGCCAAATCTGTTCCAGCTCCTTTTGCATGAGATAACGGGTCTGGGCGTCCAGAGCTCCGAAGGGTTCATCCATCAGCATGACCTTGGGCTCAATACAGTAAGCCCGCGCAATACCAACGCGCTGCTTCATACCGCCTGAAAGCTTGACGGGATATGCATTTTCAAAGCCTTCCAGGCCAACCAGCTTAATATAATACATGGCGCGTTCCCTGCGCTCCTTCTTAGGGACACCCTTCATTTTCAATCCGTATTCCACGTTTCCAATAACCGTCATCCACATAAACAGCGCGGTGGATTGGTATACGACGCCTCTGTCCGGCCCTGCCTCCTTAACTATGCTCCCGCCTACGGTGACAACGCCTCCGGATCGCTCCTCCAAGCCCGCAATCAGGTTGATAAGCGTCGTTTTCCCGCACTGCCCGGGCCCAAACAATACTAAAAATTCATTTTCCGAAACCTTAAGATCAATGCTGTCAACAACCTTAAATTCACCTTGTTCCGAATAAAAAGTCTTGGAAAGCCCTTTGCAATCGATCATTACTTGCCGCCCTTGTTCCACCTGCACATCACATCCTCAACTTTTCTCATGATAATCGCCAACAGATAACCGACCATGCCGATAGCAACGATTCCTGTGAGAACCTGAACCATGTTGTTGATCTCCATCGCGTTAATAATGATCCATCCGACGCCCTCTGTAGAGCGTACCATCTCAGCGGCCACCACCGTCGCCCAGCTTACCGATATTGCCGTATGAAGGCCGGCGAAGATAAATGGTACCGTGTAGGGCATTACGATCGTGTACATCGTTTGCAAGGGGTTTGCCCCCAGCATCTTTGAAGCCCCCAACAAAACAGGATCAACTGATTTCGCGCCCGAGTATACGTTAAGCGTAATGGTGTTAAACGTTGAAAGAAAGATCAGAAACCATTTCGTCATTTCTCCAAGCCCGAACCAGAGGATAGCGAGAGGAATCCAGGCAATCGGCGGGATAGGACGGATCATTTCGTAAAGAGGCATAAAGATGGCTTCAACTACCCTGTAGCGTCCCATAAGTATCCCCAGAGCTATGCCGCAAAACGCCGCCGCCGAATAACCGATAATCACCCGGGAAAGGCTGAACATCACATGCCCCAATATAGAATGCTTTCCGATGGGGTCTACAAAGGACCGCAAAAACCGCTCCGCCACTTGAATCGGCGTGGGCATCAAAAGACCCAGCTTCGTACCCGAGGTACCCCACTGCCAAAGCAGGAGGAAGCAGGTAATTGACAGCACCGCGCCAACTACGCGCTTGGCCTTTGAAGCATTCTGCGCGCCCATTACCACTTCTCCCCCTTCATCAGTGCCTTTTCCAAAAAGGACAGCAAGCCTGTTAAAGCGGCTCCGGTGAGGCCAATGGCGATCATTCCCGCGATGATGATATCAGGGCGGAATATGCCGCGGCTTTGCTGTATCATGAAGCCCAAGCCTTTCGTTGAGGCCACCAGCTCCGCCGCCACTAAAGCAGTCCAGGAGCCGGCCAAAGCTACCCTGAGGCCGGTAAGTATCAAAGGGACCGCAGTAGGCAGGGCGATTTTGATGAGAAGCTGAAAATTGGATGCTCCAAAGGTCTGCCCCACCCACAGGTGTACCGTTTTGGTCTGGCGTATTCCCGAGTAGGAATTGACCACGCAAGCGATCATAGCCGATAGGAAAATAACCATTGCCTTTGACAAAAGCCCGATACCGAACAGCACTATCATGATCGGGATCCAAGCAATGCCCGGTATGGGCCGAAGCAGGTCGAACAAAGGCCGGACAAAGACGTCTACGTTTTCATACCAGGCCATCAGTATCCCAAGGGGCACGCCTACGACCACACCGATCATATAGCCGGACAAGGCGACCTGAAGGCTGGAGCCGATATGCTCCAGCATGGTCGCTCCTTCGGGAGCCTTGGTATAAAATTTCTGTACAAAGGTTTTGAGTACCTTAACAGGGCTTGGAAGTGACTGGGGAGCCGCCAGATGCAAACCGTCGGTGACCAGCCACCACACAAACAGAAAAACCAGCACAGATAGAACCGAGAGCCACAAAAGGCTCTTTTGCTTTTTTTGCAAGCCGTGCACCTCCTCCTTGACTAAGCAGCCTCCCTTATTGCTGCACAGTAAAGGATATCCCAAGGGTTTGCTCAATAAAGGATGGGTCGAAGGACTTCACCACATTCGGGAAGCTGTCCGTTTCGATCTTTCCGTCACTGGTGAAAAATTCGGCTATTTCCAGCATTCCTTTCCCATAGATATAATCCGGCTGCTGCATATAGTCGGCATCGATATAATCGCGCACCGCCATTTCGGAACGGAGGGAATTTTCATCATATTCCTTTCCGTTTTCGTTAAACCAGCGCATTGACAGCTCGTAGCGGACCTCATCGTCTTGCAGGTCTGAGCATGCCTTATAGGTAGCCTTTATGAACTTTTCAATATCGCCCCTGCGTTCGTTTATAACACTATCGCTGGTAAATATGCCGTCCATCAGGGATACGCCGGTGGCATCCTCAAAGGTAGCTATGCATGGATATCCCGCTTCGGCCGCCTGGAAGGTAAAGGGCGGATTGAGCGCCACAGCGTCGCCCTCGCCGGACACAAACGCTTGATAAGCCGGGCCGTAATCCATATGTACCTGCTCGTAATCCGTGCTGGAAAGGCCGAACTTTTCCATGTATTTCATAGCGCTAAACTGTGAAACCGTTCCCAGAGGGCCTAGAATCTTCATGCCCTTTGCCAGCTCTGCAGAGCCGTATATTTCGGGTAAGCCGTCTACATTGCCCTTCTCCGCCAGTATCGGGCTGTCGGGTCTGGCGTATATACCCATACCCCCTGTAGAGTTGATCTCGCCTATCCAATGTGTGTTCCCTAAGGCCAGTGAAAACACAGAGGCAAGCCCGCTGACCGCTACGTCGATCTGACCAGCCGCGTACGCCTCGTTGATCGGAGCGCCGGTGGGGAAGATGATGATCTCAATCTCTAGCCCTTCGTCCTTGTAATAGCCCTGCTCATAGGCATGCTGAACGGGAACGCCTACCGTAAGAGGCATTGTTCCGATAACTAAGGGCTTACCCGAGCTTGTGGCACCGGCACTCTCACCGGAGGCTTCACTGTTTGCCGCCGACGGCGAAGCTGTTTGTGCCTCGCCCGACCCAACAGAGGCCGAGTTGCCGCAGGCTGCCGCGCAAATCAGCGTTAAAGCGGCAATCAACATAATACTTAATATCTTTTTCATAACTTCCACCTCTCTACTTAAATTAGTTTGCGTGTTCGATAACGCATTCTATATTAGTATATTATCTACGCAAGGGCCAAATGTCAACAATAATTTTATATATCACTCAATTTTGTATTGTATTGCTGAATAATTCAATGATAAATTGTGCATATATACCAACGCAAATTATACATATGACGTGAAAATGTGGTGCGTAATCGAGCACCCATTGACTTTATGACGAAAACACCGTAAAATCATTTTATTATATTTACATACGAAGGAGGCGGGGTTATGGCGGTAACGATAAAACAAATCGCGGAGCTTGCAGGTGTTTCCACCGGCACGGTTGACCGTGCGCTTAATAACAGGGGCCGCGTCAACCCCCAGGTTGCCGAGCGGATTAAGAAAATCGCCAAAGAGCTTAATTATCACCCGAATGCCATCGCTAAGTCGCTTTCCATCAAACGTCACAAGCTTAAAATAGCCGTAATTCTCAACGTTTCGAAGAATCGTTTTGTGGAAACCGTACTCACCGGCGTTGAGCTGGCGGCTCATGAACTTCATGCCGCAGGGTTTACTGTTGAGGTTATGAAATGCAAGGATTTTGATGTGGACGCGCAGCTGGAGCTGATCGATAAGGCTGTGAGCGAAGGCTTTGCCGGCATCGTGTTGATCCCTATCAACAACGAGCGGATCAAAGCACGGGTGAATGAGCTATATGAAGAAGACTTTCCTGTAATTTTCCTCACTTCTATCATAGAAGGCGCCAAGTTCTGGTCATATGTAGGATGCAACTATAAGTATTCAGGGCAGATATCCTGCGCTATTCTTAACCAGATTACCGGGGGCAGCGCCCGTTTAGCCGTAATGATATCTAATCTTCAGATGTGGAGTAACCGGCAGAGATTGCTCAGTATAGAAAAATATATGAATAAGGAATTCCCTGGCATCAAGATCGAAGCGGTGCTGGAGCTTTCTAACGAAGACATCGAATCCTATTTGCAGGCGAAAAAGCTGTTGGACGAAAGGCCGGACATAAACAGCATACTGTACTGTTCCGGAGCTGTGGACGGCGGTCTTAAGGCTGTTTTGGAGGTCGCACAGCAAAGACCGGTCAAAATTGTCACCTTTGATTTTACCGAAACAATCCGAAAAGCCATGTACGATGGCCATATCATTTTCACCATCACGCAAAATCCGAACGAGCAAGGCTATAAGGCCTTGAAGCTCATGTCACAATATCTGATGGACCGGCAGAGACCTGATGCGCAATTCCATTACATCAACACCGAAATCATGATACGCGAGAGCATTAAGGACAGCGAATCGCTCTGAGCTCCAAAAGCAAACCGCCCGCTCAACGGGCGGTTTGCTTTTGGTCTTGCTATAATAAATTGAAAATAAAGACGCATTATAGTATTATCGATTTGACTGATTTCGTAAAAAAGGATTTGGGAGGCAGTGCGCAAATCCAGCTATATCCCTACCTAACAGCGCGGCCAGAACCCTTAAAACAGGAAAATCTGCACGATAAGTAGCATTCAATGTGCAATTATGGTAAAATACCGAATTAAGTCTATTATATAGAAAATTCCACTTGAAAGAGGCTGCTGCGCTCATGAAATTTGATAGTATAGCAAAGAGAATATTTACTTTGGTTATACCAACTATTATCATAACTACCCTTTCATTTGTCGTATTAAGCTATTATGTCAGCAATTCCAGAATCAATAAAACAATAAATGAAAAAATGCATGAAAGCTTAAACGTGGCTGATTTAGAGATACAGCTGGAGCTATACAAAAACGCGTCTGTTGCTATTAATCTCGCCAGGTACGGAAAAGCTCTGAGCTTGGATGTGTTCGACCATGAAAAGCATAAAAATATTTTGATGGAAAATATAGCTTTCAACGAGAATACCTTCGGAGGCGGCGTATGGTTTGAGCCTTACGCCTTTGACAGCAGCTCTTATTATTTTGGCCCGTTTTTATATGATGATGGTGACGGAGATGTTATATACATTCCCAATTACGGAGATACTGTAGATTATTTTAACGAGGATTGGTATATAAAGGGAAAGAGCGCAAACGGCGAACTGGTATGGTCAAAGGTATATTATGATCCGGTTTCCACCATAACCATGGTCACCGCGTCTAAGGCTTTTTTTGACAATGAGGGTAAATTTATCGGTATGGGAACAGCCGATATGAATATTGAGAACATCCGTGAAATCGTTAACGGAATATCGGTGGACGAAACCGGAAAAGCGTTCATTATAGGCTCTACCGGAGAATATATATCGTTCTACGATGAAGAAAAAAACGTCAATAATACTATGCAGGCGGATAATGACGAAGCGCTGGCCCAATTAGGCAAGGAGCTGATGGAAAACACATCGGGAACCACTACGCTTATAAGGGACGGCAAAAAGCTGAGAGTCTATTACATGACTATGGATAACGTAAACTGGAAGCTGGCGGTAACGGTGGAGGAAAGCGAAATCAATTCCTCCACTTTAAGCTCGTTCATAATTATGACTATTATTCCCGTTTTAGGCCTGCTGATCGTTATACTCGGCATTTTTATGATCACGAAATATTTGCGTAAAATTGTCAGCAAGGTGAATAACTTTGCCGATATGGCGGCGTCGGGGGATCTTTCAAAAAGGATTGAGGTAACCGAAACAGACGAGTTTGGGTTTATGGAGCAGCGCCTTAATATAATGATTTCAAACATGAACGACATGAACAACCATTCGGCGGAGTTATTAGAGATAGCGGAAAAAGCAAGCAATTCTAAAAGTGAATTTTTATCAAGAATGAGCCATGAAATCCGCACTCCCATGAACGCCATAATTGGTATGACGCAAATAGCGAGGACCAGTAATGACCCCGATAGAATCAATGACTGCCTTGTCAAAATCGACAACGCGTCAAAGCATTTACTGACACTGCTCAATGATATTTTGGACATGTCAAAAATAGAGGCAAATAAGCTTGAGCTGTCGAAAGAAGAATTTAGCCTGGAACAAGCCTTGACTAATATTTATAATATGATGCTTGTTAAAGCGGAAGAAAAGAACCAGCAATTAACACTAAACATAGATAAAAATGTTCCGTCCCGGGTTATCGGCGATGAGTTAAGATTCTCTCAAGTCGTCACAAACCTTGTGGGAAACGCCGTTAAATTCACTCCGGAAAACGGCAGTATATCTGTGGAGGTTGGTACGGAAGAAAATGACGATGAATACTCCATAATTAAGGTTTGTGTAAAAGATACCGGGATCGGTCTTTCGCAGGAACAGCAATCAAGGCTGTTTCAATCGTTTGAGCAGGGGGACGGCAGTATTTCAAGGAGGTTCGGCGGAACCGGGCTGGGGCTTGCCATAAGCAAACGCATCGTAGAAATGATGGGCGGCCGTATTTTGGTAGCCAGCGAACCCGGCAAGGGCAGCGTGTTTACCTTTACAATTAAAGTGTTAAGGTGTGAAAACAGCATTAAAAGCCAACCGGAGCAATTGAGCAAGGATGAAATGGAAGGCCTGAGAATTTTAGTGGCGGATGATTCGGTTGAAGCCAATGAATATATGAAGCATGTGTTAAACAGCCTGACTCTTGACTGCGACAACGCCTGTGACGGCTATGAAGCCTTAGAAGCCGCGAAAAATGCCATTGCGCAAAACCGTCCCTACGACATTATATTTATGGATTATATGATGCCAAGACTCAACGGCATCGAAGCCGCCAAGGCAATACAGGCGCTCTCAAACGAAAGCACGGCAATTA
>Ga0153953_1000405_pt1 | contig 15137 bp, 21 predicted proteins | sample TSNJ037MetaG_FD_104718 | JGI IMG/M metagenome (GOLD analysis project Ga0153953, IMG submission 104718) | Attine ant fungus gardens microbial communities from New Jersey, USA - TSNJ037 MetaG | ecosystem: Host-associated > Fungi > Mycelium > Unclassified | place: USA: New Jersey, Wharton State...
GACTCGGGCGGTCGTCCGAAATACAGGATATCGACATTCGACAAGGATAGAGGTATGCTTGGGATCGTCGAATGTTCTCTTTCGATCTTGAGAAACTGATTCAGACCCTACCACCAGACGTATGCCTTTAAATCCAGCCATGCAAATGGGCGCACATTCATGGTTTTCGAATGCACACAACTTTACGCTCAGTAATCCAATCATGATTTCCAATGACATTGCACTCGAAACAGAATGGAAGAGTCAGTACGGTCTTGTAAATCGAACGAGTCTCCGATTGACTTGAACTCTCTAGTGATGAAGCGCCTCGAAAAGAAAGCACTTGTGGATGCCACCTATAATTCTGCGGCCAGACATTATACTGCCCCCCAGTGCCACCCAGACACCCGCGTGTCACTCAGAAAGAAAATAGAAACTTGGCTCCTCGACATAGACCGAGAAGCGCCGCTATTATGGCTGTACGGACCTGCAGGGGTCGGAAAGTCTGCCATCGCTCAAAACCTAATGGAATATTGTGCCATGAATGATATTCTAGCAATAGGGGTTTTCCTATCCAGGGCCAACAAACATGATGACCCCAATCGGATCATTCCCTCTTTTTCCCATCAACTTGCCATCGCACACCCTGTATATCGTCGAACGATCACGAGTATTCTGAACAATGACCCCACCATCCTGGAAAAACGAATACCAGACCAGTTTGAGCAACTGCTTGATAAGCCCGCGAACGTCCTTCTCAATGATGACCCCCCTATGTCACCCAGTCCCATCCTGTTCCTCCTAGACGGTCTCGACGAATGTCACACAGAATCTGCTCAGCGAGAGCTGATTGGTCTCGTAGCATCTTTCGCTTCGAGATGCAGGGCGCGACACCTCCCATTTGCCTATGTCATCACTAGTCGTCCAGAATGGCAGATCATGTCAGCTTTTAGCCAACTGGAGTCAACAGTCAAAATACTGAGAGAAGAGCTTCGAATGGATACATTTTGTGCCGTTCAAGATGTTGAACGGGTATTACAGGCAGAATTTGAGAACATTAGGAAAAAGACATTCCCGCCTGGTACGCGGTGGCCGGCTGAAGAAAAAATGGATAAAATCAAGAAGGCAGCTTCTGGAAATATGCTATTTGCTTCCATTGTAACAAAATTTACGGACGGTGATGATCCAGATGGCCAACTCGATCTCTGCTTGAAGTCCATACAAGGCAAATTGGCGTCTGACGAGCAGGATCCTTTAGACCCCCTTGCAGCACTTTACGAAGGAATGCTTCGCAATATTCCAATCAGACTTCTCCCGACGACCTTGAAGATTTTATACCTTGAGATCATTGTGCGAGACAATCGGAAGCCTCCCATGATCGTATTGAATGGGAAGATTTCAGCAAAATTTCTTGATATTGATGGCCCAACATACTATGCATGCTTGAAAGGACTTCATTCAATTCTCAATGTGCCCGCGGATCCTGATAACTCTCTTCATTTCACTCATACGACATTCGTGGATTATGTGAAGGTTGCAATTCGGATGGGAACTTTTGGTTTACGTGAACCAGAAATGATCAAGGATATACGAAGAAGGTGCATTGATTGGAATAACAAACTCAAAATGAGGAACATAACAGGTGAGTTCTTCCAGTGATACAAATTTTGTGATTATGCTCACTGCGTCTCAGAGGATTTTCCGTTCAGCGAGGACATTATAGATAGAGTTCGGATGTTTTCGTGGAGGATCCTATTCAAACTCTGGGATGTCCTGATTCTCGATGGGGAGCCCTTGAAACTTCAGGAACTACGAGATTTTATGTTCATAAATTTACCACGTAATCTCACAGTCCCCTGGTTGTGGGTGTTCATGATTGATACAATTCAGGATATGTTCAACTATGTGGGTCATTTTGCATAATTCTATGGATTTTATACGCTGACATCGAAATTAGCAAAATGAGAACCAAACTCCAGTGGGGGACTGTGTTGTACGTACCATGCCAGTATATCAAACCGACTACGAGCTCTTAGAAAAGTACAAATCATTGATTGGAGCATGGGGCGCCTCAACGGAAGCATTCGATCTGACTACACCGGACTCTCTAGGTGGCCTAGATCTAATGTTTTATTCGGCAGCTGATCCATTCGACGACTTGGATGCTGCTCGACTTGTCTCAAGGATCCAATGGCTCCCGAGGCTCAGACATTTATTCCTGGGCTACGGAGAGAACACAGTTCTTGTGATTCCCTACTCTCTGGGAATTAGGAGAGATTTCTACTGGCGGTGGGTTATCGAGAACACCATGCCTGATACTTCCCATAATGATATTCTCCATTTGTGCTCGCAAGCATTCGATATTGAAGTCAATTCTGAATCGGTCGAGCCCATAATCCAATCAAATTCTCTTCATTGCATCCTTGGTTCTTTTATTGCCGATGCTCAGTCGGATCCTTTAACCAGACTCGAAGTTACTACCGGCATACTCTCTGTCGCCCCAGATTCGTCGGCAATCCTTTGTAGCCTTTTGGAACATACATTTCGTGATGTTCCGTGTGAAGTTCAGCTGGTTGCTCATAAGGTCCTGGCGTTCTTGCTTTCTATGGATGACGATATCATCTTGTTGAACTTCGAGGCCCTCGAAGAGGCACTGCACTTGGATCATTCGACCCTCAGTCAGGCCATCAAACGACTACATCCATTCATATTTGTGTGGTCTCCCCCATCAAACCCTGAAAGAGTTTTCCTACGTTGGCAAAATCAGCTTTGTCATTTACAAGAGCGTAGAAATTACCCTCTTCTGGACCAGGCATGCCAGGAAGTGTTCCTGTTCTGGATGCACTTTAGAACTTCGTTGTTACCTGGCTTAGGGGTTGATGGAGGGCGGTTCCTAGAGTATGCTTTCAATGCAGTACATTTCATACATACCAGCAGTGGACTTGCTACAGTAGTAGAAGAGCTCCGCAACTTCCCATTCGCTCAATTCGCACTGCAAGAAAACGAGTTGAATAAGTCTCGAGGCTTAAAGGCAATGATTCATCAATTGTCTCATCTGGTGAGTCCCATCTTGAAAGATTTGAGGATCGGATGACTGATAGATAGTCAATGAAGGCATCTGTGATAGGGCCGGTCGTGAGGAATGAACCAATTTATGAAGAAGATCGTCTGCTTATTGAGAAATGGGAGGGGATGGGCCATGACTTTGAACTTCAAAAATTCGCCATTGTGAGTAGCTTGCCACTTTGCCAGATGTATTCATACTTACACCACCATCAGAGTGAACTTCCCATGAGCTTGTCAGGCTGTGCCCTTATATCATTACATACCGATATGATCCAGTCAATGGAACAGTATCGCATTTGCCTGATTGGTGAGGGACAGAACAGTTGCTTACTTGTGATATGGCATTAGGAATAATTTAAGAGACTCGGTGCTGTAGAATCAGACCACAAGTTGTCTCTTCTTTCTATTTTCTTCAGTCATACATTTTGAGTTATTATTTATGTGTGTCACTTCTTGTTATGGCACAACAGCTGCACAGAGTTATCATTTTCATATTGTTACTATGCAAGGGTCCCATACTTACTGACAAACGGAGTAATGGACGATACATTAAGAATACCAAGAACACCAATTAATCACTCGCCAGTTGTTCTTACGACTAACATAGAATAAGTAAATTACCACTCCCCTCCATTGCCCACTTGTTCATCGTTTCTACCGATGAGAACCGATCCACTCAAGTCGGCTAATAGATGTTCCAAGTCTATACCGGTCATTAGTCAACGTGAAACAGAAGAGCATGATGGTAAGAAGACCAAAAATGATGAGAGCAAGAAACAGAAAACAAAAAGCACAAGTAGAACATACCTTCCGCCACTGCAATCCCCAATGCTCAGCCACAGGACCATCAATCCCGAACGCAACACCCTTAAACCACCAGAACGAAGCAACAATCCCAAATGTTACATAACCAAACACGAGCACCTTCGTACGCTCCGACATCCCTCGAGCAGAAAACACGAAATGATCCAGAACGTGCGCAAACATCAGGACCGAGAAGTATAGCGTCGGCAGCTGTATAAGGATATTAGAAACATTGAATCAAGAACAAGACTAGTCAGTACATAGTGATGAATATACGTGACTCGCCCCATAATCATAAATGGCGCTATGTACAAAGGCCAAATCCATCAGTAAACCCACTCAAAAAAATCTTTGTGAAAATACTCACCAAAATGGAACAACCACCCGAAGAAAGCAACCTTGCCTACATACATGAAATGCTCCCACTCCCCCTCGCTCATATCCTGATACTTCCTCTGCCGCCTCAACATATACACCACCCACGTTCCAATAGCCACAACCAAACTGATCGTCCCTGCCCACCAAATCACAGGTGTACCGATCAAATAATACTTTAATTGCGTATCTCCCCATCCGCACATCCGCAGACCCAAATGAAGGAATGGCCAATCAAAGGGTTTAGAAGCAAGGATATCTTCTTTATCAGGGTCTGGAATGAGCGCGTTGTTGGATGTCATCATTGCTACGTTGAGATGCCAAAAGTCGCGAAGGAAAGGTGATTTATAGTACTTCGTTTGTCCAGCTGGTACTAGAAAAAAATCAGTCGAGAAGAAAGAGAACAAAAGAATTTCAAAAACCCACATCGATCATTCCAATGACTTTCCACATTCCAATGCGTATGCGCATCACCCAAATTATTATCTTTATCACAACTCACCTCAACCTGCTTAAATCCCCACTGCGGCAAGATCGCGTTTGCAGCTCTCAAATAACACCCCAACTGATGATGTTTAAATCTTAACTTGGTCGTTAACGAGTGTATCCTATCACCATCCTTCAACTTCCCCCTATGAATATCCTCAACAACCTCCACCTGCCATACATCGTGCACATCTCCCATTGTCTCATTCCCGTATCCCGACACTTCCCAATTCAATTTCGTTATTGGTGCGAGAACAGTATGAGAGTGTAAATTTCTGCCTGTCGAAGGATGATTCAACCTCACTAAATCTCCATGCTTCAGATACCGAATCTCGGCATTCGGATCATATGTAGGTTCATCCCAGTGAGGTAACACCACCCAATCATTATTGTTATCCTTATAATGATAACACGTCACTTGCTGTTGATTTGATCCGACAGGATATGTTTGCACATGTGAGTGAAGTAACCCTCCACCCCATCCCATATTTTTCAACGTTAATTTGGATCCGAAAGCAATATCAAGCGGATTTTGTGCAAAATCATTGCCGACAAGGTTCGCTTGGAAGAGAGAGGACATCTGAGCGTCACCTGGACCGGAGTGGTTGAGGACCATGAAATGGAGTTTGAAAGAGGCCATGAAGACGAGAATAGGGACTATGATCAGGCAGAAGATGCGTGCCCCCCAATGTCTGGCTTGTTCGTGCTGAACCAGCTAATGAACATGATGAAAACGGGGTTGTGCAAAAAACGTACGAATGTCAGTCTCGTATCGCCAAACTTTTCCCATAGATCTTCGATAGTGTAGGCGCCGACGAGAGCTGTGACGAAAAGACCAACCATTTTGACGCTAGCAGATAATTCATCATGATTTGGTGAAAAGGATGGGCATTGAAAAGCACCTAGTCACACAGCCTATTGAGAAACCGGTCATGGTGAGCCACAACCACCAATCAAAGGAGAAGGATCTACGGCGGATGTAAGAAATTGGGGGCACACATTGGCAAACTTGTACGCACTGATATTGTTGGTTGTGGAATTTTGTAAAGCAAAATACGGTAAGGAACGTGAAGAATAGAAGCATTGCATCAAGGAGGATAAACCGTGAAATCGTAAGCCAAGCAACATCTGTCTCAAATCAGACAGGGAGTCAAAGACAATAAGGGAGACTTACCGCAAAGGACCATAAGTGCCGTTAAATGACATGCCCAGGCACTCATGCCCAGCTCGACAGCGGTATACCAGCCCAAAGGCACCATAGCCACTCCAAACGTCGCCAACATGACTCTCATTGCAACATACGGCACCTGTTGAGGATAGACCTCACCACTCTTGAACTCAAAACTACCATCGTAGCCTGCCAGCAGGCCAGCAAGACCGACAAGCATCTTGCCGAGAGGCGGGTGAACGTCAAAGTAGAACTCGCGTTTGAGGTAGTGTGAACCAAATTTGCCAAAATGAGCCTCGTCCCAGACGACAACGTTGGAGGCACCGATTTTGTGGAAACGTGTCCAACATGAAAGTAGTGTATAGATGATGGGAGCGACATGCTCCATGTTTTGCATCACAAATTCGCGCTGCAATCCTGTCAGCCATGTCTGAAACAGCCAGAAGACCGAGCACATACAATGGTAGTCGGCGGCGGCGACGGTGGTTGGGGCATTCGCCCACCGCCGATATGTGGCCTGGGACGATTCTTGCCAGCCTTATTGTAGACGCCCTTGCCCTCATCATCATTGTCGTAGTCGGGTGGGTCTTGATGGTCGTCGTGGAAGGCTGGGACACGGACACGTCTGCGCGCCTTTTCGTCGGTCATGGAGGAATGATACAAAGGAAGAGTAGAGTCAACGTCTGACTGGCGTGGATAGTTTATATGGTCGTGGTCCGCAAAGTCGACGGCGACAGCACTGGGCCGCATTCACAGCAAGTCAGTGTATGTTCTCTCGTCAATGTATGTTTTTTTTTGTTGCCGTTGGAGGGTTATGCGGGAAGGCACATGATCGATCGTTTTGCCACGTATGGATCACTGCTCAACGGTTGTCATCAAAAAAATTACATTAACTCAAGTACTAGGAAATGGTCTCTACAATGAGCCAACGAGACGAGTTGAGCACAGAAGTTATCGACCCTGATATGTACAAGTTTCCAGCATATACAATCCTTCAAATGGACAACAAGGACAAAGCACTCTTAAAAATACTGTTAGGCGAATACTCTCAACATGTAATATATTCATTTTCCAACTGTGTAAATCAAATACATTGCAAATACATTGTTCCCTAAGACAAACCTAGGACGGGAACCAAACCGAACTAGTAGATTAATGTGAGCACGACATCTTGTAATTGTAACGAGAAGTTTATGTTTTGGGATGTGGCTGATGAACCGGACATATTCAAAAGCAATCGAAGGAAAAACCTCTTTTGAATATATCGTGGTTGCTATTATCAATCAAATATGTGGATGTTACAGGTGGAAAAATCACTAGTCAACTCGCTGAGCAGGCTTGTGTTGGATGACTATATTAATATGTAACATTGGACATGACTGGACATGATGGTTATTGACTGCAGAATTCCATCACAAAGGTGATTGGGTTTGGTTATATATCATTTGGGACTGTTGCTGGGTGTTGCGAGGGTGTTGCGTTCGAGATTGAGGGTCTCGTGATTGAGCATTGAGTTATTGTAAGTTCATGATACTTTTTCAGGAACAAGCAATTCTCGTTCTAAGACATATAGGGATTATTCAAGGGCATGGATAGGCATTATCTACTATCCAAAGGACTGAACGTCATCGGACTTACGAGGGGACGGACTAAAGTTATTCCCATTCCCCACCCTAATCCAGAAATGGATATAATGCTGTAAGGAATGCTGTAAAGGCAGTTAGGACATTACATGGTAAGTTAATAAGAAATAAAATTACGGTCACAGAAGGGTAATCTACGATGGGGGAGAACCTAGCCAGGAAGGTTGACATTCAACTTGTTGACCAAAATCTCAAATAACTGATTCGATAACTCATAGGGATCATTTCCGTTGGATCGATTGCCGAGTGCAACGGCGGCTGATATCGGCTCATTGTTGGACATAAAGGCACGTTTATTTACTTGGCTGCCATGAGGATTTCTGTGATCCCCCCTTCATCCCAACAATTCATCGTATGGCCCGCCTCTCCTCACCGAGAGCTGGACATCCCTCTCCAACCTCCACGATAGTAGAAATGTCCAGAAATTCAAGAAAAAAAGATCTTGAAGGGGCAGACTTCGATGGCCATCCAGACGATATCGATCATGATGATTATCCAGATGGCGGGCTGAAAGCGTGGTTAGTTGTACTCGGGGTATGTGTCTGAACTTGAATCAATTATTTGGCGTGCCAGTATTCATCGGACTGGTTCATCCAAAAGGCAGGGTGCTGTACATTCGCAACGTGAGTATACATTGCGCCCTCAATCATGTAGTCTCATAAAATGGTAGTTTTGGTTTCGTGAATGCATGGGGGGTAAGTCACTGTCGGTCATAGGATCGATCAGCCTCCTTGATCCCCTCGGCAGGTATTCCAGTCATACTATGAAACGTCCGTATTACGAGATTCTTCTCCTTCCCAGATGTGAGTGCATTGTTTTGAGTCATGTTTATGGTTTTGACGATATGATTTCTAAAGTGCGTGGATTGGATCCATTCAGGTACGATCCGAATCCACACTTACTAGTTTATTTTTGCCTAACTTTTCAGGTAACAGTATGCGCTTGTGTTCCTTCCTGGTCAAATTATGGGGCGGATATTTGACTTAGGGTATCTGAAACTCCCATTTTTGATTGGAACTATCCTGCTTATCGTGGCTACTTTCCTTGTTGCCGAATGTCATACTTATTGGCAGTTCTTATTATGCCAAGGACTCGCTGTTGGAGTATGTTCCCTTTATGTGATTGCTTTCTGCCTTCAGGATTTCTCATGACATCTAACAGGTGGCATGTGGAATGTGCTTTGGGCCAACGCTGAGCATTATCGGTCACTGGTTCAAGAGAAGGCGTGGCATTGCGTTGGGCTTCTCAGCCACTGGATCGTCGTTAGGCGGAACAATTTTCCCAATAGTTGCTCGTAACCTCATACGACTTGTCGGGTATGTGAAATTTCTGATTGTACCTTTCTTTTCGGGAGCTCATTCCTTGCAGGTTTCCATGGACGATGCGCATTATTGCTTTTATTTTACTGTTTATGCTCGGTATCTCTAACATTGTGCTGGATCGACGGTTGCCTCCCAAGAACGTACCTGGCGGACTGTTCAATTACCGAGCTTTCAAGCTGCCTTCATTCACAATTTACTGTTTGGCCAACACCATGGCATTTCTCGGCATTTACACTGGTATGTTTGTCTTGCGCTAATCCTTTAAACCCGAAAAATCAAATTGCAATAGTTCTTACTTATATCGACGTCAGCGCTATTGCTGTTGGTATATCCCCCGACTTTTCATTTTATCTCGTGAGCATAGCAAATGCAAGTTCAGGGGTGGGCCGAATCTTGACAGGCGTTACGGCTGACAGATTTGGTATGAGATTTTTTCCTCTAACTGTTGCGATTGTGATTTGACTTCACTTCGGTAGGCCCTGTGAACGTGATGGCGCCAATGATGGCCGGCGTCGCTATAATGACATTTGCATGGCCCTACGCAGTCACGAAAAATTCGTTGATCGCTGTTGCAGTCATCTATGGGTAATTTTCTGTTCTTGATCACAATCATACCAGACAATGTATATTTGATTCCAGATTTTCGGTTTCCGCATATGTCTCAGCATTCGGCATGCCGTTGTATAATATGGGTACGATTGAAGATGTTGGTCGACGAATGGGGACAGTTATGTTTTTCGCAGCCCTGGGGGCTTTAGCAGGTCCCCCTATTTCTGGGGCTATCAATGCTTCAACTGGGAGCATTAAGGCTGTCAGTTACTTTGCTGGTAATGATTCGTAGTCTTGTCCCATTTGTTTTGCGATGTTCACGGATATTTATTAGGAAGCACCGTCCTTCTAGCCGTGATCATGATGTGGATCACTCGCTACTTGCTACTGAAGAAGTTTTTGGGCAAGTTCTAAACGTTCGCCATCTTTCTGTTCCTCTTCTTCTCCATAAACTAGATTCCCATACACGCATTTCTCTACTTTTAGATTGACAAGATCTTGATGGTCTAGATACCGAAACACTTCGGGGTTTATTGTCCCTTCGCACCTCTTTTGATGACATTCATGTGGATCTTGTACAACTATCTAGATATTACAATAACAGTACCCTTATTGCCAAAGCGGTAATTATCAGTTGAGGTGTACCGCCGCAGCGTAAAAATAACTTGAGGCACATCGACAATCATCGCACTAAATCTCTGTACAGCCCACACAGCTTGGTGCACCAGCGCAGAGCCGCATTTGTTCCTTTGTACCCCCGCACTAGCCATGATGATCAATCAAGATCTCTAGACTAGAAGGTACACCTGGTCTCGACCACGCTGACGGTATGCCCAGATCATGCAAGTATATATGGGCTGTGGTGCTGATAATGACGCCATTGTAGTTTGCGAACTGGCTCCCAAAGATAGATGCATCCAAGTTCCATTACGTCTTTGGGAGACTAAAGCATAGCCTTCAGAATCCTCTTCGCTATCTCACCCCTGATGTGCTATCACAAGCACAGTACTAGCTGAGAACACGATGGCTCATTCACTTCGTGTAGTCTAGTGTAGAACAAATTGTGACTGGTCGATGTAAATACTACTCATGGGTCTGTACGGACAAAACCAAACATGCACCGCTTTCTTCACCAGACTTGTTTACCACGGCTGCTCACTCTGACTACCATAACAGTTGTAATGTAGGTGAATGAGTCTAATGATTTGTGGAGGGATTGAATTAAAGCTAGATTCATGGCATGGTGTGCATCTGGTACGCACCTGATAATTTTCGGTAAAAAATGCTGTGTTCAGGCTGCGGAACAGATCCCTCGCAGGTGCGAGGTAGGCGAGCGGGCCCGAATATAGGAGACATGTTTGTACGGTGTCAGAATATTTCCTTCCGATCGTTGGACATCATAAATTGATAGTGTCAAGGCGTCAACAAATTTGAACCCTGGTGTTCTTGGACTTTTGCCTCATTTTCCAGAATATTTGATCGTTTAACGAAAGCTAACTCTTGACAATGCTCTCTTCAATGCTCCAGAGACTTAGGACCTTTCAAAAAGGAGTTACAGGGAGTAGCAGGCAATTATTATATGTTGATTTGACAGATTAAATTGCGAGTTCGTCGGTGAGAAGGTAGTTGAAACAGGGACAAGTAGACAGTTGTCATGAAGCCAAAGACAGAGTTTCACTCTCGGAGAGACGGGAAGATAAGTTTCGCCCTGTTCGGTATGGAGATCAGGTCCAGTCTTCGGCAATCCGAACGGCCCTGGATCTGACAAGCCCACTCATTTAGGCTGCAGTCATGAAACCATGACTGTATGATCTCGGATGAGACAATGTTGTCAAGACAATGACTTGCCTCTCATACTACTTGAAAAATTCAATACCCTTTTCCGGGTTTTGTCCGAACCTGGAAGTACGTTGAGGATTATTTGAGCTTAGACGGCAGAACTCTTGTTGTTGCAGCGGTTCAGGCGGAGTTCAAAGATCACGGAGATTTCCGGTAAAGCTGTGAACGTAAAAATGTTCATGGTCCTCAGTTGAGGATCACCATCAACGGCCTCTGACTATCCCAACTGATCTACTTGTGAACTTATTTTTCGAGCATCGTCTAACGGATCTTTGACGTACCGATAAGAAGCAATTCATGTCAGCGTATGCACAATCGCTTCAAAAATTTACCGACTGGCCTTCTCATCTTTGGTTCACAGAGAAGAATTTCAAGATGTCCTCGAGAACGAGATTGAGTCCAATTGGGACCAAGTCGTAGATAAGTGCGTGTGATCTCGTATCGTTGCGACTGAGCATCGCCTAATCTGTCACTGCGCCTCCTTAGCTTCGATAACATGGACTTGAAGCCAGAACTCCTTCGTGGAATCTATGCTTACGGGTGAGTAATCGACTGATATGATATGGTGTCTCCTGACATGTATTTTTTTGCAGTTTTGAGCGTCCTTCTGCCATTCAACAACGTGCTATCGTTCCTGTCGTGAAAGGCCACGACGTTATTGCCCAGGCGCAGTCTGGCACAGGAAAGACAGCTACTTTCTCTATCTCCATCCTCCAACAAGTGAGTCCGTACATATTGGATGTGCTGAGCGCATGTGAATGTTTGTTTCGTGATTTAGCTCGATAAAAATATTAAAGGGACCCAAGCATTGATTCTTGCGCCCACCCGTGAACTTGCTCAGCAAATCCAAAAAGTCGTCATCGCCTTAGGCGACTACATGAACATTGAGTGCCATGCATGCGTTGGTGGGACTAACGTTCGTGAGGACATGGCTAAACTCCAGGAAGGTGTCCATGTTGTGGTTGGAACGCCGGGTCGTGTCTTTGACATGATTAACCGCCGCGCGTTGAGGACTGACAATATTAAAATATTTTGCTTGGATGAGGCCGATGAAATGTTGTCGCGCGGATTCAAAGATCAGATATATGAAGGTGACTAGTTCAAACACCTCCCTCCTTTTCTGCCTTCTGACAAGATGACAGTTTTCCAGCTGCTCCCTCAGGACACACAAGTTGTCCTTCTTTCCGCCACTATGCCTGCCGATGTTCTTGAAGTCACTAAAAAATTCATGCGTGATCCCGTTCGCATCCTTGTGAAGAAGGATGAATTAACTCTCGAGGGTATCAAGCAGTTCTATATCGCTGTAGAAAAAGAGGAGTGGAAACTGGATACTCTATGTGATCTCTATGAGACCGTCACGATTACTCAGGCTGTGATCTTCTGTAACACCAGGCGGAAGGTGGACTGGCTGACGGAAAAAATGCATTCTAGGGAGTTCACTGTTTCTGCTATGGTGAGTCAGTCATACATTAGATAGTCATTTTTCCTCATGAATCCCTTCAGCATGGTGATATGGAGCAGAAACAACGAGAAGTTCTGATGAAAGAGTTCCGATCTGGGTCATCTCGTGTTCTTATCACCACAGATTTGCTAGCCCGAGGGATCGATGTGCAGCAAGTTTCGCTTGTCATCAATTACGATCTTCCAACCAATCGTGAGAACTATATTCACCGTATCGGTCGTGGTGGTCGCTTTGGACGTAAGGGCGTTGCTATTAATTTTGTAACCACCGATGATGTGAGGATGTTGCGGGATATCGAACGTGAGTTTGTTTTTTTCTGCTGGTTCTGATGCCCACTCATGATTATGATGTCAGAATTTTATAACACCCAGATTGACGAGATGCCCTTGAACGTTGCGTGAGTTTCTTTCTGGATGCTTTTCTTCCTTTGTTCTTATCGTCTCGTCAGCGATCTCATCTGATTCCTTCTTCGAGCTTCTGGATTTGTCTTCGTTTTCTTTTTATGTCTTTTCACGCTCATGACTGACTTTACGATCCATCTTGCCGCCCACGCCTTCTCCGTATAATACATACCACCAAAAGTGCCTCTAACTAGTTTTACTCCTCATTCTTGCTTTTTCCTGTAATATGTATGTATTAGGAGTAGTGGGATATGCACGGATCGGTTCAACGCCTACTTTAGGCGTGATGAGGTATTCGAACACTCTTGGACCCTGTTTCATCTAATGGAAAGGGACGTTTATATCCATATGGAGTGGGAAATTCCGTCAGGCGGTGAGAAGACGTATCAAGTCGAAAGTTAATGTTTTCGGTCTATGCAGGTATTCTTATCTTAGGCGGTTTGTTCCGATGACACAGCTTGGTTTCCGGCTTGTGACATTGCCGCTTAATTCGATCCAAGTCTGCACCGCAATGTGCTGAGCACTTCAATTTGTTCACACATGGGCTTTCGGCTGCGCATGCTCGAAGCATGTTCCGACCTGAAGATCATGCCTAATAGAGATTCGGAGAAAGTGAATGAATGGGCTAAAAGGTTGACCGTTTGATCGTCAAGTTGATTCCTCAACAACCCCTCCCCTTACCGCTAAAACTTGGCGAGGGTTTACCTCGTGTTTACATCAGGTTACCTGTAACACTATATTACATTAAGACAGACGGTCAACCCTCCTCTTCGACCGACAGCTCTTCTTCACCTTGACCCTATATCGACCCTTTCAAAAAAGATACGTGGAATAGCACCACTCAATCGCTGCATTCTTCTCTTGAACTGTAAGCCAGAGCACTTCTTGGCAGAGAACCCAGTCTTAACAATAACCGCAGGCATTAAAAACACCATGGTTAGTCGATTATTCCAACCTTTATTCCATCCTCCGCGCCATGCGCTATTTCTGTTCCGATCCTTTGATCCTTCGCATTCATCCGTCTGTCTGGCCCATTCTATTTAAATGTACCAGATATCCATATCGTAAATCTGGTTGCCATTGCAGAAGTTTTCTTCCGTACTTCAAAACTTCCCCAACTCGGTTTCGGCATCACTCCATCAATTCCCTAATGTATAAAAGCTCGCTTTGCTAATCATCTTTGTACCCTTAGCCTGCCACTCACTCCGCAACTCACCTTCACCTTCACTGCGCTCTCCCTTCCAATTCCCATCACCGACCACACGGTCAACGATCACCAGCTAAAATGAGTCAAACATCATCCAATGCGCCACTGTCACGCAATGTCTCGGAAATTATACCGAGGCTCTTTATCTCAGACCTTTCGTTTGCTGAGAATCCGGCCTGCCTTATCCAGTACAAGATCACTCATATCCTTTCCACTTTACCTGAGAAAGTACACCAACCTCCAGTCTCTGTCCTTCCCGTTCAACCTGTTCGAATGCAAATACGAGTGGAGGATTTTCCTTTTGCAGAACTCGCCGCCTATCTGCCAACAACCACGGCTTGGATTAATGATGCTCTATCTCGCGATCCCAACTCTCGTGTTCTGGTGCATTGTGTGGAAGGAATCAGCCGGAGTACTAGTGTCGTAGCAGCGTTCTTGATGGCGCAGTATAGCTGGAGTCCTCAAGAGGCTATTCAGTACATTAAGAGCAAACGGAGGGTCGCTAATCCCAATTTTGGATTCATACAGCAGTTACACGAATATGGAAGACGGTCCCTTGGGCGAACGCAGCCTTGATAACCCCATCTCATATCAGCCGATTCCGCTCTCAGCCCCTAATAATCCATAACCCGAGTTCTTCAATTCGAAGAACTGAAACTTGAACCGAAACGTTCCTCAATACCATCCGAGTGGCCACAAGGCTCTATCTATCCCATCAGTTCTCTTGGCAAATTTTACATCCATGGAAATGGTGGAAGTTTAAGTTTTGTGTCTGCTCTGCAACCTTGTCTTCTTTCCTTGTTCAACTGCTTTCGTACAGACATTCAGGCTATTGC
>Ga0153953_1000408_pt1 | contig 15105 bp, 24 predicted proteins | sample TSNJ037MetaG_FD_104718 | JGI IMG/M metagenome (GOLD analysis project Ga0153953, IMG submission 104718) | Attine ant fungus gardens microbial communities from New Jersey, USA - TSNJ037 MetaG | ecosystem: Host-associated > Fungi > Mycelium > Unclassified | place: USA: New Jersey, Wharton State...
GTCGTATCATGAACATTGGTGATAGATTTGTTTCCAGCTATAATGGTCTCTATTGCTTCCTTTATCTTAGCATCGGTTAATGATACTTCACTCCCCAATACAGAATCAAGCCGTTCGCCGTAATAAAGCTCCTTTATGCTTACGATCGTTTTCTGTGCCATTTCTTTTATAATTTAGTATTTACAACTTCAAATTTTAATCTCACATTTAAAAAGTTTGAAAAAGTCTCTCCATCTTCTTCAATGACAATATCTTCCAATTTGTAGATGTATGTCTCTATGCCCGATTTTCCATATACGGTACTTCTGAACGCGCGGATGCACTCGTTTTCAAGTTCTGTAATTCTTGCGCCATCCGGACGGGAATATGTTAATCCGTCCTCTTTGGTGAATGAGATATAAGGAACATAAATACATATACGCGGATATGACCGGCTTAATTGCCCGTTATCCGCACCACCCGGTACAACTATCACAATCCTTTCAGGTACGTCGTTTTCACGAACGGGAGCATGCTTGTCTTTTACAATTTCGGATATTTCACCGAAAACGGGATTTAATTTAATATCCCTGATCAATATGTCCTTTATTTCGCTTACTGAAATCATATATAGATAGTTGTGTAATTATTAATATGCCCGGATGTGTGCTTAATATCCACTATCTTTCCTCTACCCAGTATATCATCTCCATCCATTACAAGTACTTCCATTCCATAAGCCAGATTGCGATTACGTTCAAGGTTAATGAAATAAGTAACTTCAATTCCTTTACCCAGGTAACCGCTTTTTTCCCGAATGCCTATATCATGCAGGAAACATCCGTCAATAAATTCCTTCATATCGTATCCGGAATCTTTTATCGGGTTTCCTTTTCCATCCGTCTGTGTGACCGGATTAATGATTCTGTATAATTGATGAGGCTTGAAAAACATATTACCACATGTTAGATTTGTCAGATACGGAAGATTTATTCAGAATATCATTTATACCAAGATGTTCACATAACCAGGAATAATACTTCAATAGCGCTTCGTTATCCCATGTGATTGAAAAACCGTTTTCAGAGATACTTTTAGCACGCAACAAAAGGTTCGGTATTACATGAATGGCCATTGCTTTCAATGCTTTCCCGATTGCATCTCCGGTCGCTTCATCGTCAAGATTAACGATCATTGAAATATCAACTAAATCAGCCTCCGACAAGTTAACGCCGAAGGTCTGAAATTTGGATGTTATGTACTCTTTGATTGTCATTGACTAATCTTCTTCCGGTAACTTTTCCGTTTTCTTAACTTTTATGGTATTTTCATCTTTCAAGGGATTATGTTTTTCGACAAGTCCATTTTCAAGAAGAAACGCGGCCCGTTCGTTATCGAATTCTACGACATCTCCCGGGAAATACTTCTTCCCGGGAACGTTTTTATCCATAAACAAATGTTTTACTACTGTTTTCATGCCTGTATGGTTTTAGTGTCGAGTTGGTAAATCTTATCAATTTTAGAAATGACAGGAAGAACCATAGCCTGAGAAGTCGTAAATTCAGAGAAAGACGGTCGAACCGTTGAATACTTAGAAACCATGATATAGCTATCTGCCATTTGATAGTTTACTCCTGCAACGGGAGAACCCGCTTCTGCAAGATCAGTCCAAACCAAAGCGCCGACGTTCTCTTCTGCGGTTATCGTAATCATACCGTCTTTCCATGCCTGTACCGTTTTCCTATTTCCGTTTCTTTCCGTCTTGATAACTCTATCGGTGAAAGCAACGGTAAATCCGAATTGTTCGCTAAATACAGCATTAGCCTGCTCGAAAGTAGGTATTGCAATATTTGATCCGACAAATCCTTTTCCGAAAGCAAAATATTCTCTGAATTGAGGAGAACGGATGATCTTTTGGAATGTAGCCCTTTGCATGTATGCGGTTTTCAGAAGATTCCCGTCTTCATTTCTCGCCTTGTCTTCGAGTCTACGCATATCATCGATTATCTTCGACAAATCAAGCGATTCAACACCGAATATGTTTTCTTCGAGGAATTTATAATCAAGCCGAATAGATATACCTACGTTATCTGCATCATCAGAATACGGATACAGTTCAACAATACCGGATGATAAACCTTGTAAAAAGGTCAATTCATTGCGCTCATAAATACCCTCAATGACCCGCGGAACATCTGCGAGTACTTTTGCGACGATCTCTTCTTCCGGAAGACCCATATTAATCATAATACGGATGTCTTTCATCTGCTTTTCATTCAGATTAAACTCCATACCGATCTTTGGTACTTCACCGGATACCTTTTCGATAGAATCCCTACGCTTAATAGGCAGTGAACTATCAAGGGCCACAATGTCAGCCGAAACACGTCCATATTCACCTAAGAGTGTAGCCCAACGCCCATCGGCGGAATATGTAGGAGTGAGAAGCCTCTTAAACCAGTACGGAGGAATAATGTCTTCCGGCTTTCCGTTCATTCTCTCCACTGTACGCAATACGAGAGCGGGAAAGTACTTTTTTACATAATCACTAAAAAAACTTTTTTGCATCGACATGGTTTAGTCCTCCCTGAATGTTATTAATGGCAACGCTGCCTTTACAGAACTCAAAATGTTATCCATCGGGATAACCGAAGCTGCCGGATTTACCGAGCCTCTTATCACAATACCAACGAAAGGTTTCTTTTTGCTTACCGTTGCCCTTACAATACCAACAATGGTATGTCCGGCCGGCAAATCGCCGTAAGTCTTTCCGTCAGCAGATACGGGAAATGGCTTGTACGTCTTCGTGGAATCTTCCATGATCACCACATGCCCCCCATAGATAGTATCAGGTTCATATCCGGTCACATCCAAAGAACGCCCGCCCCTGATCGTCTCGAAACTATCCCTGATAACGATATTATCATTACCGAAAAGGATAATTTCTTTTTCACCCATCATGTCTACTATTGAACTCATTTCAAATAACTTTTAGTTAATACCCATTTTTGCCAAGATAGCGTCCGTCTGCTCATTGGTAGGTTTTTCGTCCGTGTTAACGGGAAACCCCTGCTTGCCCCCAAGTCCGGCGGTTACGATGTTTTGCTTGGCAGAAGTCAGAACAGAGGTTATTTCTTCCTCGCTCGCATCTTCTTTCAAAATAAAACCTTCTTTGATACGCCATTCAGGAATACCGAGTTCCGACGCTTTCTTCCTGATCAGATTTTCGCGCTCAGATAGTTTTTCTTTCGTTTGATAGCCCTGAATAGTATCATTCAAAGGCTTAACTGCTGAATCGACGGCCGCTTTAACGGCCGAAACGATCTTTGCGTCCAAATCATCATCCTTTGGTTCTTGTTTAGGATTAGCCCCACCTCCTTTTGCTTTCAGTTCGTCAAGTTCCTTTTGCAGGTTCGATCTCTCGCCCCTTACTTTGTCAATGTCGCCCTGGAATGCTTTTAATAAACTCTCGACCCCGCTTATGGCGGTTTCTATTTGAGCCTCTTCGGTAATTTGCGCAGACATATAGTCTGAAACCCCCTCGAAAGCCTTATCGCCAAAACCCAACGTTTTATATTTGTTTTTCAGCGCAATTAAAATTTTCTCTTTCATACGTACGATAATTTATTTTGATGTAAAAATAATAATGAAAAAGAATAGAAAACGAGATTATTTGAAGGATTCACAAACACTTTGAAAAGAGTTTGTGAAAATAAAATTTTCTGCTTATCATAAGGGAGGAAAAACCGCATCGAAAAGATTTTTGTTTGTTGAATAAATACAGTATCTTTGCATTGAAGAAAGCAAGGATATTTAAAGATAGAACATTTATTTCGTCCCTTATTTGTCCCTCGCTTGATTTAAAATACGTTGTTTGTTTCTGATTTTCAATCCGTTATAAAACTCTGGGGCTGACAGGATTTGTCTCTTATATATATTCTTTAAAAGAAAACAAGACATAAACAAAAGCAATTAAAACATTTAAAAATCAAACATTTACATTCCTTTCTTTTTTTCTTTTGATTTCATTCCTTATTTATTTTTATCCTTTATTTATTTATTTTCTGTCCCTTATTTGTCCCTCGATAATGAATTCTTTATATATTTGCAGTCATAATAATATGGTGACGATTATGGCAAGAAAAAAAACTAAGTTATGCGTAACGGCTGATGAATTACTGGAAGCCTATTCTTTAAAATCTCAAAGGCATGAAAAACACACTTTAAAGGCTAAAGAATATCTTTATTTAAGAGGAAAGAAGCTTAATAGTGAGAATGTATCCCTGTTTATGGATTTCTGCAGGAATGGGGATCGCACGAAGAAATATCTCGGTTTATACCTCAATATCGAAACATCACTTTCTATGAAAGCGAAGAATGAAGAAACTTACAGGATAGCAAAAACCGTGGTAGCTGAAAAGAATGTAGAACTACAGAGAAATGAAAATGATTTCACGTTATCCACAAAAGTTAAAACTAAACTGGTTGACTATATACTTAATCTCGCCGATGAAGCATTAAAAAAAAGCAATAATCCTCATGGGTATTATTATGCTCTTCATGCTCTATCAAAGCATATAACTATTTATTCTGGTAATAATGTTACTTTTCAGCAGGTGAATGAAAAATATACGATCGGATTTATAGAGTATTTGAGAACGGCAGAAAATATAAATTACAATCGTAAGAAGGAAGGGGATATAAACAAAAAAGTAACATTGAGGCAAAATACGCAGCACAATTTATTTAAGAAGTTTACTTATGTAATAAAGAAGGCGGTTAAATCCGGTATTCTTGATAAAAACCCTATTGATAAAATCGAATATAGCGATATGCCAAAGGCACATGAAGGCTCAAGGGTATTTTTAACAATAGATGAAATAAAAAAACTCATCGCCACGCCATGCAAATATGAAGAGGTAAAACAGGCGTTCATATTTTCCTGTTTGGTTGGGCTTCGTTATAGTGATATTTCATCCCTTAAATGGAAAGATATCGAGATCGACAATAATGGTGAAAAACTATTGAGGTTACAAATCACTAAGACGAAAAGATATGAGACATTTCCTATCAGCGAAGAGGCCATTAAATGGCTTCCTGAACGAACTTCCGAAGATGATAGGATATATAATTTGCCCAAAAACGACAATGCAAACACTCATTTAAAAAAGTGGGTCAAAACATCCGGAATAAAAAAATATGTCACATTTCATGTGGCCAGGCATACAGCGGCTACCCTGAATCTTTCTCTTGGCACTCCTATAGAGACCGTTAGTAAATTGCTTGGCCATACTAAAATATCAACTACGCAAATTTACGCCAAGATCATTGACGAGAAAAAGAAAGAAGCCGTAGACCGGCAGAATGGGATATTTGATTGATAGTAAAGTCTTGAATAGTGTTTCTTTCAATTCACTGATTATCAGACACTGCGTGAAACACGCACCCTTTAAATAGCTTTTTTGACACTCATTTCCTCTCAATTATCTACTCTCACATAGCCAAATAAATCTTCGCCAACACCGCACAGAATATGCTGTACGGTATATCGCTATCTATAAAGTCGATCAATCGGTTTAATATTTTATTTTCCATAATATTAATCTTACAATTAAATGATCCGGAAGAAATTAAATCCCTTCCGGATTAAATTTTCAATCCACGCTATGGGCTATTTTCGCGGCCGAAGACTTGCTTCTTCCTTCACTGCGAAGTGCTGCGTACGTATGCTTTGCCCTCCGTGTCTTAAGTCCTTTAGGCGCTATGAAATAACCCCTGCTTCCTTTCACTACGTTAGATGACGGAAAGCCGGCTCTTTTCGCTCTTTTTAACACTTGCGCTTTTGATTCCGGCATGGCTCTTTATCCCAAAGTTTTCTGATTATTTCGGCTATGACCGAATTAAGTCCACAAACTGCGAACATAACGGGAACTATCTCCCATGAGATCGATCGTGTCGAAATTATGTACGCTAACGCTCCGTAAACGCTTCCCTGGCAATACAGGCAATCAAATAACGGCTTCCGAATAAATTTAAGCAACCCACCGGAAACCATGTATTGAACCTTATCGTATGCTTTTACGAGAGGAAATAATATCATTTCCTCTCGCGTGCAAACGAACACCCCCGTCGATACCAGGGATGCCAATATAATCGGGACGATCATATCCTTGCCTTTGCCTGAGTCGATTGCATATCCGCATGTATTTCCTCTTTGTAGTCCACATGGTGATGCGTATCTCCATCAAGGAAATCGGGAATATCATCACCTTTATAATGGATATGGTGGTGATGCCTGTCCCTACTCGTGATACAATCCAAATAATACAGCGTCTTACTCAGTCTGTAAATGCAATTTACATCTTTCTCGTGCAATTCCCCGGTACAGGCGCAAACCTTTGACTCATACATTTCAAGTTCATTGAACAACTTTCTTTTCAGTTCGTCCATGTGAACGGCTTCCATCTTATATTTTTTCAACATGATTTTTGTTTTTTAATTTATTAGTAACTCCTTTAACTCCTCTATATCAGAAGAATCCATTGTGATTGTCTTATCGAAATATGGAATGTTAAACTTGATCTTTCCATTCCCTATTTCAACTATTCCAAACGTTTCGACCTCTTTGCCGTTGATTAGCGAATCTTCGTATTGTGTAATCAATGATATTACATCTATATTCCCGCTTTTGTCTGCCAACAGATTCAGCACTACATCGGCTTTGTCGATATTGTTTTTGACTATCACACTAATAATAGGCTTAAACAACTTTCCAGTCGTTGTATTTCCTATTAATTCTGTCATCTTGCTGTCTACGAAGGCGACTACCTGTTCTTTTAACGCTTCAATCGTTATCATCCTTCCAACTGTTTAATGAATTCGGCATACGTCAAATCCGGATTCGCTCTCGATGCAAGTTTAAAGGCGTTGAACCGTTCAACCTCTTTATTTGCCTCTGCGATAACCGCATTCTTTTTCTCTTTGACGAGTTTATATTGCGCTTCGAGTATTTGATTACCCTGCTTGCTGTTCTCAACGTACGGGCGAGCAATGTTTATCATTTCCTCTTGTATAAGCTGCATGAGTTCCGATTCGTTTTGCCTGTACTCTTCATCGTTGAAAAGTAAATTCTTCTGCGAATCGGTAAGCGGCTCGATCTCCGCATCGATCTTTGCCCATATAGATGTTTCTTTCTTCGATTGAACGGTCGGATTGTTTCCGCTCTTTAACGCTTCTTTTTGTTTTTGCAAATTCTCTAAAGCGTCAATTTTTTCACGCATCACATCAAAGTTGTTATCAGACAATAACGGGTCTCCGTTCGATCCGATAAAGAAATTATTTTCGTATGCCATCTTCATTATTTTTTAAATGAATAACAGGGAGGCTTTAACACCTCCCTTTAATTGTTTAAGCGGATGCGGCAGCCGTAGTAGTACATCCACAAGTGACGCCGGCAAATCCGGTAACCGTCGGAGTAGACGGAAGAACCACTTCACCCTTAACGACGCGGCACATTTCACGTTCAAGTTCAAAGCGGGCATCTTTACGGGCATCAAGAATTTCAAGAGCGATAATCTTATCCTGATACGGGCGAATAGCTTTCATCTCTGCAACCTCTGTTTTCAGTTTGCCGATTTCAGACTGTGTTTTGTCATACGCATCACGTTGACCTTTGTAAAGTTCAAACGCAGTTTTGTCATTGTAACGGTACAAGTCCCGAACGTCACATGCTTCTTTCATTGCCAATTCACAATCGTCCTTCTGTGATTTCAGAGCCAAATTGAAAGTTAACCCCTGTTGGTACAGCGCTTCCGCTCCAAGTTGTTTTTCAAAACCAAGCGCAAGGCTTCCGATTTCTCTTTGTACGCCATTGAACTGACGTTCTACTTCTAACAGGTCGTCACAAGTAGCGGCACAGGAGTGTCTACCGCAACCTCCATGACCCTCATAGCCATAACCATCACCGTATCCGTCATGTTTTCCACGGCCGAAGACGCTTTTCCCGCCGAGCCATCCGGAGTTAATAACTCCAAGTGCAGTTCCGGCAATACCTAAGCCGAGCGCGGTATTAGATACTCCACGCTTCGCATACTTATCATGCTTTTCTTCACAATACATAATTTGAATAATTTAATAAACCGGCAAAATTACCGGTATGGCAAAATTACATCTTATGCTATTTTTGAAGAACGAGTTACTTTAAAGCTATGGGAAAGAAAGTTGAAAGATAGTTGGCAGGTGGTACATTTTTGGTGAAGTTCCTACAAATTATCATTGATTATCCTTTAAAAAGACCTCTAAGTATAATTAATGGAAGACCTAATATATTTATCGTTGTTGTAGTTAAAATGGTTATTAACACACTATCACTTAATTCGAAGAAACTAAATCCCGATATTGCAACAACGAAAATAACAAGAAACAACCATAATGAAACAACCCACATGACCCAATATACAAGGGTTTTTCGATGCTTCGTGTTGTCATCAAATCGTTTCTTTACCTGTTCTTTTAAATCGTAAGAATCTATATCAACACCACCATTTACCCCGCATGAGTTAAGGTCTGCTTCCGCCTCTATATTTATATCGTCGAAAGATGTGTCTCCGTTATTTGTCATCCTTCTTAACGATTATTGAGTCGAAGTATTTTTTTATCGAATCATCAGGTATTCTATCACCCCATTTAAACCCTTCCGATTTTACTGTAATATCCCATGGTGACTTTTCCATATGAGACCATTCGGACAAGTATGTGGCAGTCCTCTTGCCAAATACATTAAAAACAATCTTCATTAGCCCAAGCATTTCTTTGTCTGCGGCCAATTCAGATATACATTCATCAGAAAGAGACAATTCGGAAATATCAATATTTAATAGTTTGTTTCTTGTGGTAGGGAATACGGGGCCGTACGGCCATGCTTGCGGGTGTTCATTTGTCAGCCTTTTGTCTTTGACAGAAAGATATATACCATATGCAATATAGAGCAATTTCTGTATTTTAGTCATATTAATACCAAAATTGTGCTCGTTTGCATATGCTGCGATATATTTTGCTACATCTTCGCTTCTATATGCGTATACGTCATCAATAGTCATATGTTTTTATAACACAATTGGTTCATTTTTGTTGCAAATATAATTAAATATAACAATTCCGCATGAAACTCATCTATTTTATAGTGTTTTTTATCGTTTTGGAGGTAAAAATGAGCCTTTTCACCCAAACGGCTTTACCCTGCTCTTTATCTGTCTTAAACACACATTGTAGTACTTGTTATCCGGTTGATTTGAAATAAACGACGAAACCGCATTCACCGACCTGTTCAATTTCCCCGCCATCACATTCAGTTTCACGTCAAGTGATTCTTTGGCTATGACGCAGAACGCTTTCCGGCAATATACGAGCTCCTGTTTCTTCGATTTGCCAAGCACATCGCTTACCGTTACGTCGAACTCGCTTGCGCAGATAGAAAGGATTTCGGTTAAATAATCGTCCAGCATACAATACTTCTTAAAAAAGTTCTTTAAATTTGCAGCCTCTCAAATAACATAAGGTGCAGCAACACCGACAAATCAGGATATATCGTTTATAACAATATAGTCCTCTGTCGTGGTGTTGCTGCACCTTTATCATACACGCGGGTTGAGAGCCGCTTGTGTGGAGACGGGGGACTTTCATTTGTAATCCCCCTTAGAATTTAATGGTTATTCCCGGATCGGCGGTGCTTCGGGTTCGTCCGATACATAGCTGTTCTGCCATATCTCAACCATTTGGGTGATATGGGCTTTCGCATCCTGCAACGCTTCTTTTTTCCCTGATTTGTATCCGGCCTCCCAGCTTACACCGATAGTGACGGCCAACACGAATAAAGCAGCAAATACAACGGCAATCAAATTTGATTTGGTCGCCTGAAAAGTGAAAAATACTTTTTCCATAAATTATAGTTATTAATGTTCCGGGAAACGTTCCGGGAACGGTTGCGCGCGCTTATTCTTTCATTAACTCAATTCGGAATTTCAGAGTAATAAGATATTCATGCATCTGATGTTTCTGCTGTTCCATTAAACGCATTTGCTTTCCGCCAACAATGTTCTCTGCATCTTCGCATCCAAGGAACATAACGAGTTTGTTATATTTGTCCATCAACTCATTACGTTCAATAATAATCCTGTCAAGTGGAGTTTCACTCACCTTGTAGGTGCGCTCGAAAACATCCTTTGGCGACCAGCTTACATAACCTTCATATTGCGCGGTGTTTGCTTTCCCGCCGTCCATGTACTCTACAAGATACCCTTCATCTTCGCCGTTTTCGTCTTCTGGTAGTGTCCAGCCTCTGAAATCCACATAATCCTGCCTATTCATAGGCATTGCGTTAAGCACTTTTGTTCCAATATACTTTTTCATACATTTATATGGGTTTTACAAAGCCCGCCCAAGGCTTTTTAATTTAAACGGGTTTTTTGAGATGATACCTCGCACTTCCAACAAATGGTTTATGCTTAACATATTTTTATCCAATAGCTTTTCCGAAATCATTCCGGATGTCTATAATCTGGGATGCCAAATAATATACTCTGCCGGATTTCAGGTAATTCCTGATTGAGGCGTTTGAACTCGCTCTAACTCTTTTGTACTCGTCAAAAGGCATACCCTCCGGCCTTTTTGTAATAATATCCATATTCGTTTATTTAGTTTTGAACTATTCGGAATTTCCTAATAGTTGATTATTACTTAATCTTAAATATCAGTTTCAAAGCCGCTTTCCATCCTACCGATTTAACCGATCCGACAAGCCTGATCACAACATAGATCAGCCCAACGATCAGTATCCCCAGCGCTATTCCCCCGGCTTCCATTTTAATGTTTTGCCACCAGGATAATTCTTTCTCTACTTTCTTGATGACCTCTACCGGATAGGGTTTCGGAACACTGTCGGTTATATGAATGCTATCAACCCTAACCCTGTCCCGGTACTCAATTTTCCAATGTGATAAGAACACCGTATCGCCTTTCTCGCGTATATACACACTATCCAATATATGGATGCTATCACGCAAGTACTTATCTGTATACTCCGTATGCGTTTCCTTTATGGGGATATATACCGTCTTACAGCCCGTCATTATGGCCGACATGACAATTATCACAACCAGGATAATAAAACCCGTTACAGCGACCGGAAGACATCCCGATTCTGATTTTACCGGTTCGTATTCTTTACTTTCATCGTAATCATTCATAGCTTTATGCCTTAAGTTCGAAGTGTGGATAATCCTGCATCTTCCAATTGCCTCCCCAGTCAACATTTACGCCCATTTCTTTAGCGGTCTTTAGGATGTGCGCTCCGATCACCTTAAGTTCTTTTACGGCGTTTACATCTACATTTCCGTTGATATACGGGTATAAATCGACTGCATATCCGTAACCGTCCGCTTTGGGTTGGTGATTGGACTTGGTTTTCACGCCGTCGACATTGGTAACTACAATACCGAGTTTCGTTCTACCCTGAGCATATAGCTCTTGCTGACGTTCTACGGTACGCACGCCCTCGGTGACGGTGAAGTCGACGGGCGCGTTCCTGATAGCCTCGTGCATAACCTTGCATAATGTCGGATGCACGCCATTCATGTTTTTGATACTTCTTTCTCCGAATTTCATTTCGTTTCCTCCTTATCTTTCGTTTTAGTAATAAGACCCTCCGTATCCGAGCGATCTATCGACAACAACTTCTTAAGCAATATACTTATCGCAACACCAAGATTAATATGTATCCCTCTCGGCCTAAGTATATTCGATACGATTGAACATGCTTCAATGAGACAAACGAATAATACACCCAACTTGTCAATGTTATACCCGCCTCCCATAGCCAGATTGAGAATCACGAGCATGAGAACGACAGAAAAGTACGTAACCATTTTTCCCATCGTATCCCGCCATGAACGTGAGAACCTCCATTTCTCATTCATTTTCCTGCACCTTTGCCATCCGGTGAGCATATCGCAAAGGACGACTGAAAACATCACAATGATCCAGATCAACAACTGTTCGATTGCAGGAATAAAGAATATACCCACAGCCGTAAAGGCTCGCGTAAATACCGCATATATTGATGTTTCTTCCATTACTGTAATTCTGACCCCCGATTTAATATTTCTTCCGCTTCTTCCTCTGTAATAGCCCTGAATGTAGAAGTATCGGAATTTAACGGTACATAAGCTATGTTTCCAAGTAGTATATCTCCGTCTGTCAACCTCATGCCGGCCGGTGCCGATATTTTAATGAACAAGTCGTTTGGCTCTATGTGTATCATGATAACCTCCATCCTTTATTTGTGGCTATCGCTTTCTGTCCATCTGTTAGCTTAGCCAGGTTTGTCGTCCCTAAATAAATATAGTATGTACCGGAAACGGTTGCGGCATTCTCAAATAAGTATACCATAGATTCTACCGATAGCAATGGGGATTGTTGAAAACTTAACCCCGAAATAGCCAGCCCTTTTAATCTTATTTCTTTTAAAGAAGGAGTCGTATTGAACACGTTCGATGTACTTGTGATTGCTGATATATTTATAGTGCCCAAAACTTCTTCAAGTGAAATGGAATATTGTATTAATCCGGTAATTACAGTCGCATTTACTTCAACATTACCGAAGTTAATCTTTTTCAATTTCTGTGACCATTGAAATGTATATGACAAAGAAATTGCCTGCCCATTTGTTAACAATTCTATTTCTTCTAAATTCCAACAGTTAGAGAACATAGAATCAGCATTCTCAACTAAAGGAGCGTTTAATTTAACTTTTCCATGAACACCGGAAAAAACAAACATGTTAGATGTATTGGTGGCATTTGGAATATCCGTTGGTTTAAATGTAACCAATCTCGGAGTATTCCTAAAATAATTTGTAAGATTTACACCTGATATATTAACATTTTCCCCAATGTACATTACATGTTTATTATAATCTAAGGCGCTTGTTTGAACTATGGTAAATCCCTTAGGATCAATGATAACCGAACCTGGAATTGTAGCTAAAACGTTTGATGTACCTTTAAAAGCGTCCCATGTAGTTGAAGAATCGTTATTCATCGCCTTTGATCTCTCGTAATCGACCAATGTAGGTTGAATGAGCTCAGGATACCCGTTTTCAGTAAGCCATGTATCTAAAAATCCGCCACCCTCTCCCGATATACTACGTACGCCTTCTCCTATTCCAAGTATTGACATCCCGGATGTACTCACGCCCTTTTCTGTTATGGCTTTGAACGTATCGTCCAATCCTACCTTATATTTTTCTAATACTTCCGAAATCATAACCTTGCTATCGTTTTTAATATGGTTTCGATGTCGCCTACCGTAGTGTCGATCATTTCCTGTACACGCTCTTCTGTAACTCCGCCACCGCCACTTCCGGCCGTTAAAGAACCTGTTATAATTACGTCTCCGGTTATAGTTAGTTTACCGGCTTCCTTTTCGGCAATGTCAACCGTCGCCGTCTTAGAACCATTAAAATAAAAACCGATAGTCGGTATCATTGATGCCTGATCTAAGTAATTAGACGTTATAGATATATGAGACCCATATAAAATTATTCCTGATCGTCCATCTCCCGCTGAGGTTGCTCCAGCCGTTGACAGCACAAATTTACTGCCTTCCGATATTAAATTTCCACTAAATGTACCTGATACTCCTGTGATATTTCCACGTATTTCGACATCACCTGTAGCTAACATTTTGCCATATACATCTAACGTGCTTCTGAAATTAACCGGGAGAGTGGAGTACACTGTCCCATTCGGATTAATCCGAAATAGAACAGTACCTTCGGCATCCCAAACCTCGAAAATGCTGGTATAATCGTCGCCATTATAAACAATTAAATCCCCTGCGAATCCCTTTCTACCCTTTATGATTTGAGTAGTGTCTAAAGTAACGAAGTTTGAAAGGTCTATCGGATTCTCGCTACCTGTAATTGCCGCATCTAATTGTGCTTTTGTAACTGCGTCTTGCGGCAAAGTACCGTCCGCAAGATTTGAGATGCGTTGCATATTCATTAAAACACCCGTGTTAAATATACACAATCCCGTTACTTCCAGCCCGGAACTCAATTTAACCGCTCCTGCTACGGTTGCCGCTCCCGCTACGGTTAGGCCACCTGTGAATATACCGGATACTGCATTTATATTGCCGGTGAAAGACCCGGACGCCGCTATTAACGGAGCCGTGAATATCTTAGCGCCCGTTATTGTTTGAGGCGTGTTTAAAGTTACAAGGTTGCTAAGGTCGACACCCGTTTCGAGTTCGGCGAGTATGCTCTCGATACTATTAATCTTGTAATCCGTTACAACCTTCCAACTTTGCAATGAATTTATGGATTTTTCTATAGTCCCTACTTCTGATATGGAAGATTCTAAATCCTTCGCTATTTGTTGGATTGTATACGCATTAAAAGTATTGCTCCTGCTTTTCGCATCGTATTCTTTTTCAAGCTCGTCATATACGTGGACAATAATATCCGATCCCGTTACAGATGTACCGGAAATTGACAATCCGAGCGTATCGGAAATCCGAACGTTCCGTATCTCAAGGCATCCCCTTCCGATTCCCGGTCTTTCCTGTTCTACGTTTTGTACGCGTTCAAAGGCAAGTGGGTTTCGTAATATATCCACTCCATCCCATATACCGGAAACCTCAAGCCTCCATTCACCGTTCCTGTCCGCTTCATCGCCAGCTACGGAAACGGTCAGGATATTTTCCTCAGATATATATCCGGGTATCTCAACCGTTCCGAACACGCTGTGCAACATGCGGACACGCAGATGATCAAGGTCGGCAATCGGAATGGGAATCGAAGTCCCATCCGACCTGACCGCCGATAACTGATATTCAATAACGAATGAGTTACCCCTTGCTATCCTGGTAAGTGTCGCCATTTTCTTATTCGGCCTTTAAAAGCGTCTCAAAGGCTTTACGAATGACATAAGGGAATTCCGCCGCGAATCGAAGGATCGCCGCCGACATCTCCTTTGATACCTCGGCTTCGCCTTCATGGTATATCTTTCTGCCAAAATCAGATTCTCCGACATCTTTCGATGACGAAAAGATCGTGTTACCAAGAGA
>Ga0153953_1000409_pt1 | contig 15094 bp, 11 predicted proteins | sample TSNJ037MetaG_FD_104718 | JGI IMG/M metagenome (GOLD analysis project Ga0153953, IMG submission 104718) | Attine ant fungus gardens microbial communities from New Jersey, USA - TSNJ037 MetaG | ecosystem: Host-associated > Fungi > Mycelium > Unclassified | place: USA: New Jersey, Wharton State...
CCTCAAAATGAACTGCGGAGCAGTTCATTTTCGTCCTGGTATGGGCTCCGTGGAATTCCCGAGCCTGACTGAGCTGTAAAGCATATGTGTGCGCCCTCTTCCTGTCCCGTGTCCCTTCTGCCCTTTCCCTTAAAATACCTGCCTGTTGTCTCGTCCGGGTTTTTCACCTCCCCCCATTATTGTGGTAAACAGCAGTATAAAGCATCTACTCTTTTACGCCTCCTATGGTAAGCCCAGTAACAAAATACCTCTGCAGGAATGGGTACAGACATACAATAGGGAGCATGGTAACTATGGTTGCTGCTGCCCGGGTGGATGCCGGTGTTACGGATGCCGCTGCATTTTTCATGGTTTCCACTGATGCACTTTGATTTGTAACCGAGGACAGCAGCTTCATTAACTCATATTGTAATGTTGTATACTGATCGCTCATGCGGTTGTACAGCATGGCATCAAACCATGAATTCCATTGTCCCACTGCAACAAACAGTGCTACGGTTGCGTACACCGGTTTGCACAGGGGTGAAATAATCTTGATGAAGATCGTCATATATCCGGCGCCATCCAATTGCGCAGATTCTTCCAGACTGTCAGGAAGTCCTCCCATATAGGTGCGAAGAACCAGCATATTAAAGGCACTGACCATGCCTGGTATTATATATACCCAGAAACTATTGGTCAGGTTAAGTCCTTTGTATACCAGGAAAACAGGAATCAAACCGCCATTTACGTACATAGTAATAACCCAGAACAGTGACAGCTCTCGTCTGAACAGGAATCTCTTACGGCTGACAATAAATGCCAGCAATGCATTGGCAGCCAAAGAAGTCAATGTACCGATAACGGTACGTGCCACTGAGATATAGGCTCCGGTGACCAGACTATTCTTTTGTAAAACCGTTATGTAATTCTGCAGGGACCATTTCCTGGGCCACAGATAAATACCGCCGCGCAGCGCGTCAGTACCGTTATTAAAGGAAATTGCCAAAGTATTTAATACCGGATACAGAGTGATTACTACAAAGGCAATCATGAATAAGGTATTGCACACTGTAAACAGCACATTGGAAAACGATGTATGGGATTTGTATAGTCTCGGTATCGCCTTTTTTTGTTTCATTATTACACCCCTTCCCCGCTCAAGCTCAGCTCCCTGAACATACTCAGCAAGCTGAACATACTCAACAAGCTGAGCATTCTCAGCAAGCTGAGAAGCGGATATCAATTCAATATTTAAAAGTGACATTTTTTCAAACTTCCATTCACGCCGCCCCAGGCAGTACAAACAGTCCTCGCGAAAACAAGACGAGACTTAGTTTAACTTAGGTGGCGTCCTTTGACACCTTAGTTAAACTTCTCGTCTTTTAGAACAATTGCTCTTCGCCGGCACGTTTTGAAACCTGGTTTGCCAATATAATCAGAATAATACTTACTACACTCCTGAAAATACCTGCTGCCGTACCCAATGAATAATCGCCCTGACTGATTCCCCATTTCAATACGTAGATGTCAATGGTTTGAGAAACGCTTTGTACCAGTCCGTTTCCAAGCAAATACTGTACTTCAAATCCTGCATTCAGTACATTTCCTACGTTTATCAATAACAGAATGATGATGGTAGGTTTGATGCTGGGCAGGGTGATATTTTTTATTCTGGCCCATCGGCCGGCGCCGTCAATTGCAGCGGCTTCAAAGAGACAGGGATCGATGGAGGTGATTGCAGCCAGGTAGATAATGGCATTCCATCCTGTTTCTTTCCAGACGTTTGCAAATGCTACGATCCACCAGAAATATTTGGGATAGGCAAAAAAATTCAACGGCTGCTCCAGAATATTGAATTTTAATAAGAGTTCGTTAACAATCCCAGCTCCTGAAAGAGCATCATGCAGGATTCCGGTTACGATAATCCATGAAAGGAAATGGGGCAGATAAGAAATGGTTTGAACGGTTTTCTTTCCTATCTTTGACTTTACTTCGTTTAAGAGAATGGCAAAAGCGATTGCCATTATAAAGGTTGCTGCCAGATTAATGACCCCCATGGCCAGTGTATTTCGTATAACCCGGATAAAGCTTGCATCTGAAAATAGTTGCTGAAACTTCTCTAATCCTACAAATGCCGAATGGAAGAGGCCATTCTTGGGCTTATAATTTTGAAAGGCAATGACCCAGCCGCCAAGGGGAAGATAGTAAAATATAAATCCATAGATCACAAAGGCAGCAGACCAGAGCAACAGCACCTTCTGGCGCTTGACTTCTTTCCATGTAATGGGATAAGCTCTTTTTGACACTTTCTTTTTATTTGTTATAGCCATACATTACTCCTTTTTGCGCAGAAGAGGCATTTGCAGTTATTATTCAGTGACTACTTAACCATTTACAATCACTTATGTAACCACAGATGCCTCTTTCTTTACGAGTTTTTTATACTATAATATAGTATGTCTATTCTGCTGCCATCTGGATTCTGCGATCCAGTTCTGTTTGTAATTCATCCAGGAAATCCTGAGGGTTACAGTTCGCATAAACGCCCATGTATTCGTCCCATGCACTATCAAAATCTCCGGCCATAACAACCTTCGGCAGATACTCATGTTTGATTTCTTTGACTTTTTCCCAGGCTGTTCCGCCTTTGGTAGCAGTGGTAAAGCCGTTGGAGTAAGACCACATGGGATACCAGGGACCAGGTATTTCCTGTATGCCAAGCATATCCAGATAGGTGTGATATCCATAAGCTTCCAGACATTCCTGGGTATCTAAAGGCAGGCCGTCAAAGAACTCTCCCGGCTGATCGCCAGGGTTAGCAGCATTGATGCCGTCGTGGCTCATACCCGACCATTTGGGGAAATAGGAATAGGAACAAAGATCGGAAGCTTTATAGGCTGTCTCAGCAGCATTTGCTCTCATTTCATCGGTACGATAGAATGTGCCGTCTTCATTAACCAGGTAATTCACACCTTCTATGCCCCATTCTCTAAGTGTCATAACTTCATCGCTAAGCAAATCGTTAAGGAACTGAAGTGCTCCTTCCACATCCTTGCAGCTGGTAGTAATTGCTAATCCGGATGCTACATTAATGGAACCGCCGGTTGTGTACCATTGATTTTGAGCACCTTCTTCCAGGGTAATGGGAAGGGGAACATAACTGCAGCCTTGTTCATATAGTCCCTGGGATTTCAAGGAGTCAATTACGGTGTAACCGAAATTCCAATATTGATCCACCATTCCCAGTACACGTCCTGTACTGAGCTTTGCTATGTATTGATCATAAGATTGTGTAAAGGATTCCGGATCTATAATCCCGTTCTTGAATTCTACGTTTAGTTTCTGGAAATATTGCTTTGATTCAGGATTTGTATTGTAATCCACAACGGTTAATGTGTCTGTATCCACGATGCAGGCACCGTCATTGGGATATCCTGCTAAAAACATTCCCGGATTCTCAAGGCAGAAATAGCGCCAGTCATCACAAAGAATCGTGTAGGGAATATTGGCAGTTCCATCTTCCATGGTAGGATTTGCTTCGTTATATCTTGTAAGAAGGTCAAAGTACTGATCAAGGGTCTTGATTTCCGGATAGTTATCCCACTTCAGTACACGGGTTTGAATCCAGAAGGCTTCCATCGGCAGCGTTGCCATATCTTTTTCGTAAATATTGCCAAATTGCTGTATCCAGTAGATATGGCCATCGTCCTGGCGGATGGATTCCCATTGCTCTTCAGTATAGAAGTTCTTAATATTAGGATAGTTGTCCAGATAATCATCCAGTGCAACCAATGCTCCGGCATCATATAATTGAGCCATTCCGCTGCTGCCGTCAATAAAGTCAGGATATTCGCCGCCGGCAATCATTGTACCTACAGCTTCTTCCGCTGTCTGGCCGGTCAGCCATACTTCTTTTGCTTTTGCTCCTGTGATCTCCGTAATTTTTTGCTGTACTGTATTGTCATCATTGATCTCAGATCCCGGTACTGCGAAAAAGGCTGTAAATTCCTTAATCACCCCATCGTTGGTATTATTCGCTGCGGATTGATCTGATGCGTTTGTACTGGTTGCGCCTGATGAAGTATTTGCGGTTTGATCTGCTGAATTCCCGCAGCCGCTTAACAAGGTAACAGCCATTGCTGTTGTAAGTAAAATTGCAGTTACTTTTTTTAATCTCACTTTTTCGTCCTCCTTTTTTTAATCACAGCCTTATTTGCTGCAATTTTATTGTATCAGTTTCACTTATTTGAACAACCTGACAAACTATATGATTAATCATGACAAAGTACATATGCTATAACGCCATATAAATCTTTTGCCGGTATTGATATTATGTGCATATTGCTGTTTGGGTGGAGGGTAAATTTATATTGCCTATATGGATAATTTCAAGTATAATCAGAACAAGATAAATATAGATAAAACGCTGTTTTTCAGTGTCTGTTATGAAGAAGGAACGACTGGCCGGCAGCGATAAGGAGGTTTACATGGCATTCGTACATTTGCACGTCCATACCGAATACTCTCTTTTGGACGGTGCCAATAAAATAAAGGAATATGTAAAGCGTGTCAGGGAACTGGGTATGGACAGTGCAGCGATTACAGACCACGGAGTCATGTATGGGGTGATTGATTTCTATCGTGCGGCCAGGGAAGCCGGTATCAAACCGATCATAGGCTGTGAGGTTTATGTGGCACCCAATTCCCGTTTTGATAAGGAAGTGACAGGAGGAGAGGAGCGTTATCACCATCTGGTGCTTCTGGCGGAGAATAATACAGGTTATGCCAATCTGATGAAAATTGTCAGCAGAGGATTTACAGAGGGGTTTTATTACCGGCCACGTGTGGATATGGAGGTACTTAAAGAATATCATGAAGGGATTATTGCCCTTTCCGCCTGTCTTGCAGGAGAAGTGCAGCGGTATATCAGTAAAGGTCTTTTTGATGAGGCTAGAAAATCTGCTCTTAAGCATCAGGATTGCTTTGGAAAGGGTAATTATTATCTGGAGATTCAGGATCATGGCATGCCGGAACAGAGGCATGTGAATACGGAACTGATCAAGATGAGCAAAGAACTGGATATTCCGCTTGCTGCCACCAATGATGTTCATTATACCTATGATACTGACGTGGAAGCCCATGATATCCTGCTTTGTCTGCAGACCAATAAGAAGCTGACCGATGAAGACCGTTTGCGTTACGAAGGCGGTCAATTTTATGTAAAAAGCGAAGAAGAGATGAAAGGGCTTTTCCCTTACGCATGGGAAGCCGTTGAAAATACACAGACAATAGCAGACCGTTGTAATGTGGAGATTGAGTTCGGTCATACAAGGCTGCCGAAGTTTGAGGTTCCTGAGGGTTATGATTCCTTACGTTATCTGAATAAATTATGTGAGGAGGGACTTGCTTCCCGTTATGAGGATGATAATGCACCGGCTGGTGATACCGGGCTGACACTCAGGGAAAGACTTAATTATGAAATGGGTGTCATACAGGATATGGGATTTGTGGATTATTTTCTGATTGTGTGGGATTTTATTAATTATGCCCGGATGAATGGGATTCCGGTTGGTCCGGGGCGGGGTTCTGCTGCCGGAAGTATTGTCTCCTATTGCCTGCAGATCACCAATATTGATCCCATCAAATATAACCTGCTCTTTGAACGCTTCCTGAATCCGGAACGTATATCCATGCCGGATATTGATATTGATTTCTGTTACGAGCGAAGGCAGGAAGTCATTGAATATGTGGTGAAGAAATATGGTGCGGACAAGGTGGTCCAGATTGTTACCTTTGGCACCATGGCAGCCAAGGGTGTCATTCGGGATGTGGGAAGGGTTATGGATTTGCCCTATGCTTATGTGGACAATATAGCTAAAATGATTCCCTTTGAATTGAATATCACCCTGGACCGGGCACTGAAGGTCAGCTCCGAATTGCGGAAGTTATATGAAAGCGACGAAAAAGTACAGTATCTGATAGATATGAGCAAACGTCTGGAGGGTCTGCCAAGAAATACTTCCATGCATGCAGCCGGTGTGGTGATTTGTCCGGAGGCGGCAGATGAGTATGTTCCCCTGTCAAGAGGTTCGGATGGTTCCATCACCACCCAGTTTACCATGAATACACTGGAAGAACTGGGATTATTAAAAATGGATTTTCTGGGGCTGCGGACTCTGACTGTTCTGCATGATGCGGTTGTTTTTATAGAAAAGTCTGCCGGTAACTACATAAATATTGATGAAATTGACTTTGAAGATGCAGCAGTTCTTTCGTCCATTGCCTCTGGTAAAACAGATGGTGTGTTCCAGCTGGAAAGCAGCGGAATGCGGAACTTCATGAAAGAGCTGCGGCCCCGGAGCCTGGAGGATATTATTGCGGGGATTTCTCTTTATCGGCCGGGACCGATGGATTTTATACCCAAATATGTCCAGGGGAAGAACAGCCATCAGGAGATCACCTATGCCTGTCCCCAGCTGGAACCTATTTTATCCGCCACCTATGGATGTATCGTATATCAGGAACAGGTCATGCAGATTGTGCGGGATCTTGGCGGGTATACTTTGGGACGAAGTGACCTGGTACGCCGTGCCATGAGCAAGAAAAAGCAGTCTGTTATGGAAACCGAGCGTGCCAATTTCATTTACGGCAACGAAGAAGAGGGTGTTCCCGGCTGCGTGGCAAATGGAATTGATGCCAGGATCGCCAGTCAGATTTATGATAATATGATGGATTTTGCAAAGTACGCCTTTAACAAATCCCACGCTGCCTGTTATGCGGTAGTTGCTTATCAGACAGCATACCTGAAATATTATTATCCGGTAGAATTTATGGCGGCGCTGCTGTCCTCCGTTATTGATAATTCCAAGAAAGTATCGGAGTACATCCTTACCTGCCGCAGTATGGGTATTAAGATTCTTCCGCCTGATATTAATGAAGGGGAATCTGGTTTTTCTGTGAATGAAAATGCAATCCGCTATGCCCTTACCGCCATCAAAAGCGTGGGCCGGCCGGTCATAGAATCCATTGTGGAGGAACGAAAAAGCCGGGGACCTTTTACCAATCTGAAAGATTTTATTACCCGTATGTCCGATAAGGATTTGAATAAACGGGCTGTGGAGAACTTTATTAAGGCAGGGGCACTTGACAGTCTGGGGGGAACCAGAAAGCAATATATGAGTGTATATGTCCAGATTATGGACAATATCAATAAGGATAAGAAAAATAATCTGGCCGGGCAGTTGACTCTTTTTGATATTGCGGGTGAAGATGAAAAGGACGAATTTGATATAAAAATGCCGGAGGTTGGTGAATACCCTATAGAAATGATGCTTGGATTTGAAAAGGAGGTCCTTGGTATTTATGTCAGCGGTCATCCCCTTCAGGCTTATCAGGAATTATGGGAGCGTCTGATCACCAATACAACCAATGATTTCGCCCTGGATGAAGACAGCGGCAAGGTAAATGCAGCAGACAAGGAGATTGCCATAGTCGGCGGCATGATAGCGGATAAGAGTATTAAATACACGAAAAATGATAAGGTAATGGCTTTCCTGACCCTTGAAGATCTGGTGGGAAGTGTGGAGATAGTGGTATTTCCCAGGGATTATGAGCAGTATTCTCCGCTGCTTACAGAAGATAATAAGGTGTTTGTCAAAGGAAGGATTTCCGTGGAAGAGGAGAAAGACGGTAAAATCCTCTGTGAGCAAATTGTTACTTTTGAGGAAGCGTCTGGTAATCCCCAGCCGTTCCGCAGACAATATGCCGGAAACGGCTACCAAAACGGTAAAGGGTATTACGATAGAGGTAACGGTACCGGCGGAAGATATGGTGCCATCGGCGATAATGGTGCTGTTGGCGGTAATGGTGCCTATAATGGAAATGCGGGAAAATTGCCGCCAGGGGTATGGATTCAGTTTCCTGATAAGGAGAATTATGATAATGCAGAATCCAGCCTGTTTGAGCTGCTGAAAGAATCCGATGGAAATGATGATGTCATCATTTATATCAAAGCCACAAAATCCATTAAACTATTACCCAGGAACCGCAGGGTAAACGGGAATGAAGAATTATTTGACCAGTTATATAAGCACTATGGCAAAGAAAATGTATCGCGGAAAATTTGAAAAGACAAAACTATTGAAAAGCCTGTGAAAATAGATTAAAATAATTACTTAGAATACTTTTACCGTAAACAACAGGATTACTGGAGGAGGTCAACGATATGACAAAGGAAATCAAAACAGTCGGCGTATTAACAAGTGGTGGTGATGCCCCGGGGATGAATGCTGCCATACGTGCGGTAGTCCGTACTGCGATAGCGAGAGGTGTAAAGGTAAAGGGAATCAAGAAGGGTTTTCTTGGACTTTTGAATGAAGAAATTGTGGATATGGAAGCGAGACATGCTTCTGATATTATCCAAAGGGGCGGTACTGTTCTGGGAACTGCAAGATGCCAGGAATTCAAGTATAAGGAAGGCCAGGAAAAAGCAGCAGAAGTCTGCCGCAAGCATGGAATAGACGGTATTGTTGTGATTGGCGGTGACGGCTCCTATCGCGGCGCCCAGGATCTTTCCAGACAGGGAATCAACACAATAGGGCTCCCCGGAACCATAGATCTTGACATTGCCTGTACAGAATATACCATAGGCTTTGATACTGCTGTCAATACAGCTATGCAGGCAATTGATAAAGTAAAGGACACCTCCTCTTCTCATGAGAGATGCAGTATCATTGAAGTAATGGGAAGGGATGCCGGATACATAGCTTTATGGTGCGGGGTTGCCAATGGTGCGGAGGATATACTGATACCTGAGAAGTATGATTTTAACGAGCAGAACATCATTAATAATATTATTGCCAACAGAAAACGCGGCAAGACCCATCATATTATCATCAATGCAGAAGGAATCGGTCATTCCACTTCCATGGCCAGAAGAATCGAAGCAGCAACAGGAATTGAGACCCGTGCCACCATACTGGGCTACATGCAGCGCGGCGGCAGCCCTACCTGTAAAGACCGCTATTATGCGTCCATCATGGGAAGTTATGCCGTGGATATCCTTCTGGAAGGCAAGACAAACCGCGTGGTAGGTTATAAGCATGGTGAATTCGTGGATTATGACATCGAAGAAGCATTGAATATGAAAAAGCAAATCAACGAATATCAATTTGAAGTAGCACATGTCCTGGCAGTGTAAGACTGTGCCCGGAGCGCACAGATGGGAGTTAGGTTGAAAAGACGATGAGGCTGTCTTTTCAGCATCTTGATTTGTATGTGCGCGGAGCGCACAGGTGGGAGTTAGGTTGAAAAGACGATGAGGCTGTCTTTTCAACATCTTGATTTGTATGTGCGCGGAGCGCACAGGTGGGAGTTATTATGATCAGCAGTATGACGAATCAACGGGTGAAGCAAGTCATCCGCTGGCAGAAGAAGTCCCGGGAACGGAATCATGACAAGATATTTCTGGCTGAGGGATTTAAGATGTTTGAAGAAGCCGGGGAGGATATGATCAGGGAGGTTTATCTGTCGGAAAGCAGTCTGGATAAAGTGAACGCTGACCAGGGTCTGCGTGATAAACTAAAGGTTACAGGTTATGAACTGGTATCCGGGGACGTGTTCCTGAAGATGGCGGATACACAGACCCCTCAGGGCATCATAACAGTAATCCGCCAGCCGGAATACACATTGGATACCTTGCTGAATATTTTCAATCCCCTGTTCCTCATTCTGGAGGATTTACAGGATCCGGGCAACCTGGGAACGATAATCCGTACAGCCGAAGGAGCTGGTATCACGGGTCTGATCATGAGTAAGCACACTGTGGACATTTTCAATCCCAAAACAATTCGCTCCACAATGGGCTCCATTTACCGGGTTCCCTTTGTATATGTACAAGACCTGGAAGAAGCCGTCATGAGTTTACATAATGCGGGGGTGGATGTGTATGCTGCGCATCTTGAAGGGGAAGCATTCTATCATCAGTTATCCTACATGTCCCCCACAGCATTCATGATTGGAAATGAAAGTGCCGGACTATCTATAAAGACTGCGCAACTGGCGGATTTTTATCTGAAAATCCCCATGGCGGGACAGGTGGAGTCTTTGAACGCTGCCATAGCGGCATCTCTATTGATGTATGAGGCATACAGACAGCGGCACTGTTAACATAAATATCATTTAATACTGTTATGAGCAGCGCGGTTGTAAATAGTAACGGCAGGAAGATTGGAGACATTATGAAAATAGGATTTATTGGTCTGGGAAATATGGCAGCAGCCATGATCGGCGGGATGTTGAAAAAAGAAATAGTACAGCCCCAGGATATTATCGGCTCGGACAAGAACACGGAAAGCATGGAAAAAATCAATAAACAGTTATCCATAAATGTCACTGCACACAACAGCATAACCGCAGAAAGTGCCGACATTCTTTTTCTGTCTGTAAAGCCCATAGTTTTACCAGAAGTAATTGCAGAAATAAGTCAAAAAGTAAAGCAAGATACCATAATTGTCAGTATCGTGGCAGGCCAGTCTCTTGCCAGACTGGAAGAACTTTTTGGGCGGAATGATTTAAAACTGATCCGGTGTATGCCCAATACGCCTGCATTGATACTGGAAGGCTGTACCGGCGTATGTGCAGGCAGCAGGATTACATCGGAAGAACTGGAAAAAGTAATGTCTCTGCTTCGTTCTTTTGGAACTGCCCATATCGTACCGGAGAGACTGATGGATGCAGTGGTTGGTATCAGCGGGAGTTCCCCGGCTTATGTATTTATGTTTATTGAAGCCATGGCAGATGCAGCGGTTGCCGCCGGAATGCCCCGGGCCCAGGCATATGAATTTGCCGCCCAGGCAGTTGCGGGGAGTGCCTGTATGGTGCTTCAAACCGGTAAGCACCCGGGTGAACTGAAAGATATGGTATGCTCTCCGGGAGGAACGACAATACAAGCCGTAAAAGTCCTGGAGGAAAAAGGTTTCCGCGGGGTAGTCATGGATGCTGTGGAAGCCTGCATTGAGCAATCCGGACGATTATAATTATAAGGGTAATAATGAGGGTTTTTAGGTAGGAAAAAAGAAAACTTGACAAAGTCAAAGTCTTTTGCTATGATTACATTCGTAACAAATTTAACAAATATGTAATATATTATAAATAAAGTGATACAATTATAGTATACAACTGTTATAATTTGTTGGAGGTAAAGAAAATGGCAAAAAGCAAAAGACTACCTGTACTGCTGACCGGACTGATTCTATCGTTAAGTCTGGTAATGGAAACAGGCATGTCCGTACAAGCTGGCAGCAACAAGAATTTAATGGAACCTATAAATGGTGGGGTGGCGGCAATACTGGATCCGGGTGCGACAAATACATCGGAAGTGATAGGTGCCACAGCAAGAGAATTGAATCTGACTGCATCACAGACAGAAGCGGGATCCAATCTGGCAATGGCCAATGTAAAGGATGCTCTCAATGTCAGGAGCGAAGCCAGCGAAGAATCTGATAAGGTGGGTAAGTTATATAAGGACTGCGGAGGTACTATTCTGGAGAGAAAGGGTGGCTGGACCAAGCTGCAGTCAGGCAACATGATCGGCTGGTGTAAGGATGAATATCTGCTGTTCGAAGAAGAAGCAGAGACATTGGCAAATGATGTGGGCAAACTGCTTGCATATGGCAAGGAAGCCCTGTGGGTACGTATGGAACCCAGCACGGAAGCTGAAAGTTACGGTATACTTTCAAAAGGCGAACCGGTTGAGGTCATGGAAGTACGGGAGGATGGCTGGATCTATATCGCTTATGACAGCGGTGACGGCTATGTACTGGGAGATTATGTTACGCTCAGTTTCATGATTGATAAGGGTGAGACACTGGCTGAGATTAAAGCCAGACAGGCAGCAGAAAAAGAAGCAAAACGCCATGTTAACTATGGTGAATATACAACAGATGCGGATACCGCAATGCTTCTGGCAGCATTGATTCAATGTGAAGCCGGAGGAGAAAGCTACGAAGGACAGCTGGCAGTTGGTGCGGTAGTCATGAACCGCGTACGAAGCGGCGCATATCCTGACAGTATCCATGGTGTTATCTATGCATCAGGACAGTTTACGCCGGCTCTCAATGGCAAGCTGAACCGGTTATATGAATCCGGTAAGATTTCATCAAGCTGCATCAAGGCAGCCCAGGAAGCGATCGCAGGTGCTTCCAATGTTGGAGACCTGACACACTTCAGACGTAACAATGGGCGCAGCGGCCTCGTAATTGGAAATCACGTATTCTATTAAAACTGAATTATTAATGTAACACAGAATATCCGGAAAAATCGCTTTATGACTTTTCCGGATATTTTACTTAGGAACTGATTATTAATCACAGCCTTATTAAGGAAAGGCGTAATTTTATGCATAAAGTACAAGCCAAAGGAATATTATCCCCTCATAATGGAATGAACCTCTACCGTGGATGCCAGCATGGCTGCATCTATTGTGATGCAAGGAGTACCTGCTATCAGATCAAACATGTTTTTGAGGATATTGAGGTAAAAGAAAATGCACCTGTTCTGTTGGAAGCAGCTCTGCGCAGTAAACGCAGGAAATGTATGATTGGTACCGGTGCCATGAGTGATCCCTATATCCCGTTGGAAGAAGAATTAAGGCTGACCAGGAGATGCCTTGAGATTATAGACCACTATGGATTTGGTCTGGCAATCCAAACCAAATCAGACAGGATTCTGCGGGACCTGGATTTATTAAAATCCATCCATCGAAAATCAAAATGTGTGGTACAAATGACATTAACCACTTATGACGAAGACCTGTGCAGGATTCTGGAGCCTGCTGTATGCACTACCCGTGAAAGGGTGAAGGTGCTTAATATCATGCAGGAAGAAGGCATTCCCACCGTGGTATGGATGTCACCGCTCCTGCCGTTTATCAATGATACAGAGGAAAATGTGAGAGGATTGCTTGATTACTGTGTGGGTGCAGGCGTAAAAGGAATCATCTGTTTTGATATGGGAGTTACCCTCCGGGAAGGAGACAGGGAATACTTTTATAAAAAACTGGATCAGCATTTTCCGGGAATAAAAGAAAAATATATTCATAATTATGGAAACGCCTATGAGATTTCCAGTCCCCGGAGTAAAGCGCTGATGGGGATTTTCCGGGAAATCTGCACAAAACACCGGATTATGTATAAGCCGGAGGAATGTTTTAATTACCTGCATACATATGAGGATAAAACAGGATATGAACAGCTGAGTTTGTTCTCTCTGTGAATTCTGTACAAGACCGGATGTTACGAATACTGAAAAAACCATTGCTCTATTACGAAAACTATAGTAAACTATAAGTAAGAAGCTGTTTATAGGAAAGAGAAAGATGGATGGAGGGATAGTATGGAACTGATTATGTTATGGCTGGTATTGCTCATCCTCTTTGTGGGGGTGGAAGCGGCGACCCTGGGTCTGGCCAGTATCTGGTTTGCCGGCGGGTCACTTGTTGCAATGGTTGCTGCAATACTGAATGCACCATTGTATGTCCAGATTATTTTATTTTTTGTGGTATCTATGATTCTGTTGTTTTTCACGAGACCGCTTGCGGTGAAGTATTTTAATAAAGACCGTGTAAGGACAAATGTGGAAAGTATGGTTGGCAGGCAGGGTGTTGTTACCAGTGCGATTGACAATCTGCAGGGAATCGGCCAGGTTACTGTGGGGGGGCTTGAATGGAGTGCCAGAAGCTTTGATGATATTACGCTTACGGTAGGATCCGTAGTGGAGATAAAAGCGATCAGCGGCGTGAAGCTTATAGTCAGCAAACAGGAAATGGAACATGCGGAAGGGGAACCTGAAACGGTACCCGTACAGGAGCAGATTCCATAAGCATTACGCAGTATTCATTAATAAGTATGCCAAAGCGGCAGATATGGAGGGAGTAATTATGTTATTGGAAGTAATTTTAATTGTTTTGGTTGCCTTAGTACTTTTGATCGTTGTGTCCTGTATCAGAATCGTACCACAGGCTACATCACTTGTAGTGGAACGTCTCGGAGCTTATCAGGGCAGCTGGTCGGTAGGTATGCACTTCAAAATACCGTTTATGGACAGAGTGGCAAGAAAGGTGAACTTAAAGGAGCAGGTGGCAGATTTCCCGCCTCAGCCCGTTATAACCAAAGATAATGTTACCATGAGAATCGATACGGTAGTATTTTATCAGATTACAGATCCCAAGCTTTATGCTTACGGTGTGGAGAATCCCATGTCGGCAATTGAGAATCTGACAGCAACCACGCTGCGTAACATCATAGGTGATCTGGAGCTGGATCAGACTCTTACCTCCCGTGAGACAATCAATACCAAGATGAGAGCTTCTCTGGATATTGCAACAGATCCCTGGGGAATCAAGGTAAACCGTGTGGAATTGAAGAATATTATGCCTCCGGCAGAAATACAAAATGCCATGGAGAAACAGATGAAGGCAGAGCGTGAGAGACGTGAAGCCGTAACACGTGCAGAAGGTGATAAGAGAGCCAAGATTCTGGTGGCAGAAGGTGATAAAGAATCAGCAATCCTGCGTGCACAAGCAGAGAAACAGTCAGCAATCCTGCGTGCGGAAGCAGAGAAGGAAAAGATGATCCGTGAGGCAGAAGGTGAAGCAGAAGCAATCCTGAAAGTACAGCAAGCAACAGCTGACGGTATTATAATGCTGAAAGAAGCCGGTGCAGATGAAGCAGTTCTGAAGATAAAAAGTCTGGAAGCCTTTGAAAAAGTGGCAGACGGAAAAGCAACGACCATACTGCTTCCTTCCGAATTACAGGGCATTGCAAGCATAGCCAGTACCCTAAAAGAAACCATGAGTCTGAAACAAGTATAAGAGCATTTGATATAAAAAGACCATCCTGAGCGGATGGTCTTTTTATATCAAATAAGACAAGCGGTTATATATTCTTCCATGGGATTATCTAAAGCTGCTTACCGGTATAAAAGCAGCCGCTTACCAAAACTTTCCCTGTATTTGCTGGGAGACATACCGGCTGTTTTCTTAAAGGCATTCGTAAAATTATGAACATCTGAGAACCCCACATCATAGGCAATCTGGGAGATGGTTCTGTTGGTA
>Ga0153953_1000412_pt1 | contig 15060 bp, 16 predicted proteins | sample TSNJ037MetaG_FD_104718 | JGI IMG/M metagenome (GOLD analysis project Ga0153953, IMG submission 104718) | Attine ant fungus gardens microbial communities from New Jersey, USA - TSNJ037 MetaG | ecosystem: Host-associated > Fungi > Mycelium > Unclassified | place: USA: New Jersey, Wharton State...
AAGGTTTAATCGACTTGTTAAGACAACGACTACAGCGCAGCACATAACAGTAACAAATAAATCGACGCCTTTCATCATCATTGCAATAAGAAGTGCAAATGCAAGCACTATTCCGATCAAACTTAATCCTGAAACCATAATATCCTCCTATGCTTTCAATTAGTGTGAATAAGATACCCTTCAATATCGAACGCTATTGAAACGGCCCATATTCGATTGAAATGCTATCCATCTGCAGAATGGTTATAGCGTATAAAACTTCCCCGGTTAGTATAATGAATAACAGCAAAAAGTATGCCAATAGTTAAAATCATCCTATTGTTGACCGTTTCAGTAATACAATTCTATTTCTTTAGAATCAGATGTCGAAGAATCTCGACATGCTTTTTTAAGCATTTGATAATAACTAAACGAAATGATCACTATCAGGATGCAAACAATATATGTCGAATTATTTTACATGGCTTTCTAAATATTTCGACACACTTAATTACATTCATTGTAAGAAGAAAGGGAGGAAATAGTTAAAATATTTATCTTGTATACCCACCTCGCATTGCAGGATCTGATGTTACGTCTGGTAATTTGTGAACACGAGGATGAGCTTCGGATACCTTATGGCTTGACAGGCAGCAATTCTTATCTGTGCCGCTTATATGAATTTCCTGAAGGTGAAGGAATTGACCATTAAATTGGCTGAAATAGAAAACAGCGTATACAAGCTTGCATACGCTGTTAAACGAACCCAAAAGCGCGTAAACGCTCTCAAAAATATAGTTATACCAAGATTTGAAAAAAACATACACTCTATATCCGGCTCCCTTGAAGAAAAAGAGCGGGAAGAGTTTTCCCGCTTGAAGGTTATAAAGAATCAAAATGATTGATAAAGACTGGTGAGGATAATTCAAGAGCAATGTAATCGAAAATATTGTTGATATAATTATTTAATATGTACGTAGTTAGGATTTCTATATTCACACGGAACATCGACCTGGCATTTACCGCAGCCATACCTTGGAGAATTTTCGGATCGAACCAAATTTAAAAAGCCCGAACAGATTTTATGATTTTTGCCATGCTCAAAACTAATAGCATTAACAGGACAGTTTTTTATACACTTTCCGCACATGATACAATTCTCCTCAAAGGGTTTAATTTTTATATCATCCGCTAATAAGTGCAAATCAGTAATAACGCTTGTTAATCTTCCGGCCACACCCTTGTCGGTTATTAATCCTTTGGAAAGGCTGAATGTCCCCATTCCGCAAACATAAGCCACATGCCGTTCAGACCAATTGCTTGTATATAATTTGTTTATACCATTTTCATCAAAATCAGCGTTCGTAAAAAACTTCTTATCTATCGAAGGTGACACTGATTTAAAGCCGTTATTGTCAAGAAAATCAACTATGCATGCTGAAAAGTCGTTTATAAATTGCTGTCCTTCGATCCTTCCATTCAGCCAGCCCTTTGAAGGGTACCTCATATTTTCTTTATTGCTGTTTCTAATTGTTTCTGTAAATGGAAAGAAAAAAGAAATAACGGACTTCGCTTCAGGAAGCCATTCCGTAGGAAGCATGAAGTGTTCACCAATGACATCTTCTCTTTTTAAGTTTTCAAACTCATAATTACTTGCGTCGGTTACGGCAATAATGGGTTCATTAAACATCTTGACTGAGACAAGATCGTCTGAAAGGGCTTTTTCCTTTGAGATATAATTAAGCTTCGATGATGAAAATAATCTGTTACAGCTCTCACTAAATATTTGTCTATCCATAGATATTCACCTCACACTTATTATTCCTTTCCGACTGTTACAAAATATTTTATTTGCCCTTCCGACATGTTTTGTATCACGATCATATCCATATCATGTTATATTGTATAATTATTATGTGAAGAAAGCAAGCTGGCCGGAATCGGCTCTATCGTCAATAATACATAGTCGAATAATCGAATAATTAAGGATGAACGCAAGCGCATTGAGATATTCACGCCAAATCAACAGGGCAATATCATACAAGAATACTATTGCCACTTGTGTTACGCTGAATATCAGAAAAGGAGGACGAATTTATGACACAGGAGATAAGAACAGTAAAATATGATGCCGAGTTGAAAGTGGAAGCCTATCATTTTCAGGGCATTATGCAGAAATTTCCCAATCACTTTCACGAGTATTATGTGATTGGTTTTATTGAAAAAGGCCATCGGTACGGCAAACAGGTTCTATATGTCTATACCAAGACAGGCCAGTTGGCGGAGCTAAAGGATTGGAACGGCACTACCTCATTCCGGTACGACGCCTTGTCGCGGCTGCAAGAGGTCACGGATCATAACAACCGAACCACAAAGTATCAGTATGACAGGGCAGGCAATATAACCGCCCTTACCTACCCCGACGCTTCTGTGGTATCCTATAAGTACAATGCCCAAAACCTGCCCGTCATGGTAACCGACGCCGACGGCAGTTCTACCACCTTTGCATATAACCCGGCGGGAAACCTGTTGCTTCAGACCAACCCCAGCGGGGAAATCATGGTACACACGTATAACAGCCTGGGGCAGCTCATCCGAACAACAGAAAGCATAAACGGCAAAACCCAGCGGGCCAATACCTATGTCTATGATGAACGGGGGAATATCTCCGGCGAAACCCAAACCAGGCAGTATGCGGCGTTCAACAAGACCAAGACCTACGAGTACGATACCCTGAATCGGCTGGTAACCGCTGCGGAAAATGATACAACGACCCGCTATGAATACGATTCTCTGGGGAACCTGACCCGGGAAACCACCGACGGGCAGGTCACGGTGTATACGTACAACCAACTGAACCAGCTGCTGACTAAGACGACACCTGCACAGGCTTTCACATACCAATACTTTGGGGTTCCCGAATCATAACAAAGACCACCTATACCTACGATATTGGGAACATTTGAACTTGTCATATATGACTTAAATACAGACAACGTTCTCATAAATTCTTGTTTTTTCATAATCTCTTAGACACAGTAAAAATTTTTTACCCCTTGTAAGTGGTTTTTTTTAAAATGTCCTTGACATGGGGACCACTTTAATAGTCTTTTTAAGATTAGATTTAAGAGAAAAAGGCGATCAGCTAAGCAGCATTCCTCCGTCTACTATGACTTGCTGGCCGGTGGTAAAAGAGGAGGCTTCCGATGCGAAGAATACCACCATACCCTTGAAATCCTCGGGGTCTCCCAACCTGCCCACCGGAATATAGCTGATATAGTCTTTGATATTCACAGGAGTACCATCATGAATCGGCGTATCAATCACACCAGGACATATCTCGTTAAAAGTAATACCATCTGGTGCAAAATAATAGGCTAACTGTTGCGTAATTCCAAACATGCCATGCTTGGCTATGGTATACGGCCCCACATGAAGGCCGCCAGCGGAGACCCCGGCTATGGAACCGATATTTATAATACGCCCTTTAATTTTATTCTGTTTCATGTACAAAGCTGCGGTGCGTGACAGAACATATGCCGAATTCAGGTTCACGTCTATGATGCGCTTATAGCTTTCATAAGACCGTTCTTCCAGAGGAATATGATCTATAATAGCCGCGTTGTTCACCAGTATATCCAGTCTTCCGAAATGATCCACTGTTTTGTCGATGATGGCGGCGTCATGCGCGGCATCACCCAAATTCACTTGAATGGGAACAAACTTCTTTCCTGTCGACTCCACCGCTGACTTGGTTTCATCAATGGGTTTACGATTCCAGGTTCCGGCAACATTGGCACCTGCCTCCGCGAGGGCAACACACATGGCTTGACCGATACCGCTGGCGGCGCCGGTGACAAGGGCGACTTTGCCCTTCAGGCAAAGTAGGTCGATTACAGATTTCATTTCCGACACTTTTTTCATGTTTGTGTTCTCCTTTCTTTTCTTCAAATGTGCACCGATTAAATAAAGTCTTTTGCAGTTCCTTTTTATCCTTAGCTAGCATTAGAATGTAGTTGACAAAGAGTTTCATTCTCCTATGCGATCTGAAACCGTCCCCCAGATTTGATGGAGTACACTGCTACAACTTCAAAGACAGCATAGCGGCTTCATGAATAGCTTCAACAGCAGACTTAGCCTTTTTAGCATCGCCGATAATATGAACATCAGGTGCCAAGTCTTTACAATCATCAAGCGGATTATAAGATTCCGCACCTATTGCTAATATAACAGACTGATATCCTCTCATTTCGAATTTTTCGCCATTCTTTTCAACGAGAACACCATCATCGAAAAACTCAAGTACTTTTGTACTTGTGCAAACAATGACTCCTTCTTCCTTAAACCTGCGCACCAAGCTGTTTTTCTGCATAAGACTCATTTCAATCGCATAGTCATCCATCATTTCAACGACAGTAACCTGATTACAATAATCCAAGCAATATTCTGCAGTTTCAACGCCAATTAGTCCCCCGCCAATAACCAGCGCTTTACCGGAAGCATGCTCTTTACCAACCAACACATCAATACCAAGCAATAAATTCTTGTTATCAATTCCCTTGATCGGAGGCAGCAACGGTTTGGAACCGGTCGCGATAATCAGGCTATCCGGTGCAAAAGAAGCGATTGTGTCCTTTGTTGCCTCTTTTCCCATTTCAAATTTCACGCCATATTTCTCGCACATATATACGTAGTGGCGTATGGCCGCTATAATACGCTGCTTGTATGGTGGAAATCCACCAATATAAAAATGCCCTCCCCAATAATGGTTTTTCTCAAAAATAGTAACATCATGGCCACGCTTTGCTAAAATCCATCCTGCTTCCAGACCTGCCGGCCCAGCCCCAATGATCATAACTTTTTTGGGATGATCGGTCAGTAAGATTTCAAGCCCGCTTAAGCAACTGGCCAATGGATTTAATATACATGAAACTCCCTTTACTCCAAGAGAATGATTGATTTCAGAATGCCCCAAGCACCTTTGATTACAGCTCAAGCAAGGAGTGATCTCAAATAGCTGCCCTGAAAACATTTTATTCGCAAAATTGGCGTCTGATATTGACTGTCTTCCCAATGCTACAAAGTCAGTTTGCTCAGTTGCAATAGCATTTTCAATGATTAATGGCTCCACGAATTTGCCGACAGCAATAACCGGAATATTGACTGCCTTCTTCACAGCGGCGACGGAGGGAAGATTAAGAGCTTCTGGCATATCATTAGTAGGTACATTATACTCCCATGTACCATATGTACCAAGCGAAACGTGGACAGCATCTGCTCCATAAGACTCTATCAATTTTGATTGCACCACTGCTTCATTTGGGTGAATCCCTCCTCTCAGGAATTCTGACGAACTGATTCTGACAATTATCGGGTAGTCTGATCCGCAGCGTTTCTTAATGCCTTTTACAATTAATTCGACAAAATACATACGGCCAACTATGGTGCCGCCAAATTCATCCGTACGCTTGTTAATTTTTGGAGAAATAAACTGCGATGGCAAATATCCATGCCCCGCATGTAATTCAACAGCATCAAACCCCGCCTTCTTGACTCGTGCAGCTGCATCAATATACTCTTCTATTATGGTATAAATTTCGTCACGTGTGAATTCTTGCGGAGTAACTCTACTTAAAATGCTCGGCACAGGAGAGGGCCCCTTCGGGTTTTCCAGCATTTCTCTTCCTGCATGATGCAACTGAATAACAGCTCGCGCCCCAAAGCCCTTAATACTATCGGAAAGCTTCTTTAACCCAGGGATAAATTGATCATCGGAAATATCAAGTTCATTCGGCATACTAGCTGCTTTTGAAGTCACCGTAGCAATCTCTACAATAATCATTCCAAAGCCGCCGCGCGCACGGGCACTGTAATATTCAACCGTTTCCTGTATGACTGAACCATCTTCGCCAGTATAACCAGAATCCATAGCCGGTACTACCAAGCGGTTTTTCACTGTCATATTACCTATTTTCATCGGGGAAAACGTATAATTAAACTCCATTCTATATTCCTCCACTTTAATATAAACTATCATAATCAGGGCAAAAGACTGTTTGATACGCTTTGTTCATTAAAAATCCACTTGCTTCAATATTAGCATCTGGGTATTACCTCCCCCTTTATAATGGAATCCTCTCCCATGGGTGCGAGAATAACGCGATTTCGTAAAACCTGTTTCCCAAAATAAATTTCATCGAATAAATGTGGAAATTTATTCATTCCTCTTCCTCCTTTTGTTTTGGTTTCATTTGACACCGCAATTGACTAATTTATTATAGTATGGGAAAATAATTAAGTAAATTTACAATCACAATGTGTTTGTCATGCTTTCGTTTGCAGTTATGAGCAAGTGTACTATCAAATATGAGGTGATGATTCTGAAAATGGCAGAAAAATACGACGCAAGACAAAAAATGGCGGACGCTTTAGAAGAAGTCATTCAAGTCAAAAAATTCTCAAAAATTACGGTAACTGATATCACAGACAAAAGCGGTGTTTCTCGGCAAACTTTCTATCATTATTTTAAAGACATTTACGACATAGTTAATTGGATTCATACTGATAGAATCCAATTATCTTTTGATATATTTGCTCAAACTAATGATGTAGTTGCAAGCTTTTATACCCTCTTTAAAATGATGCGACGATATAAGAATTTTTATAGATATGCCATTGAATTAGAGGGACCGAACTCATTTTCAGATTATTATAAGGACGCTTTCATCAACGGATGTAAGAATGATATCGGAGAAGCCAATCTGAACCAGGAATTGTTATTGGCAATCAATTTTTTTGCAGAAGGAACAACACAATTAATAATGAAGTGGATCCGCGGCAATATGACAATGCCACCAATAACATTCGCCAGATATTTATCGGAGTGTGTCCCTGGCAATTTGAAAAGATATTATAATGCGGGGATCGATTAATAAGCATCTTAATGAACACCAATGGGCATCCCGACCATCCTGAATGGGTGGTGCTGGCTCAGCTTTGTGGAAACAATGAAAATCTATAGATTTACGGAGGAATTAAGCGACAATATAAACGCGTTTTATGACATGCCTGATACTGACCTTGAAATAATGGACGCGATATGTAAATTGGACGAAAAATATATGCCATACATCACACTTAGATTTTACAATGACATGACCTATAACGATGTAGCAAAACTGCTTCATCAGCCTGTTTCAACCGTCAAGCATCGAACTAAAGCCGCACTGGGTGAATTGAAAAAAACATTGGAAGGAGATGTTTTGTAATGGATGAGATGGAAAAAAAATTGCGTTCGCACGCTCAAAATGTAAAGGCACATATCATTGCACCAGTTAATATTAAAAGCGAGGCATTGATCGAGATGAAAAAAGCAAAAAAAATGACAGTAAACTTTGTATTGGTCGCCGCGTTTATAACTTTACTTTCCGCAACCGTTTTGGCGGCGGTATTCCGCTGGGACGAAAGGCTGTTGAATTTTTTGTATCCTACGGAAAAACAGATGCAGGAACTTGAGACGGCTTTAAATACGCCGCTCGCAACCGTGTCTCAAAATGGCGTAACCATTGAGATAAAGCAGACCCTTGCAGACAGCCACGGGATTTACATTTTATACGAAATGACGACGCCTGAATGGTTTACATTAAATGATGATATCCAATTTGGTGACAATTTTTTTCATGTAGGTGTAAGTGGAGCACACGCCACAAGTGGCAGCAGCGAAAAGATACTGGAGCAAAGTGATAATAAACGAACCGCGCTCATTTATTACTCCACTGCTGCTAGAAGGCAACTGGGTTTTGGAATGGGATTTGTATTATGTTGACACTAATACCAAGACCATTGAAGTCAATAAAAAGGTGGACATAAACGGAACAAACAACAATGTTATAACAAAGGTTTACATTTCGCCTATGTCAGTGTTAATTAACATTGAGGGCGACGATGTTTGGACAGCTTTTCAGCCCGTTATCAATTTCAAGAATGGCGATGAAGTAAAAATTAAGGCTGTTAATGATTTCAATACCTCCTATTCGTATCATACTTTGATAGATAAATCAACTTATAACGACGACGGAACCATAAATACATCATATGGTGAATATGTCATAAGCCAGCGTTTTGACAGGATAACGGACATTTTAGAAATTGAAAGCATCATTATCGGCGATGTAGTTATTCCGATGGAGTAGCATATAATAAAGAATCAAGTGGTTTGCCTTAGTTCCATAATCACAAAGATTAATTCATCAAGAGCTGTAAGCAATTGGATTACAGCTCTTTAATTTTAAAAGTTTTGTCTTGCACTGCACTTGACAGAAGCGTAGATCAAGTACGCGGTAAAATTCGACATATTTTGATAGCGCATTACAAAAAAACATAAGCCAAAATAGCATGTAAAATCCAACAAAGAGGAACGTCTACATAAAAACAGACAATGAATAAGGAACTTGTATTATAGCCTGTTTCTGGTATAATTAACTTGTAATTAATTCGCAATAGGCGCGATAAGGCGTATGAATAATTATTTATATAGTGTTCGCTATGATTTGATTTTTGACATATCTGTAGAATGTTAATCAGGGGATGACTTGATGGATAAAATAAAGATATATTTGGATAATTGTTGCTTTAACAGACCCTATGACGATCAAACGCAAGAAAGAATTTATCTTGAAGCTATAGCAAAAATGTATATCCAGCAGCTAATTGTTGAAAACAAAATAGAATTTGTTTGGTCGTACGTTTTAGAGTATGAAAATAGTAGAAATCCATATTTATTAAGAAAAACTTCGATAAGGGATTTTTCTTATCGTTGCCTTGAATATATTCATAAAGGCAAGGAGAAAGAAATAGTTATGTTGGCCCATGAAATAATGGGAACAGGGATTAAAGAAAAAGATTCGTTGCATATAGCCTGTGCTATATACTCCAGTTGCGACTATTTTATTACTACAGACGATAGATTATTACGCTACTATACGGAAAAAATAAAAATTCAAGAGCCAATACAATTTATTAGAGAGACGGAGGGAAAGTTATGATGAATCATACTGTTCTTATGGAAAAGGGCATGAAATGTCTGATACAAAATTTAGGCGAGGTGAACGCCGAACGCTTTATTGCTCAAATTATTAGGGAGCCGTTTGATTATACAAAATGGCAATATGATCTATTTGAGGGAATGTCTATTGAGGAAATAAGTAGCGCGGCGGTAAAATACTGCGAAGAAAATCCACGATAACAATTATCTTCGCGCACCTAAGTACTAAGTGACTATCATTATAGATGAACAGTATGAGTATTAATCAATACGATGTAGTAAACAGGGACATCTCGCAAGTAAAGAAATTATCTAAGTAGTTTGTGCACCTTATGCTCCCGAAGACGTATAAACCCACTACGATTTAAACATTTGATAAAAGCTGTAGGCAATTCGCTTACAGCTTTTATCAATTTAAGCCGTATTTCAACTATCCTACGCTCCGCCTCACTGATATGTATAAAACCCGCGGCCTGTTTTTTTACCCAGCCAGCCGGCTTTTACATATTGCCGCAGCAGCGGACAAGGCCGGTATTTGCTGTCCGAATATCCGTTATAAAGGGTTTCCATAATTGATAGCACCGTGTCCAGGCCAATAAAATCAGCCAGCTGCAACGGACCCATTGGGTGATTCATGCCCAGCTTCATTACCGTGTCTATATCCTCCGGAGACGCTACTCCTTCGTATAAGCAATATATGGCTTCATTGATCATTACTTGAAGCACCCGGTTGGATATAAACCCGGGGACATCCCGTACTTCCACAGGAGTCTTGCCCAGATTGACGCTTTCAGCCCGTATAGCCTCGTAAGTTTCATCATTTGTAGCCAGTCCCCGTATAATTTCCACCAGCTTCATCACCGGCACGGGATTCATAAAATGCATTCCAATTACCTGTTCCGGCCGTTTTGTAAACGCCGCGATTTCCGTTATGGGAAGGGATGAGGTGTTGCTGGCAAGAATACATGAGGGCTTGCATACCTCGTCCAGGGTTCGGAATATCTTTCCCTTAACCTCCATATTCTCCACAATGGCCTCAATGATCAAATCACAGTCGGCGGCATCCTTCAACTCACAGGTAGTAGTCAAATTACCAAGAATTATTCCCTTCTGTTCCTGAGAAATTTTTCCCTTTGAAACATCCTTGCTTAAAATTGATTCTATAAACGCGATTCGGTTATTAACAATGTCTATATTAACATCATTAATGTAAGTTTTACGGCCGGCTGCCGCCATAACCTGGGCTATGCCGCCTCCCATCTGGCCTGCGCCAATTACCATCACTTTGGATATTTTCATTTTGCCACATCCTTTACTCAATCTCGACCCAGACAGCGTCTCCCTGAGCCATACCGGAGCATATAGCCGCTATCCCGTTCTTTTTGCCTTGACGGCGCAGCTCATATATAAGCGTCATCAATATTCGCGCGCCTGTCGCTCCTATAGGATGGCCCACCGCCACCGCGCCGCCATTGACGTTGACTTTCTCGTCCATTGTCTTTTCATCCATTCCCAGTATGCCAAGACAGCTGACCAGAGGAACGGCGGCAAAAGCTTCGTTGATCTCAAACAAATCTATATCCTTCAAGCTTATATTGCAGCGGTCTAACAGCTTTTGTATTGATAAACCGGGAACAGTTGCGATGTTGCGGGATTCAGCCGAAACCTGGGCGTAGCCCCGGATACAGGCTAAGACCGACGCTCCAAGCTCCTGTGCCTTTTCACGGCTCATAAGGATTATCGCTGAGGCCCCGTCATTAGTACCAGGGGCGTTTCCTGCTGTGATGGTCCCGTTGGGAACAAACAGCGGAGGAAGCTTGGAAAGGGATTCTATTGTTGTATCAGAGCGTGGAGCTTCGTCCTTTTCCACCTTGACAACTGTCCCTTTTTTACCCGGTAAGTTTATTTCGAATCTCTCCTGGTTAAATTTGCCTTCAGCTTCTCCTTTGGCCCAGCGCTGCTGGCTGCGTACAGCCCAGGCGTCCTGCATTTCGCGGGTTACACCGTATTCGCCTGCCACAGCGCCGCCAATTACCGCCATATGCACATCGTTTTCCGGGCACCAAAGGCCATCCACAACCATAGCGTCTCTAATAACAGTGTCATTCATCCGAGCTCCCCAACGGGCATCCGGCAGAACATAAGGGATATTTGACATGCTCTCCATGCCGCCGGTTACGACGATGTCCGCGTCGCCGGCCTTAATGATCTGAGCTCCTAAGGTCATAGCCTTGAGGGCTGATCCGCACACCTTATTAATGGTAACTACCGGTACCGAATGAGGGATTCCGCCGCATATAGAAGCCTGACGCCCCGGAATCTGGCCTTGTCCCGCAGGCACGACCATACCCATAACTACCTCGTCAACCTGATTCCCGGAAATGCCGGCCCGTGACAAGGCTTCTTTAATAGCTAATCCGCCAAGCTCCACTGCCTTAAGCTGCTTAAGCGCTCCGCCAAATTTACCGAAGGGAGTTCTGGCGGCGCTGACTATTACTACTTCTCTCATGAAACCACTCTTTCTTCTACAAAATAATATGCCGGTTTTCTTTACGCTTGATCTCCTTTGGTATCCTTGCAGGATATCCCAAGGTGATCATCGCTACCATATCGCCTTTGTCAGGAGCAAACGCTTCCTTGATAGCCTGGTCAACGCCCGCCTCTATAGGAGCGGTAAGCCAACAGCTGCCAACGCCCAAATCCCAAGCGGCCAGCAGCATATTCTCAATAGCGGCGGCCACACTCTGAATAATTGAGGCGGCTGTTTTGTCGTAATCAGGCTTTAGCTGGAAGGCAAGTACACAAACCGGCGCCCCTCCCAGCTGGTTCACAAATTTGCATGTCTCCTCCACAACCTCAGGATGCTTCGGGAATCGATTCTCCAGGTTTGGCCGCAGCTTTAGGGAAGCCTGGCTCATAATCAGCTTCAATTCCTTCATGGCCTTTTCGCTTTGGATCACTACAAAATACCAGGGCTGAAGATTAATTGCCGACGGGGCCATAAGCGCCACGTCAAGTATCTGTTCCAGCGTTTGTTGGTCGATAGGCTTCTGCTCATACATGCGTATACTTCGCCGTTCTTTAATTACTGTTCTGCATTCCATAATCAAGACTCCTTTTTATTCCTTTTATTATGTGCCATAGCCTCTTCAGCATCGATTATTTCTCCAGTCATCAATATTTCTTTGGCCTTTGTCCTGCCAATTAACCTCGGCAAACGGACATTACCGCCGAAGCCGCAGCACACCCCAAGCTTTGATTCAGGCGTTCCGAATTTGGCGTTATCGCTGCATATACAGAAATCGCAAGCCAGGGCAAGCTCGAAGCCGCCGCCAAGGGCGTATCCGTTTACCGCGGCGATGACCGGCTTATGGCTTCTTCTAATGTAGCGCAAAGCTTATGTCCAGTCAAGCTCCACCTGTATTATGTCAGCCCGTCCATTTTTAATTCCTCGCCTACGTCACCGCCGGAAATAAACGCCTTTTCTCCTGCTCCGGTGAGTATGATAACTCTATGAATCCAACGACCTCTTTTTGCGGGATTATCCTAATGCTGCCGATATATTTAGGATATTATTGACAGGTCAATGAGTTCATTTTGTTTTGGACTGCCGAATGTAGTATAATCTAATGTATCTTTAGGATAGTAGACGAATGAAACCACTGTTTTCTTTGGATAACGCCATGAGAGGAAAAACATGAATTATAAAAGCTTTCTTGAATACAACATCAATCTTGCTCCTGTTGGTGTGGAGCATGTAAAAGATGCGCCGCTGTATTTCTGTACACCCAAAGGTGCGCGGGTGATTGGCTGGGCTGGCGTGGACGGCATCCATTACTGCTTTATACGCGGATTTTCGGATATGGTGTTCGCTGTATCCCCTATGAATGAACCGGGAAATTATGTGCATCCAATTGCAAGCTGCTTCACCGATTTTTTACGGCTTATACTTGCCTGTGGCGACGCTGCAGCACTGGAGCAGGCGTGGAAATGGGACGAGTCACAATTTGACGCGTTTCTTGCGGAAAATCCACCAGACGATGTGCAGAATGCCACACTAAACACTCTTCGGGAGAAGCTGCGCATTACACCAATGGAGCGGCCCTTTTCCTATCTGAAAGTGTTACACCAGGCGTTTGATTACAGCCGCATTCCCTATACAAAGGATTACTATGATTTTTATGAGGAGAGCGATTCTGAGCCGGAGCTTCCCCCGTGGAAAGTATGGTTTGAGGGCGGCTTTTGGGACCGTACAGGGCAGGGCCGCCCCGGAATTGAAATGCCGATACAGCGGCGGTTTGATTGGAATGGGCAGACCGTCTATGTTCCATCAGTATATTCCTGTGCCAAGGGGCTGGTCGTTGATATCTGCGTGGAGGTTTCAGCAGGTAAAATCCACGCATTTATGGAAAAGTGGAGCCTTTCCCCGGAGAATGACGGATCGGAATTTACAGATGAAAAACGCATGTTGACCGAAGCAGAAAATCCGCTGCATATTCCATTTTCACCCGAAGTTATGATGAACGGCGGGATGCTGCGTTGTTGCTGTGGATATGGTCTTTCATGGAACTCCTGTGTGGCGGAAGGAAACGACCCGCAAGCCAAAGGAGTATTGGAGCATTATGCGCTTGACTCGTCCTGCGGCTGGGTAATTTCCCGCTGTTCGTTTCCATGGGGGCGCTCACGCAGACCGAAGGTGCGGGCACTTAGTTTGACGCTTCGCGCCGACACGGTTGCGTTTCCCGGCACAAAGTTTCGGGTTTCGTCCGCTGGTGAGCGTGTCCCATTCATCCATCCAAAAACCGGACAGCAGCATTATTTGACTGTGCAGGAATATGAACGGCAGCAAATACCTTCGGAAGGCTTCGGGGACGAGTCCTTTGAGTATCCGAATCATTATATAGCGATGAGTTACACTATTTCTCCTGATTTGCCGAGTGGTACAATCTCGCTTGCTGACCAGGTACAGGGCGACAGGCCAAGAAAAAAGCGGAAGAACCCTTATGAACCGGAAACAATTGCAGACTGTATGGCAATTGGCGTCATCGGCGGCGCAGACGGGCCAACCGCAATCTTTGTTGCCGGACAGGAGCATAGTGAACTGCACGCCACCTGTTCGTCTCTTCATTTCAGCGATGAATATGAAGCGAAGTGGCAAATCGTCCTTCATGAAAGGACGCGCCCAGATATTACAGCAGAGCTTGTGTAATTGCGGCGGGATAGTCAATCTATCCCGCCGCTCTGTCTGTTATAGTTCCATATCCTTCCATATCACCAATCCTGGCATTTGTTGATTTTTATATGCTTGTTTTGAAAATTATGATATGATTCATAATAGAACCTTGGAATAAATATGGATTTGGAGGACATTATGAATTGGCAGCACCTAACTTATTTTTTGGTTATCGCCAAGCATGAAAACTTCTCGCGCGCAGCCGAGCAGCTTTACATTACGCCGTCAGCGTTGAGCAAGGCGATCCACGCCTTGGAGGCAGAGCTGGGCTTTCCACTGTTCGAGAGACAAGGCCGGAATTCCGTTCTTACAGATTATGGGAAGACTTTTAGCAAATATGTATCACAAGCTTCAGATAGTATCGAAAGCGGACTGAGAGTAATCCATGAGCAGATGGATGTCTCTACAGGAAGGATCAACATTTCTGGTATATATACTATGTGCGCAGACTATCTGCCCAGACAGATTGCTCAATTTCATAAACTGTATCCTAAGGTTACCTTCTCAATGGAATATCAAATAACAAGCGAAGTTCTGGATAGTGTCCTGAAAGGCGCATCAGACCTGGGGTTCTGCGGAGATTATGAGCTGGATGACGAATCATTCGCTGAAATTGACCGGATTCTCTTAAAAAAGGAAGAATTGATTGTAATCGTCCCCAAAAATCACCGGATGGCGCAAAATTACTATGTCGATTTTCGCGAATTGAAAGATGAAGACTTTATTATCTACCGCAATGTCAATTCCGGAATCAGTTTTTGCTTCTGGGACATATGTAAAAAGGCCAATATTAATCCACATATTA
>Ga0153953_1000417_pt1 | contig 14998 bp, 16 predicted proteins | sample TSNJ037MetaG_FD_104718 | JGI IMG/M metagenome (GOLD analysis project Ga0153953, IMG submission 104718) | Attine ant fungus gardens microbial communities from New Jersey, USA - TSNJ037 MetaG | ecosystem: Host-associated > Fungi > Mycelium > Unclassified | place: USA: New Jersey, Wharton State...
AGAGACTGCGCCAGAGGCGATGACGGAGAAAGAAACCATGGAAGAGGAAATGGATAGCGATATCCCTGAGCATGTAAAACAGATATATCTGGGATATAAGGAAGTACAGGAAACTTGTGATGTGCAGTATTTAATGGAAGATCCGGCGCCGAGAAAAAATAAATTTGGGAGCTATGAATTTTACTTAGCAGATAAAGACAATCCAAGGGAAAGCGAATCGTTTTGGTTTGAAGAGTACGATGGCGAGACAGAGAAAACCTATCACATGAACATCTCTTTGGATGCCGGGGAGTATTTCGAAGATATAATCATTGCCACATTTATGGTTACGGGTGGATTCAATTATGCGGAAGCCAAAGACCAGATGCAAAAGCTCATTCAAAGCTATCCTGTAGATAACTACAGCGACATTCTTGACAGTGGGGAGTATAAAATATTGTTAACCCCTCTTGGTGCTACTGGCCTGGCATTTAATTTAGAGGTTATACAGAAGGATGAAATCTTTAAGAAGATTGACAAAAATCAATATTCAGACATTAGTTATGACCTGTATCAGGCTCCTTATGAAAATGCCGGGATGCTGGTATCATTAACCGGAACAGTATTAGAACATCAACAGAAAAAAGATCTCTCACTAATTGAAGTGCTTAGGGTATTGGGAGAGGATGGGAACGAGTATATCGTATCCTATCTATTGAAGTACTATCCTGTCATGTTTGAAATTGGAAAACAGTATACATTTTACGGGCAATTAGAAACCAAGAGGACAATATGGGACGTTAGCATTTCATTGGATGCATGTGAATAGTCATTTTTTTATTTTCATAGGTTCATATTAACATGCAATAATGGATATCTGCATAGTGAAATTTCTTGAAAATTGAAGGCATCTTTCGAGATGTCTTTTTTTATTCAGAAATTGCAGAAAACCATAAACTATGCTTCTGAAGTACAGAATATATAAAATCAATAAAACTAAAAAAAGAATGAAATGAAAGGAAAGGAGGATGCATATGGCTTCATCAACTATAAGAATTGAAATGCCGGTTAAAGTTATTGACAACATGAATGCAGGATTAAATCAAATGACAGAGAAGTTCAATAAGCTAGAACAGGCAGTTATGAAAGCAAGCAACCAGGTTAAAAATGCAGGTAGGTCAATGGCAGAGTCTTTCCGTGAAGCAGGGGGACAGGTATCCCGATTTGACAGAGAAATTGAAAAGGCACAAAGGAATTTCATGAAGATGACCCGGGAGAGATACCAGATTGTTTTGGAAGCGGTTGACCATGCATCTCCCGTTTTAGTCAGTATAAGAACTGGATTACAGGGGATTATTGGGAAAACCTGGACTGTGACTGTAAAGGCGGAAGACCAGACTGCGGGGTCGATCAGTAAGATATTGAGATCACTGAAAACCCCGACCTTGCAGTTAGATAAACTCTTCGAAACCGGGAGCGGTATGCAAACGAGCATCAATTCTTTTACGCTTCTCCAAACAACGCTCGGAAAAGTAAAAACGGCAAGTATTGAGATGGGAAAAAGCCTTGATGTATCAAATGTGGCTAATGGAGCTTCTGGACTTGGGGAAACCGTGAAGAATTTTGCATTGGATGTCCTTAGTGGGACGATTTCAGATAACATGGCTTCTATCATAGGCTCGGCATCTTTTACGAAAGCACCTTTTGGAGAAAATATTTATAATTTTTCGGGTAAAGGAGCCATGGGAGGCTTGGCAAAGCTAGGGCTTAAGCTGGGTTCAACAGCCACATCAGGGGCTGGGTTGGCTTTGTCTGGTTTAGGAGCAGTGGCAGGAGGAGTAACAGCGGCAACCGGTCTTGTAATGGGTACAGCAGACGCTGTCACAGCGATTAAGGCATTTAAAGAAGGAGATTCAAAGAAAGGACGCGCTTATAGAGGGGCTGCTACTGCAGAGACTCTTGGGACAATCGCCGGCGGAGCAGTCGGTGCGCTTGCTGGGCTAAAGATGGGTGCAGTTGTGGGGAGTTTGATACCTATACCGGTTTTGGGAACTCTTATCGGAGCAGGGGCTGGTGCACTTGTAGGAATGGTTGCTGGAAAATATATAAAAGGAAAATATGAAAAAGAAGCAGAGCAAGAGCGCATTTTACAAGAGGAAAAGGAAAGACAGGATGAGATCAGAGCCAAACAGGAAAAATATCAAACTGCAGAAATGAAAAATGCCGTAAGAGACCTTGCGAATGGTGTTATTACGGCAGAGCAGGCAAGCAGGATATTTACGGAACAAGTCAACAAGGGATTGAGAAATCATTTTGGAGATACGGAGCTTTCTTTGGAGAGAATTTCAAAAATAGCTCAAAGCCTGGTATTTGGAGACCACGTAAAAGAATTCCAGCAGTTTGCAATGGCAACGGCGGAAACCGAGAAAAGCATGGAGAGATTGGCGGAAAGTGGGGCTGTCCTTGACAGGATTGGATCAAAGGTAAAAATGAATATTGAGCTGACAAAAGAGGAAAAAGAAAGTGTACCAGCTGAAACAAAAGAATTTGTAGACAATGCTTTGGACACGATTAATAACCAGGATCAGGAAATGAATGCGGCAATAGATCTTATTTATGGAAAGGGGAAGAATCCACTTAGGGACAGGTTTACGGAAGTGAATGAGAGCAGGCGGGAAGAAGCTGGCAGATTAGGAACGGAACTCGTCAATGAAACAAACACTGCCGTGGAAAGCGGAAGCTGGGATCCTGACAGGAGCAGTGAAAAGCGGGAGGCCATTGAAAATGTAGTAAACCTGAGCGGTGACCGCGATAGAGAACGTCTATTAGATTTATTAGAGATATCTCATGGTGGCTCTGGCATGACATATGAAAGTTTTGCAAAAATACAAGAAGGGATGCAGCCGTACAGGGAACAAGCGGAACAAGAAATCTATGCCGCAGGGGAAGTCCTGTACGACATGCTATGGGCCGACAAAGAGAGGAATGGTATGTCTGATGATGATTTTAATAAGGAGAAAAAGAACATACAAAAAGATGTACAGGGGAAAATCCACGACAGCAATGTGCAGTGGGAAAGCGACCAGCTGGGGGTGATTGCAAATGCTTACGAACAAAAACTGCCCGGTATATTAGGAGGTGTGAAAGGAGGCAGTCTGCCGGAACAGCTGCGCACCGTTCTGCATGATGCGATTGGCCTCGGAACGAATCTTTCCGGTATGGATCTTCCAACTTTGGCAACGAGTGAGGGAATGCAGGAATATCTTCAGAGGCGCGAAATAGGAAGTGATAATGTCGAGATGCAAGGCCAGGTGGCGGCGATGCTGGCAGGCGTTCTCGGAACTCTTTCCGGAGAATATATCGATTCGGTCAAGAAGAAGTATCCTGAAAAAGAAGTATCTGATGGCCCATTTGCCGGACAAGAGCTTTGGTCACCTGAAGCTTATGAAGCAGCGCATTTTTCGGGAACTCCCACAACAGGTAGTTGCTGTTGTGCTGCTGAAGGCTCCTCTTATGGTGGTTCTGCGGATGGCATGGGTTATACCCCGGCAGAGCAGGCTGCACAATATGATTATTATGCTGCTGATACAATTGTTCCTGGTATAGCTGATGGGATAGCAAATACAGACATGGGATCAATCAATGATGCTATTAATACATTAAAGGAAAATGTCCAAGCAGCCATTGATTCAGCATTTTCCGCCGGATTCGAAACAAGCACTTCAGTAAGAATAAATGCGAATTACTCACTGACCGGAGGCTCATCGGTGCCTGGAAGTATTACTACCAATCCCGCTTTGCAGTATAGGCCACATGCAAATGGTGACATCGTAAATGGCCCACAATTCAGCTTGATCGGTGAAGACGGTCCGGAGGCCATCATCCCCCTTGGAAGCAAACGCAGGGACAGGGGATTAAGTCTCTGGCAGCAGGCGGGAGAGTTGCTTGGTGTGGGAAGATATGCGGACGGCGGCATCCTCTCCGGCGATTCCGGCGGGGTAAAGACCTACCTGCCATCCGGTGACTCCGGGTCATCATTGCCCGACCAGGGCAATGGCAGCGGCATCAATGTCTCCGTCAACATGTCCCCCACCTTTGAAATCAACAACGACCAGGCTTCCGGGGAAAACGGGGTAGTTTCCACCCTGAAATCCCATATCCGGGACATGACGGATGAGGTGGCTGACGAGCTGGCGGTGCGTCTGCAAAAAATATTTGGCAATATGCCTACGAAGGAGGCGTAATACATGGAAATCACTTTAACAGAGGCGAACAAAAAGAAGAAAAAACCATTTGAGTTCAAACCACTTCCCGAAAGAATCAATGTAAGGAGGGCGGCAAAATATAAGTCCCATGATCTGTTAAATGGTAATACGGCCAAATTACCGAAAGGCAGGGAATGTGCCGAGATTTCATGGAATGGTGTTTTTTTAGGTGGCCGGGGAACGGCTGTCCAGGAAACTATGGGAGTCCCGACGCTTAAAAATGGCTCCAAAAAGAAAGAGCTAACCCCAAAACAATGCGTGAAAATGCTAAGGGACTGGATGTATGGGGGAAAAGTATTAGAGCTGCTGATTACGGAACCCAGGTTAAGAGTCAACGTCACCGTTTCAAGATTAACCACCAGTGCGGAAGGCCCTTATGGCGACATCTCATATTCCATAGAATTCCTCCGATACCATGCGCTTAATATAAAGGAAATCAAAAAGAAATCCAAGGATCTGAACCTGCGTGACGGTATCCCCGCAGACGTGGGGCCTTATACGGTAAAGACCGGGGATAGCCTCTGGAGGATAGCCGCAGACAAGCTTGGTGATGGGAACCTGTGGCGGGAGCTCTATGATATGAATAAAAAGACCATCGAAGACGCCGCAAAGAAACACGGCTATAAAAGCTCCGACAACGGCCACTGGATATTTCCCGGAACCACGCTGTTCATACCGGCATCAAAAGGGAAATAGGAAGGCGGTGAAGAGATGATTGATGCAAACAAACTGTCATACACATTTATTTTGCTGACCCCGGATAATAAACAGTACGACATCACCCCCATGGTGCAGGATGGTGGCTGGGAAGAGGGGAAAGGGGAATTTGCCGTCCGGATCAATGGAACCATGTGCAATGGGATGTATAAGAAAAAAAGGATTTCCTCCATTATCAAAATCGGATGCATGGTCAGAATACTGGCCTCCCACGGGGGCAAAAAAACGGAAGTGGCCAGGGGGACCATCATTGACTGGGGAGTAAGCCGCAACAGGGCAAGAAATGATTTTAGCTTCAGCGCCTATGACGACCTCTATTTTTTCCAGGAAAGCCAGGATAATTACTATTTTACCAAAGGGACAAAAACAAAGACCGCCTTTTCAAAGATATTTTCCGACTGGAAGATACCCATGGACAAATATCAGGGACCCAACGTGGAGCACGCAAAGATGGCATTTAAAAACGATACCCTGAGCAACATCGTATTAGACATACTGGAAGAGGCGGGTACCAAAAATAAAGATAAGTACCTGATCCGCTCCGTGAAGGGGAAGGTGCAGATCCTCCCCCGGGGAAGCAACAAAGACGTATACCATTTTGGAAATTCCAACCTGGAAACGAAAGACTTTAAGCAGAGTATCTCAGGAATGATCACCAGGGTAAAGATCATCGGCCAGGAGGACAAAGATGGGAAGAGCAACGTGGTGGACGTGTTGGATGGGGATACAAAAGTTGGCATTCGCCAGAAAATAATTACAAACTCCAAAAGCGAAAGTAAGGAAGATGCCCAAAAAGAAGCGGAAAAAATCTTAGAGGAACAAGGAAAACCGGAAAAGCGTATTACCCTGGAAGGGCCGGATGTTCCTTACTTACGAAAGGGTGACAAGGTCCATGTAAAGACGGAATATGTCAACGGTTACTTTTACGTTACATCCATCCGCCATGACTGCAGCAAAGCAAGTATGAGCATGGAGGTAGAACGCGTGTAGGAAGATAAATGCAGATAGCCGAACACGCTCCAGGAATTTCCGGGACACATAAACACAGTTTTTTAGAAGGGGGGATGCCATAATGGCGAAGAATCCGGGCGTGAATAAACTGGCCCTGATACTGGCGGACAGGATGCGTCTGCAGGCGGTGACACCGCCTGCAGTAGAATTCGGGACGGTTACCCAGAACTTTTCACTAGTGACCGATACCTTCCGGATTCCTATCCCCCGGCAGGATTACAAAGTAGACAAAAGGCTCTTAGGGGAGGAAAACAAGCTTCAGGAAAATGACAGGGTATTGGTCACATGGGTAAATGATACCCCGGTTATCCTGTGCGTAGTCGTTTCCGGAGGGAAATGACAGCCTGCCAGTCAAAGAGAAAAAAAATAATGATCCCAAAATATAATAAAAAGGAGGTTGCCATGGGGAATGAAGAAATTGGTCTGTTTCCGGTATTTGAAGTGCCGGAAACGGAGGAAGAAGAGGACGTTGCAGCGATATCAGGCAGGCGCAGCGTCCTTTTTGATATGGAATCCGGGGATTTCGTTTTAGACGGCGCCGGAAGGATGATAGAGGCGGATGAACAGGAAGCTTATGTTCAATGGTGTGTAAAGGCTGTAACTACAGCAAGATATGCCTGCCGGGCCTACCCGGATGAAATCGGGACAGAACTGGACCTGGTTTTAGAAGAAGATTACCGGGAGGCGGTAGAGTCCGGCGTGGAAAAGGAAATCACGGAATGCCTGATGGTGAATCCGCTGACCGAGTACGTCGGGGATTTTGAATTCACCTGGGACACGGGAAGGCTTGCCGTATCCTTCACGGTAAAGAAAGTGGATGATGAAGAATTTGAAATACAGGATCTGGATATTGGAATAGGAGGTTGAAAGATATGGCAGAATTTATTGCTCCTGATTTTATACAGGAGAGCGATGAGAAGACTATCCACGACAGGATGATGGAGAATTTACCATCGGATATAGACGGCACCCCGGGAGGTTTCCCCTGGGATTTCACCCGGCCCGCGGCAATCGAAATAGAGGAGCTGGTGCAGAGAACGTTAGCACGGACTGTGCAGCTGATGTTCCCCCAATATGCCTGGGGGCAGTGGCTGGACCTGCATGGGAGCCAGGTAGGGCTTACCAGGAAGGAGGGGGAAAAAGCCAGAGGGAAGATAACCATCAAAGGGGCGGCCGGAACGGAGATTAAGAAAAGCTTTGGCCTGTGTACCCAGGCGGTGGATTCCTCTCCATCTATCGTCTTCTTTCCGGACGAAGACTATATAATTCCGGAATGTGGGGTAATTAAGATTGGTGCTACTGCAGAGTTCCCGGGAATAGAGGGAAACGTCATGGCGGGAACGATCACCCTCATGGTGAAACCAATAACAGGAATCCATAGCGTAATAAATGAGGAGGCATTTTACGGAGGTGATTTGGAAGAATCAGATGAAGCCTTCCGCAATCGTATCCAGGAGGCAAATGAGTCCGTGGATACCTCTTTTGTAGGGAATAACAGCGATCTGAAAAGATGGGCCAAATCCGTTGTTGGAATTGAAGACTGCATCGTTTTTCCTACATGGGAAGGGCCTGGGACGGTAAAGCTCGAATTGATAGGTAAGGATGGCAAGCCGGCCGAAGAAAAGTATGTGCAGGCGGTCATTGATTACATAGTTTCTCCGTCAGATCCTTCCAAAAGGCTGCTCCCGGCAGGATGTTGTGAATTAACGGTAAAACCGGCCGATACAATGGTCATTTCATATTCCTGCAGGAACCTGATTTTAGAGGAGGGAGTTACCTTGAATCAGGTCATTCAGGATTTCAAAGAAGCAATGCGCTCTTATTATAAAAAGGCAAAGGAGAAGGGCACGGTGAAATACAATCTGATTCATGCGATCCTTACGGAAGTGGATGGAGTGCTGGATTTCACCGACTTTCTAATGAACAATGCAAAAGAAAACATCGAACTGGATGGATTCCAGTTTGCAGCTACAGGTGAAGTGACCTTTGAGCCGGATGCCGGTATCACCGAACCGGATGATTAGAGGAGGTGTGAGACATGGATTTAGAGAAATTTCCGGATTGCGAAACTGCAAAACGGATGATGGGAACGGTGACCCGGGGATTCTATGACCGGTCCTATATAGGGAAATGGCTGTACCAGGTGATGGGGATGGAAATGGAAGAGGCGAAAGAATTCGTGGAATCCCTTATCTGGCAGGTCTTTGTAGAAACAGAGGACGGGCTTGCAGGGCTTCTTGCAGAAACAAGGGAAGAACACGCAGAGACAGCGACTTGGGGTTTGAGATACCATGAAGAGAAGTACGGGTTTCCTGCCCGGGCGGATCCGGATTACAAAGGGCGGGGGAAGTTAATTTATAAAAAGCGGAATGGAAGATTGCCTATGACCCCATACCGCATGGAAATCATACTTTCAGATTTGACAGGCAGGGAAATCCATATTGATGATTCCGGGGCTGTGAATCAGTTCGAGATTCAGATTTCTTCCGGCAGTACAGATTACAGTACTGTAGGAGTCATTGAAACATTAATGGCGATAAAACAGTCTCATGTAGTTTTTTCAATCGCTGAGAATATTGTTGTTAAGGCTTGCTGTGGCTGTATGATGCAAGAATCAGAAATTTTAAATATAAGGCAGGTGTAAGTGATGGCATTTACAGGAATTAGTTTAACGGAAAATGGAGTAAAAGCACTCAATAAGGCTCAGGGCGGAATAGAACTGAATTTCATAAGAGCCGCAATAGGCGACGGAGTGCAAGCGAAACCGGATAACGAAGCAACAGAGTTGGCGAATGAATTGTTTTCTCTGCAAATAAGCGGCAAGTCAATAGAAGAGGAGTCATGCATACTTGAAATCGACCTGAACAATACGATGTCGCAGCAGGACTACTATTTCAGAGAACTTGGGATATATGCCGAGTGTGACGGCATGGAAGTCCTGTATGCATATGTGAATGCAGGAGACAAAGCAGATCTGATACCCGCAAGTGGAAATCTTGCCACGGTGGAAAAGAGGATACGGGTATCTTTGCAAATTGGAAACGCAAGCAACATAACAATTGCCGGGAAAAGCGTCCTGTATTTATCTTCTGCTGATGAAATGAAAGAAGAGCAGGTGATAGAGATATACAGCAATGCGCTTGGAATAAGCTATGAATCAGGGGAAGCAATTTCCACAGAGGAACTTATTGAGCTTTTAAAAATAATTTTTAGTTAGCATGTCAGAAATGCAATGAAACAAAACCAATAAAACAAATTCTCAAGAACTACCTGGGGTAGTTCTTTTTTCAGGAGGAAAAACATTGTCTAAATTTTTAACTTATGAAGGATTGGAAACAGTATTAACGAAGGTAAAAGGCGAAACAGATAAGAAAGTGGAAAAAGTGACAGGGAAAGACCTTTCCACAAACGACTATACAACAACAGAAAAGACAAAGCTGGCCGGTATTGCAACAGGAGCCGAGGTAAATCAGAATGCGTTTACAACAGTCGTTGCCGGTGGTACAAGTGTAGTTGCTGATGCAAAGTCCGATACACTTACAATTGAGGGCAGTAACATTACGATTACAGGGGATGCAACAAATGACAAGGTTACGATTACCCATCCTACCAGTGGGGCCACGGCAGGCACATACAAATCCGTGACAGTTGATGCCAGGGGGCATGTTACAGCCGGCACTAGTCCGACGACGCTGACAGGGTATGGCATTACAGATGCAGCAGCTAAGACACATACACACGCAAGCGCAGATATTACCTCTTTGGATGCTGCAAAGTTGACGGGAACAGTTGATATTGTACGGCTTCCGGCCGGATCATTAGAACGTTGTGTTGTGGTTGCTACGGATACTGCAAGGCTTGCTTTGACATTAAGCAATGTTCAGACTGGTGACACGGTTAAAGTAACAGCCACAGGACTGATGTACTTCGTAGTTGATGATACAAAACTCAGCACAGAGGCAGGATATGAGGTATATACAGCAGGAAGTGCAACCAGCGTTCCCTGGTCAGGAATTACAGATAAACCTTCTACCTACACGCCGGCAACGCATACTCACACAAAATCGCAGATCACAGATTTCCCAACCACATTGCCGAATGCAAATGCTTTGACAATAAAAGCCGGAAGCAAGACGGTTACCTATACAGGAACGGCGGTTGGCAGTATTGAAATCACGGCCAGTGATTTAGGTGCGTTAACTACTGTGGAGGAAATCACGACAACAGAAATTAGTAGCTTGTTTACAAGTATATTTGGATAAAGGAGAGGATCATAATGTCATTTTTAGGAATAGATGGCTTTAAAAAATTTTGTCAGTTACTAAAAGGTGATTTAGATAAAAAAGCAAACAAAGAAACCCTTGTATTTTCCGGTGCCTCGAGTGCGGTTAGTATTGCACTCCCATTAAAACATATGGGAACAGGAGGCCTTCTTGGTGGAGGCTGGGGTACAGGTAAAACTGAGGGTATTTCCGATCTGTTAAAAATTAAGGTTGAGTATGCATATTGGTACGCATCGGGGGGAGGTTCCCGTGTACCTTTATTTGGTGGCGTAGCGGAAATAGCTGTTGTCCGTGCTGGTGGTTATGGTTATGGCGGGCATGCCAGCGTTGCTTTTCCGGAACCAAAGGGAACGTACTCAGGCGCCCCATTTAATACTATTTTTGTCTGTAATTATTATGTTCCGTCTGATCCGGGCACTTTACTAATAGATGCAAGCACTTCGGCTGCTTCGTCAACAGGCTACGAAGTTGTTATATGCAGGGTATTTGTTGAGGAGGTTACTAAAAATGAATAAAATAAAACTATATATCGATCCATTGACAAAAAAAGTTACAGGCTATGAAATTGTAAGTAACCACACAATTATCGGGAAGAATGATGTATTGATACCGCTTGATGAATTTAATGCGGAATGTATTGGAAAATACTATGTCGATGAAGAAATAGTGGATACCTTCCAAGATGAGTATAACTCAGTTGTTAATGCCTTGAAAGAGAGAATAAACGAATTATATTTAAAATCACAAAATGAACAGCAATGGTTTATTGATTTAATTGCCGATGGAGCCGATCAAAAAGATGCCGCTTGTCTAATTAAAAAAAATCGTGAAAATTTAGATAAACTAGAGAAAGAATTAAAAACATTGGTAACTGAACATGAACAAAAAATTGAAGACTACTATGCAGACTTATCAAAATAATCTTTGATGGTATTAGTATTAGATGGTCGTAAACGAAAGACCGGAAACGGTCTTATTTTTGTGAAAAATCCAGAAAGGAAAATGCCTATGAACGTACATATTGAGCCGTGGATGATTACGGCAGTGACAACAATTTTATCAGGCGTTGTTTCTGCAACCATATCCGGCATAATCGTCCACAGGATACAAAATAAGCTGAACAGGAGGGACGAAGAACGGGAAAGCAAAGAAGAAGCAAAAGAGAATGCAAACAAAGAATACAACACACTCATACTGAAAGGGCTGATTGCATCGTTGAGCCTTGGGGAAGCAACAGCGAATGCCGTGGAAACCGGAAAATATAACGGCAAGCAGCAGAAGGCCAGGGATTATGCAGAAAACGTAAAACATGACATACTGAACTTTGTGTATGAGCAGGGAACAGAACACATGAGTTAGGAGGATAACTGTGAAGAAAATTGAAACAGGAACAATTGTAAGAACCGTTATACTCATTTTCGCATTGCTTAACCAAGTACTTACAGTCTGCAATATTAATCCGCTGCCGATTTCAGAGGAGGAGGTAGGGCAGGCGGTATCAATTACTCTGACTGTTGGCTCCGCTTTGTGGGCATGGTGGAAAAACAACAGCTTTAGCCAGGCGGCGCTGGAAGCGGACGAGTATAAAGATCATATAAAAAGCATGGATGAAGAGGGCGAGTGATCGCTCTTTTCTTGTGCGCAAAACGCAGGAAGGAGTAATATGAATATAGACAAAACTTATTTATGTACAAAAAATTGCTACGACGGAAACAACCCCGAATATATCGTAGTCCATCAAACAGGAAACTCAAATCAAGGCGCAGATGCGAAAGCACATGCGTCGTCTCTATTCAACGGAAATATAAGTGATATGTCGTGGCATTTTGTCGTTGATGATAAGAGTGCTTATCAAAATCTGCCAATAAACAAAGGCGCATGGCATGTCGGGGTGAATTATGGGGGCAGGCTGTTTGGAACGGTTAACAACAGAAACAGTATTTGCGTTGAATCGTGCATACAGGCCGGCTACAATGCAAACAACGCATTTAACAACACCGTTGAAGTTGTAAAACAGCTTATGGCAGAAAACAACATAGACGCAGACCATGTGGTAAGCCACTATGATGTTTGTGCTAAAAATTGCCCGCAGCAGATTAGAGAGGCCGGGAGATGGCAGGAATTCAAAAATAAAATTTCCGAAACTACGGCTGCAACGGAGGATATCTGGCTCGACTGGACAAAATACGAAAGCGGTACCGCCGGATTCAGGCAGGTCTGCGGTGATTCCGGAAAGGCATACGGCAAGTATCAATTCGATTACCGGTATGGGCTTGTGCCATTCATGCAGGCTTGCGTGAAACATAATTCAGGCAGGTACTCCGGTTTTAACCAATACATTGCTTTGAAGGCCGGTAACTCCAAACTGATAAGTAACACCGGCTTGAAAACATTGTGGACAAACTACTGTAATAAGTATCCAGGGGAATTTGAAGAACTACAGGATACGGCAGCAGCGGAAGATTATTACACGCCTGTTAAGAAGCATATAAAGACTAAGACTGGCGTGGACCTGGACAATCATTGCGGAGCAGTAAAAGGCTCTGCCTTTTCTATGTCTATCAGAAGCGGCGCACAGACAGCCGCAAACAAATTCTCCGGATGCAAAGACTCAGACACGGACGAATCCATCCTGAAAAAAGCGTATGCGACCTATGGAAACGAGGATGCGGGAAGATGGCCGAGACAGCTTGCGGAGGCCCTGGCGGCGATTACGGACACGGCAACATCGGCAGCAGTGACTTATCGTGTGGGAACGTCATGGAGTAATGGAAAATGTGTAAATCAGCATGGAGCCTTCAGTTCCCTGTCCAATGCGAAAAATGATGCAACAGCAGCGGCAAAAGACAAAAAGAAGACATACCGCGTGTATGATACTTCCGGCAAAAAAGTCTACACGGCAAAATACACGGCTGCCACCACCAATACCACTACATCTACGACTGGCAGTACTTCAGCAGCTTCCTATCCTACATTAAAAAAGGGAAGTATAGGCTCCGGAGTGAAAACCATGCAAACGAAACTGATTGCAAAGGGTTACTCTTGTGGATCAACCGGAGCGGATGGAGCTTTTGGAGTCAATACGGAAGCAGCCGTGAAAAAATTCCAAAAGGAAAAAGGTTTGGTAGTGGATGGCATTGTCGGCCCCAGGACTTGGGGAGAATTACTAAAATGAGATCCGTTAAATAGTTACAAACAATAAAAATATATGATATTATTATGTCGTTAAATATTGTCAATTTTTTCATATACAAAAAAGAGCCTTCCGGCATCAAATCCGGTTGGCTCTTATATCCTAAGCAGACAATGCATAAGTCGAGGCACTTTCTTGATCATTCCAAATAATTAACTCTATATCTTCGTGTCTTATTTCTTCCAATGCTCTCTACAATTATATTGATTACAGAAAAGCATAATGCTATAATGGTTTGAAGGAAAACAGTAATGATTTTATACGAGGAGATAGGTCTATGAAGTGTTGCCCTGAATGCTACAGTGAAGATAGTAGAATTACCCCGTTACTGAATCCTGAATATTGTCTGAAAAATCATACACAATATATTTGCGGGACATGCGGCAGATGCATTTGCATTGAAAAAGATGAAAAACGAGGACTGCAAAGATGGAACTTTCCTTTTAAGTCATTAGAGATTGCAAAATTATATTTGCGTACAGCCGAAGTGACCGAAAGGAAATGCTGCGGCATATATGAGATACTCGGCAAGAACGGTAGAAAATCTTACAAAATCTTCAATTCAGATCAGCAGTTGGAAACCTATTTAGCAAAGAACGGAGATAAAACAATTATCACAAATAAACCGGCATACCAGCGTGGAGAGTTTAAAGAATTCCCTGATACACAAATTAAAATGCTTGCAGCCTCGGAAGCAGAAAAATACTTATCAGAGAAAGAATAATTCGTTAGAATCGTTCATATTTGTCAGCAGATTAAGGAGTTTATGTTATATGAAAGAATTAAATGTATATGAACATAAGGCGCAGTATTATGAAACAGATCAAATGGGAATCATTCATCATTCAAATTATATCCGCTGGTTTGAGGAAGCGCGGGGGGATTTAATGGAACAGTCTGGTCTGCCTTATAAAGGGATGGAAGAAGCAGGAATTATCTGTGCCGTAATAGAGGTAAATGTGAAATACCATTCCATGGTCCGATTTGATGATACTGTAAATATCAAAGCAAATATAACACAATATAACGGTGTGACCATGAAAGTTTATTATGAGATCAAAGATAAAGATTCTGGGGAAATGCGGTGTACCGGAGAGACACGGCATTGTTTTCTTGGAAAAGATAACAAACCGGTATCATTAAAAAGAGTAAATCCAAAATATGATAATTTATTTAAGGGCTTGATTTCTGACTGAAATGTATTATCGATTGGCCGCATAACTTTTTGCTTATATTATAATAAACGTAAGGGGTCATCGGGAAAGGCATAAAACAACTCCAATATACAAAGACCATGCACAAATTCAGCAACAAAGTCTGAAAATTGCATGGTCTTTATTCATCTTATTAAATAAATATTAGTTTCCCGACAGCCCCATAGCTTCTGTTTTACTCATTCAGGAAAGCATGCAATCCTGATCCGGTCTGGATTATAGTTTATACATCTGTCTTGTCATATGTAAAATTATATGGTATACTCACATGACATAAGAGTATAACGGAGGTTCCTAATGAACGATAACGTGATTAGAATACAGGAATTAAAAAAA
>Ga0153953_1000421_pt1 | contig 14915 bp, 16 predicted proteins | sample TSNJ037MetaG_FD_104718 | JGI IMG/M metagenome (GOLD analysis project Ga0153953, IMG submission 104718) | Attine ant fungus gardens microbial communities from New Jersey, USA - TSNJ037 MetaG | ecosystem: Host-associated > Fungi > Mycelium > Unclassified | place: USA: New Jersey, Wharton State...
ATTCTCAAAGCTAAATGTGCAATTAAAACCGAACAGGACTACTGTCGGTTACTCAAATTATAAGTAGTCAATACAAAAGAAAAGAGGGTAATATTTATGTCACATAAAAAAAACAGTTCAAACACTCACACTGTTAATTCAGTCCCGAGTATCGTTTTTACACCATTTGAAATTTCACGTAATGCTATTATGATACTTATGTTTTTATCTGTTGCATTATGTATTTATCTGTTCGTAAATGTGTCACTTAATAATCTTGCTTTTTCACCTGAACAGCTTAATGATTTATCAGGTTTTGTTCTCAATCTAATTTTGGTAATCGCTGCATTAGGTTTCTCTATATTCACCTTGCCGATATCAACTGCACAAACTCGAAAGGAAGAATTACTTCTTTCGTACATTGGCCAGTCACTTGTGATTACATCCATTGCGATTTTTTCTTACATTATTTCATATTGCCCTTTTCTTATAAATGTTTGGAATGGTAAAGTAATTAGCTTATATTTTTGTGTTTGCCTATTTGTAATATGTAAAAGTATAACTGGCTTAACTTCTACTATTATCGCTTACTTCAACATTAGAAATTGATAACTCATTGCGTTATTTACTGTTTTAATAATTAATGCCTCTGCTCTGTAGCAGGGGTTTTTCTCTTGCCCTGATGATGCACATTTTCGCCCTGTTGCCATTCCAGAACTGCAAGGATAATTCCCCTATGTCTGGATAAAGAAATTGGAAGCAGGCACTAATATTCTCCCACAAATGAAAACAAGCCCAAATGTCATATACTTTGGGCTTATGAAATAATTTCAGTTCTTATTAAGCATAAATACTTTTTGTATTTCTAACTTCCTTTATACTCACAAAAAAAGAGCGTCACGTTACATGACACTCTAACTTAAACTAATTAAATGGCAGCATATCATCGTCTACACCATAGGGAATATTCATGAAACCATCTCCAATTCCACTATCCTGGGAAATATTTGCACCGCCGGTTTCATATGCATAACCAATACCTTCGTCATTGTATAAATCCCCATTGGCAGATTCGATACCTGCGTTGGTTTCCTCCCTTTTTCCATCTGCGAATTCCTGATCCTCGGCGGTTATTTCCAGGCGAAAGACCTTATCCCCGTTTTTATTGAGATATGAAGAACTACTGACTCTGCCAACTACGATGACACGCATCCCCTTCTTAAAATATTTCCAAGAGAAATCCCCTCTTTTTCCGAACGCCACAATCGGGATAAAGTCCGCTTCAGGCTTTTTATTCTTCCTTCTGCGACGGTCACACGCAATGGTATATCGTGTGATTGTCAGTGGATTATCCCCCTCGGTGTAATACACTTCCGGATCTCTGGTCAAACGCCCACATAATTCTACTTTGTTCATTTTAATCCTTTCTTGGAGTTTAAGCATTTTTCTCCATGTCTTTATTTTTTCCATTGTAATTATGGCTGCGGAAGTTTATTTGGCCGAAAGAAAAAAAGCCAGTCGCATTCAAGTGACTGGCTTTTCATGGATTGCCGTAGAGAATATGTTAATGATTTTTTGACAAGTATTAATGCGTTCTTCAATCTCCCGTTCCAACTTATGATAAATAGAATTATCAAAATCATCTCCAAGCAACTCAAATAAATAATGTGCTTGAGGGGCATCTATAGCGCAATGTTTAAGCTTGCTGCGGCTGTATTGTTCCAACATTTCCTTTGCCTTATCCACGATTAGAGTATAGTACATGCATGGATTTTTCTGATACAGAATGTTTAATCCGTCATAGGCTGTTGCTAATCCATTTCGTGTTTCTCTCTGCATTACGGCAACGGTGAATTTAGGATATAGTCCGATTACCTCAGCTTCGTGTACGGATAACCTGTATTTGGGTCCTTTATTATCCTGAGCGGAAGAATCGTTATCATAAAATTCGATTCCACCCATCGCTTCGGCCATGGTAATGTAAGCTTCTTCTGAAGAACATCCTGTGATTTCCATAACCATGTCATGATTATTCACGAATATGTCGCCACACGCATAGCATTTATAGCCGCCCTTTTTCAGGACCGCATTCCCAATATTCATGTCCGGCTTTCCAAGCCTGGCTTCGTGCCCCGGACACGGAATGTAAACCTTGCTCCCCTTTTCTACCGTCTCAACTCCAAGGTGAGTGACAATTGCTTTGGAATCTGCATCTCTTATTAATCTCTTTATATCCATTCATGCTCTCCTTCCTATGCATTTCATGATAATTATGAGTTGGAATTATATCAATTAAAAAAGGAGTTGATTTGCAACCCCTTTTTACGTTTACAACATGATTGTTTCAAGCGTATCCATATTTTCGTTCATGCCCTCGAATGGAAGAATCGTAATGGTGGCAACCTTTGACATATTGTCATTGATATGACTCGCACACAATTTTCGGATGTCAGTATCGTATTCTATTGCATGCCGTACTTTCTCAATGACTCGCCGAATCTTATCATCAGCTGTATATACCTTCATGCTCTTGGCAATAGACGGAATCGATTCATCATTTATGGCATGACGCAAGAAGATGTTGATTTCGTCTTCTGGGAAAATTTCACGCATACGCTTCATAATCCCCTCACACATCATTTTTCGCATAACGATGTTCTCCGGGGAATCAAATACGCTGTTTTTTGTGGCATCTCCCGGAATGATTTGATCATATTCTTCGATTGCCTCCAAATGCGTGTTCATATCCGTTTTCATCATGCGCAAAACAGAACGAATCTTCGACATCGTTTCCCCCGTCTCAATCATGTAATCTGCAATTTCCGGCTCTCTTCCAAGTTTTTCATATTCACTGCGAATAGCCTTTATTTTGCGTTGCAATGCGGCATCTGATGAGGAAATGGAATGCTTCATTAAATTCGTCGATCTGGACATTGCCGATTTAATCTGGTAAAAAAAGAATGTGGTAGGCAATCCTTTGAGCGGATCGTAGTCGGGAAGGTATTTGATGATGTTCAAATATGCTTCCTGCTCCAATACCTCGCGATAGGTTGGGTCACGTTCTACATAAGTGCGATATTTTTTTGTGATAAAGTCAAGTACAAGCCCTTTCATGTAAAAACAGGCTTCTTCCCGGGCATTCTTCTGCTCTTCCAATGTACCATTGCGGGCGATTTCCGCTAATTTTGCATACCTTTTTCTTGATTTCTCTCCACGCTCAATAACGACATTCTGCGTATAGAAATTCAATTCCTCTTCCATTTTTTGCTTGCGTTGTGACTTCTTCTTTGACTTGGCTTCAGTTTCAGCCATATCGGCATCATTCACTTCGTCCAAGTCCTCTAAATCTTCTAAATTGTCAGGTTCTTCGTTTTCATCTAGTGACAAATATGTTTCTCCCGAAGGATAATCATCTATTTCGTATTCCGAACAATCAATATTATCGAATGTATCTTCGTTTTTCAAACTCGAATTTTTATTATTCACAAGTCGCCCTCCTCTCAATCATGGGGATTAGCGAAATATAGTAATCCACGGTATCCGCATCTTGAATGATAGCCCCGGTTTCACGAATCCAATTATTAAATAATTCATCATAAGGCAGTCCTTTTGATTTATTATTTTCAACAAATTTCTCCAAACTCTTGATTTGCTTAATATCATGAATCATATTCTCACCTCTTCGTCATCGTTAGCAATATTATAAGAAATTTTTATTTAAAAGTACATTCTTGAAAGTCTGCGGATATGGTTTTTTGCTGTTTTTTGCCCTTTTCCAACAGAAAATAGCCTATTTTCAATAAGCTATTTCTGTCTTCAATCCTTACTCTTCAAATAACAATTTCCACTCGACGTTTAACGCTGCTGCTATTTTTTTAACGGTTTCGATCTTTGGAATAACTACCCCATTTTCTATCAAGGATAATCCTGTTCTTGAAACGCCAGCCGCATCAGCTAATTCCTGCTGTGTCATTTTTCTTGCAAGACGGATCTTGTGAATTTTACTCATCATCAACCGAATCTCCCTCTTCCCATACAAAGCGAACTGCGTCTTCTATCGCAAAGTTAAATTTTTCATTTTCCCAATGCCCTTTCACAACCTTATCATTGCCATTGTAGCGATAACGGAGCGTATTTCCTTCCCGGCGTTCAAGAATGTATTTTTTTTCGCTCAACTCAACATATCCAATGATCGGGATGCTTAATTCGCCTCTATTGTTATTTTTAAATGGAACGATAAAATGTTTCGGCTGTCCCCTTTTCTCGAATCGGAATTGATTTAGGAAGTCATCATGCATTATGTCTTCCGGCACTTCTCTGTATACATCCTCTTCGATCGTAAACATGCTTGCCGTTTTACCGCGTAACGTAACGTGAGATTCGAATATTCCGTTATTCCAGGTTCCGAAAACGTTGATTTCCTTTTTGCCAAGCGAAAGACTCAATTCCTTATAATTTCCATCAGTGCAGGCTACGATTTCGTTACCTGACGGTTCTGTGATGTGTACTAAGATATCAGCCCAGTTCTTCCCGCTCGTTACCTCGGGAATCGTAGTTGGCCAGAAAAAAATACGGTAGGGTCCAATGGAATCACTGCCAAAGCTTTTCTTCAGTACGACCTGATGGATGTGCTTAAATAATTCACCCCCGTTATGAGCGTAACTTATTTCCGCAGGCTTCTCCGGTATCAGCGTTTTACTTGCTGAAACATCGCTCGGTATCGCTGTTGTGACTGCTTTTGGCTGCAATTCCTCGGTATGGCCTTCCGTTTCACGTTCAGAAGATTGCATGCTTTCACTTACGTCTTCCAATGCTGGTAATTTCACTTCACTTTCAGCATTTTTCTTCTTATCTCCACCAAAGAATGACCGAAGTCCTTTTTTAATTTTCGGTTCATCTGCGATAGATACCGGAGCAGTTGGTGTTGATTTTGTTTGAGCGACGGCTTTGGGCTTAAACTTCATCCCTTCAGCAGCTTTTGGTACAATTGTTTCTTTTCCCGTGTGATGGGGATTGGTTTTACTCGGATCCATTGATTCTTTATTATTAATCGCAGGAACTTCTTCTGAAAGGCTAGCTTCAGTAGACATATTTACATCTTTCATGACCTCAGATAGAATATTCGATTCTTCCGATGCATCCATGGTATCCTTTTTAATTAATATTGCATCTACAATTTCTGATGCCTCTTTATCCGTTTGAAGTTCCTCTGTTACCTGTGCAAGTATTGCTGCAGGTTGAACACCTGCCTTTTCCATCACCGGCTTTTCCGCAACATCGTTAATCGGTATGATTTCAGCAGCATCGTTAACCTTTGCCGTTTCTGGCTCTGGAGATTTTTCATCTGCCGATTTGGAATCTATTACCTCGACTGATTCTGTGTCTTCTTTCTCAACCGACAGGGCTTCTGTAGAATCAGGTGCAGCCGCATTATCGGACGAGGATTTTTCTTCTTTTAACGGGGTGTCTTTAGCTTCGGTTTCTGTGATTTCCGTAGCATCTAATTCTACCGTTGACGGTTCTCTATTGATTTCCGTAATATCCACGATATTTTTTTCCTTTACCGGCATAAAGGTGAATTCGTCCAAATTAGGAACCCTATGCTGAAAAAGAGGATTTTGTGTCGGTGACTTCCTTTTTTCCGAATCATCAATTACTGTTTGATTGTCTATTTCCTTCGGAAAGTTATTCTCATCTACCGATACCTTGAGCAATGCAGGCATTCGCACCTCTGGCGTCATAGGCAGTGCGTTATCGTCTTTTACGTTTTGAACCGACAAATCACTCTGATTTTCAGGCTTATCCGTTATTGCCGATTCCGTTTTTTCAGATTCTGATTCCTTTTCAGAAACAGGTTCCTTTTCCTGAGACGTTATTACTTTTACCTCAACCGGTGCTTCATCAACGACCGGTGCTTTAACAGACTCTTCCTCTTTAATGGCGGCTTCCGAGATGATATCCCCGTACTCTTCGCGAAAAATGTTTTTTACGGTATTGATCGGGCACTGATAATATTGCCCATCCATACATAACCGGACATGCTTTCCGCCATTTTCTTCCACGATTTCATACTTGTAACCATTTTTTAATAACCCGCACAAGGCATTATTGTAAATTCTAGCATTGATCTGGTGCTCGATTTTATTTGCACCCTCACCTCTGGATTCATTTGCCAAGAGATTTCTTGCAAATTCAAGACTCCATCCATAACCTTGTAGTGTGTTGTACAGTATGCGACTCATAACTTGCCTCCTTTTCTTTGTTAACTTCCTTTAACAATTATGATTGTGGATCACATAAAAACCGCAACAATTACAAGGTGATTTATATATCCAAAATGCAAAAAAAAAAGAGAGAGGATCAGTATTCCCTCTCTCTGCAAATCAAATAAGTGCGCTCGTTATCGCTACCGGTTGTATAAGAACAGGTGACGAACACGAAAATGTTTCCAGTAATGTTTTGTCCAATCCTTTCCTTGAGAAATGCCCCAGCTTCTTCCGGTGAAGTAAGGATATTTCTATAAGAGCCGTCAGCGACACCTGCATAACAGTGTATTGGCTCTAATTCAAGCTTTCGTTCATCTGTATAAATCTCAATATTTGAATGTTCTTCCATGTATTGAGGAGATATGAATTTTGCTATATCCTTAAACATGGTACCATTTTTCATATTGTGTCCATATATCACATTTAGATGCGTGGTACTCAGACCGTGGTTACTATCCAGATAGATCGAACCTGGTGCGCTTTTTTTACCATTGATGTCTCGATATAAAAAGTATTCATTATCCGCCTTGTCTTGAACAATTGGATAATTAACATTTGTGTTATCAATTTTTACCCATCCGACTACAGATTGATTTTTTTCCATTAGATCGATTAATCCGTCAGAGGCTTTGTAAGCAATGGTTTCCTTCATCACTGTTTCATAAAAATCCGATTCATCAGGAACATCTATCAGAGGTTTTTCAGTCTCTACAACTTTATCGACAACGGTTTCACGAATTTTTTCATATTCACTTTCTGCTTGCTGCTTTTTAAATTTTCCTGAAAAAGAAACTATTCCACTGATGAAACATAATACGAGCAATAATATCTTTGCAATTTTTTTGTCCTTCATAACTTATTCTCCTTTTTTCTCATATTCCTGCAATATTATGAATAAATTATGGTTTTGACTTCCTTTAACCAATACAGAAAAAGAGGCTACCAACCTCTTTTCTGATTAATCTTCTTTTTCAACAAGGTTATCTGAATTATCTCCAAAGATATTAGCTCTTGCGGTCTGTCCTGCTATAATTGCCTCTTGACGCTTTTCTTCTTCTATTTCTTCCATCGTTTTGCAACCAGTTAAGTATTCTGTTGAATACGGAATAATTTCCGTTGCGGTTTCTCGATACTCGTGTTCAGCCCCGCAAAATGGACATATGCGCTTCCTGAGATATTCCCTTGTCTGAATTGCGCCGTCAATAAATACCATGCTGCTCTTTCGAATTGCCCGACTATCATTATCGGCAACAAAGCCGTATGATTTCACAAACGGAAAATCATGTCTGTTGGATTCGTCATCTTCCTTGATACGATATTTTCTGGGCACGTCCAGCTGATAGTTTGTGATGATCTGTCCCTTGTCGGTGACAAATACTTCCGGGTCAATACAGGCCTTGCCTATTACGGTAATCCTGTTGGATATTTCGGCATTGCGCCGCATATCAGAATTTCCCTCTTCCGCGTTTAAGCCTCGTTCTTCCGCTTTTATATAAATTGGATTTACAAAGGAAAGCATTCCCTGCATCCGCTCAACGTTGTAACACTCCGAACAGGTAAGTGTCTTTTGCACATTGACGGTTGCTAGTGTTCCCTTGATTAAAATCATGTCTCCCACTTCCCATTGTTTCATCATCTTCATGATTTTATCATTTTGACTCAGAATAACAGGAATGTCTAAGCGGATCCGTTTATCAACTGCTCCGAAATCACGGATCCCGCGCAGGACAGCTAAGGTACCCATGGTTCTTACCAGTTTTCTTGATTCATTTGTTTCGTCAGAGCTATCATACAACAGTCTTGGCGGCTGTGTAACCTGACCGTATAGGGTTACTTCATTATGTCTTGCCATAACCTTCTCCTATCTTTTTACTCTTTTTCATATTATGGAAAATTTTCAAGTCAAAATGGTAAAATCACTAATAGTAATTTATCGTTCTCAATTACTAATTAATGTTGCAACTTTTGCTGCCAACGGACTTCTTGTCGTTTCCTTATCACTAAACCCTACCACACAACATAACGGATCCCCTGTCATCAGTTTAAGAGCATACGCTAATCCATTGTTGTGTTTATCTAAACGAGGATTGTCGATCTGATTTAGATCTCCGGATATTACCAACTTAGTTCCTTCTCCGACCCGCGTCAGAATACCTTTCATCTGCGAAATAGAAGTATTTTGTGCTTCATCTACATACAGGATCTGGCGAGTCAAAGACCGCCCACGTAAGAAACCGAGAGCTTCAGCTGCAATATACCCTCTATCAAACAGGTAATTTACTTTTTCGCGGATATCGGATTCTTTGCCATTTCTGCTTTTAACGCTTTTTTCATCTACCAAAAGTTCCAAATTATCCATACAGCCACGTAACAACGGACCAACCTTGCTTGTTTCATCTCCGGGTAATGCTCCGATATCCTTATCAAACTCAACATTAGCCCTCGTAATTGTCATTTTACGATATATGCCGCGTTCGACACACTGTTCCAAGCCACAAGCTAATGTAAGGAATGTTTTTGCTGTACCAGCTGAACCCTTCAGTATAACGAGCGGTACTTCCTTCGCCGGAAGCATAATTGCTTCAATACAAAACTTCTGGCCAGCATTTCGCGGCGAAATACCATAAGGATTACTTTCGCAACTTAATGTGATAATGTTACCATCCTTCAACCGACCAAGCAGAGTTCCCATTGTTGCTTCATTTTTGATAATTAAAAATTCATTTTCAACTAAACTTCTCTTTTCCTTACTGGTGAATTTTACCCGCTTAATATCTATACCGTCGCCAGAAGCAAGTTTATCAAAGTCTTTGTTTGATAACATAATTTCATCCCGACCATTGTAAATAAGATGATCTTCTTCGATTTTCTCATGTTTATAATCTTCACTTACAACTCCAAGGACATCTGCTTTAAGGCGAACATTAATATCCTTTGATACCATGATTACCCGCTGTTTTGATTCTTCAGTTAATCCTTTGGCAATCTTTAAGATGCGATTATCCGGGGAGGATTTCCACGTATCTGGTAACTCAATTTGATTATATTCCGTCTCTACACGAATCAACCCACCATTTTCTGTCGCGATGCCATTTAACAGACTTCCCTGTCTACGAAGCTGATCGAGTTTTCTGAGCGCTTCCCTGGTATTATATCCTTTATCACCGGGAAGGTTCTTATTATTATCCAGTTCCTCAATAACCGCATCGGGAATGACAATAACGTTATTGTCAAATACCGTGAAACAAGTTGGATCAGCTATAAAAACGTTTGTATCCAAAATATAAATCTTTTGTCTTTCACCTATTCCTTTTGACATAAAGTAATCTCCTTCTTTTTGATTTATTTGAATAAATTATGATATTGAAGCTCCAAATTACAGCATTTCAGTATTTGCACAAAAAAAGAGACGAGAAAAGTCCCGCCTCCTTTGAAGTCAATCAAAGATCATATCATTTAACTCAAACAATGAATTTGTACGATTTCCTTGAAATTTGCCATTACATCCATTGATTCCATTGAGCCATTTAATTGCTCTACCACCGGCCTGATGCCAGCCAGTTAAGTTTTCTGTGTAATCATCAACCAAAACGTGCTTATTCGTTAAAAAGTGCCTAAGGGCATCCACGACAAAGGACGCCTTATCTATCCCGCAGGGAACGAAAATCCGATGCTCCTTATCAATGTTCGGAATAAACTGGTCGATCCAAATATTTTTTTCTTCATACGCAAAACTATCTGGAAAGTATGCGGATAAAGAAAAAGTCTCAATTTCGGGGATTTTTGCCAATTCATTTGCATATGTAGCAATTTCTGTTGGCTTTAAGGATGAAAAATATCCTTTCTGGTATAAATCGGATAGCGAAGCAGATGTCCGCCACTCGGCAGCAGTTCCATCCAAATCAAAAAATACAAATTTTTTCTCGCCATCATAATTTTCAAATGGCTCTAATAATGAAATTATCTCTTTATTCATCAGCTTTTCCTCTTTTCTATTTCATTCCAACAAATTCCCACCAAGAATCATCTGCCCATAGCCCACGACGATTCTGCATTGCTTCTTCCTGAAATCTCGTAAAAATTGTCTGATAGCTTTCATCATTAAAAATAGCCACCTCTGCATAACCATCAAGAAGAAGCTTTGCGTTATAACATTTTGCTCGGAGTTCTTTTTCGTCAAATGGGTCGTTTGGACTTTCGAGCCATACCATGCGAAGCAAACGGGCATATTGATCGGCATCTGATTTATCCTTTGTCAAATATATCGTTTGGCCAATACTGAGTTGAGATTTTGTGTATTCGGAAGCTTCTTTTCCATATGCATTGTTTTTGGAAGCATCTGAATGAACGCTTTCCGGAGTGTCTACTTCTAACATTCGGATCTTAAAAGTTTCCTTGCCGATTGCAACGGTGATTGTGTCTCCGTCTGCAATTTTTGTAATCACGGCAGTTTCCACATCCTTGTTATTGGGCTGTTGTATATCCGTGCTTGCGGTTTTTAATCCGTCGGGAAGTTGCCCAATCGCCTTTTCGAACGAACTGACATTTATATTTTGATTTGGCATATACGACTGGATTTCCGATACTGTTTTGCTGATATCAAAATTGTTTTTAAAGGCCGAAATAGCAATGCAGCCGGCACAAATAGCCAGCATCGTATTTACTTTCTTCTTTCCGATTGCAATACATGCAATTCGATATAATTTTTTAACTCGTTTCATATTAACCTCCGTCTCGAATTTCTTTATTGTTACACTGCAATTATGGGATCTGATGAAATACCAAAAAGAAAAAGCCATGGAATATCCCACAGCCTTTCATTTCTAAGTATTAATGATTAAACTCGCAAATATAATTGATTGTCATCTGATCCTCACGGTAAAAGATGATTTCATCATTTTTCAACATACCAGGTGTTGCTTTTGCGTGTACACAGGAACACTCTGGGTGCTTGGACTGTAACCTTCTATAATTGTAATTATACCAGCTTGCATCGCGAGAAGTAACCTCGTACGATTTGCCATATGCTGTAGCATAAAGAGCCATAAAAGCGGTATTTGAATTTTCGTTATTCCAATATGCGTCTTTCGACGATGTATACCCCCATGATTTCATTGATGATGGAGCAAAATAAACACCTTGCCCAAACATTTTCCCAGTGATTTTGGCATCTGGATTTAATAATAATCCCTTTTGCATAATGGAAATCCAGTTTTCATTACGACTTCCATGCCAAAATTGCTTCACGACTACCTTCACTCCGTCAGCTCTTTTGCGCTCCTCCAGATATTTGTTAAATATTTCTTGTGTGCGTTTATTAATGACGCGATATACGCTTGACAACTTAGGAAGCAGCTCCTGACTAAGATGCTTTTTAACACTTTCAGCCTGGTCCGGAGTAGCTACATAAATCTCCAATCCCATGGCATCCAGTAGATTCATTTCTTTCTCGGATCCCTTCTTTTTCCCTTCATTGATGGATACCTGACCTTCCATGACATCAAGAAGCGCTTCTTCACGTAGGATGATTTCAGGAAAGTCATTTTCTGATTTAGCCATAACCGCCGCCACGCCGCGCTCACCAAAACCATTAATGCGACGGGGAATAACGTGTAATAATTCCAAAAGGTGCTTATTAAACGTCTTTACCGCTTTTTCCTTACGCAGGGCCGTTATTTCCTTCTTGGCTTCTTTGATCATGACCGGGGTAACGTCAGCAGAAGTTACGGTATAGTTTCGCTCGATGGTTTGTTTCGCAAAACGCATTAGTTTTTCAATCAACTCTGCTACCTTCGGGTCCTCTATACCGATAAAATTCTTAACATCTTCCTTTTGAACTGTACCGGTTTTATGACACTCTGTTTTATCCCGGTATCCCTTTAACATCTTCTCCTGCAATTTGATTGCATACATATAGTCTGGGTATATATATGGCTTGGATGCATGACTTGAATACAAGGTCTCGCCTTGTTTTTCTCCAATTCTGGCATAAAAGGCTCCCCACGTATGATTACCCAAATCTACCATGCGGTAAAATTTATTGTTATTCATTTCCGGGTTCACCATAATCAAATATTTTTCCGGGAGTTTTTCATGTTGTGCAAATGGAAATGATAACATTTTTTCATTTGCGCCCCTTTCAGTAACCATTACGGTTCCTGATTTGGGAACCACGTATAATCTATGAATTACCTCACCGGAATCTGTTGTCATTTCAGCCACAACGCCAATTCTATCTTTTACATAGGATTCAATCGCTTTAGCTACCGCATTTCCGTATTCATATGCCGTAGAAGTTTTTGTAATACCATCTAAGATGACCTTTTCAATCCTTGAACCATTTTTATAAATCGTTGCATTAAACATTTTCTGCCTCCATGTTTTTAATGATTTCACTTGCAGCCTTTTGCACACGACCCATGCAGTTGGCAATTACTTTTTTGTCTTGTCCATTCGCCCAACGGAAAAGCTGACTCACATGTGAGTCCTCATTCTCCAGCTGCAAAAAGCTGGCCAGTATATAAGAACATGCTTCAACTTCATGATCTTCAGCATATTTGAATTTTTTAGCAAGATATTCCCGCGAAATGCAATCGAGCATATCTGAAGCTGACAAAAAAATAGAAACATCGTTAGAAATGTTTTGCAGTGCATAAAACAAATCTTCCTTCGTTTCGTACAGTGGATCTTCGGATAACGCCTCTAGCTCCGGCAAATTTTCACCATCTGTCTGTGAAACGTCGTATACGTACACCACTCGATAATCAATGTAGGAAACTTCTCTTTTCTCCGTTTTGACGGTATTATCTTTATTCAAGGCAGGCTTTCCATCCCCGTCCTTCACTTCCTCTTCCACAATCGCCGTTTTGGGCGTGGGCGCAAAAATCTCAATTCCCTTTTCACCAGCTCTGACTTGGCGTTTTCTTTCTGACCATTTTTTATATGTATCTACCATTGTTGCATTGGGATTTTTCGCATGAATCAGCAATTGATTGTTATAAGAATACTTATAGAATGTAGCCGCAAACTTCAGGAACTGATGCAATGATTCTTTTTCAAACCAGATGCTATCCTGTTCGGCTTCTATTTTTTCCTGCATCTGTTTTTTTTGTTCCGTACGTTCTTCTTTGCTTTTTTTCTTGTACATACTTCCTCCTATTCCAAATAAGGGTCTTAACACAATGCGTATTAAGTTTAATTAGATTGGGAAAACGAAGTTTTTATCAAACAAAAGAAATGTTTTCATTTTTCTCTTAGAAATGTAATCTCCGATTCCTAATCAAGTTACATCAAAATTATGGAATTAGATTAAAGGGAATAAATAGGCAAAAAAAGAGACGTATTAATACTACGTCCCTTAGAGAAAAATTACAGAACAGGTGTGTGTACCGGCGGAAATGCGGGTGTGTCTGCCGCCTCCGACTCTTCCGGTTTTTCCGGAAGTTGATTGACGATTTCCTCCAGATCCTCTACCTCTTCCGTCACCGCGGAGTATTTGTTGTATGCCTCAGCAAGTTCGTCATCGAATGCCGCAAACATCTGAATCAGCAACATCTCACGCTTTTCTGCGAACATTTTCTTCAGTTCCTTCGCCAAAGCTTCTTTTTCCTGCCGCTTCATATCCAATTGTGCATCTGATACCCGGACTTTGCAGGCGATGTATTTCATATGCTTCTCAGATGCCTTGCCCGGCAGTTCATCAAGCACGCCCACGACTACGCCAACTTCCATTCCGCGAGAGGTATTTACGACAACCTTGTCGTTAACGGTAAAATCCTCGTAGCCATAAAACACCCTCGTACCAGCAGCCAACTCAACTTCGTATACTTTCTTCATGCTTTTCTCCTTTTTTCTCGCATTTCTATATATTATTTACGGGTAAATTATGAAGACGGATGTTGCTATCTAAGATGAATTTTACAAAAAAAGAGATGTAATATATTACATCCCTTTAAGAGTTTTTTGACTATGAAACAATAACAACTTTATCCATGCAAGTTTTAATTTTTAATTGCTCTGGTATGTTTTTCTTTTTCATTATCAATAGCCTGAAGCACCGATTGGTACGGGATATACGCATCTCCAAATTCCTTATCAATTGATGCGTATAGCTTATATAAAATTTCCCTTTCTCTTTTTTCGAGAATATCCGCTATTTTTTCCGCCAAGGAATCTCGTTTACACTCCAATGCTTTTAAACGGTCTTTCTCATGCATATTATGTGCGCTTTTAATTTTCTGTGCCGGAACGCAAGCTAAGATAAATCTCATTTTTGAATCATCGGAAATTGCCATGCCCGGTCCTATCACCTCTCCCGTTTTAACACCAAATTTAGTATCTACCATAACGGTGTCCCCATGCTTGCATTCAATCTCCGAATGAAATACTAATATCTTCTGATCTATTCTTACCTCATAAACATATTCTTTTTTCATAGCTTCTCCTTCTCGATTTCTATATTTATTAATATGAAAATTATGAATTAGAATAGCTATAAATAAAAACAAAAAAAAACATATCAATGATACACAATAATGTCATTGATCGTGATATTTAGCAATGTACTCAAAGCAAGCATATTATCTAAAGTTGGCAGGGAATCTCCTCTTAACCACTTGTAAATCGCATTTGTTGTCGATAGGCCAAAATAATCTCTTAAAAAACTCACAC